>Ga0172380_10004617_pt1 | contig 17510 bp, 20 predicted proteins | sample Leawe162metaG_FD_119747 | JGI IMG/M metagenome (GOLD analysis project Ga0172380, IMG submission 119747) | Leachate microbial communities from a municipal landfill in Southern Ontario, Canada - Leachate well 162 metaG | ecosystem: Engineered > Solid waste > Landfill > Unclassified | place...
CAGTACCCCCGATGGATAATTTCTTCATTTGATTACAAACTTGAAATTATGCTCATCGGGGCTTCGAGTCCTCACGTAAGCAATTTTGATTGCTTACTTACCACTCAAACAAAAACCGCTAGTGCGGTATTTGTGGGCGGTAGAGGACTCGAACCTCTGACCCTCTCAACGTCAATGAGATGCTCTACCAACTGAGCTAACCGCCCAAAGTCTAAAATTATTTTGTTTTTAGATATTTATAAATATCTTCAAGAGCTTTTACCGCATCGCCTGCAGCTATGTTGTTTTGGTGGTACAGACCATCCGTACAGTCACCGGCAGCCCAGATACCATCCACTTCCGTTTTCTGTGTTTTTGGATCTACTGGAATCTGACCAAGTGAATTTAGTTTAATTAAATCTTTTACAAAGTACGTAGTTGGCAAAAGGCCGATTTCGACAAATACACCAGAAACAGGCAATTCCACCTTCTCACCAGTTTCTTTGTTTTCATATATTATAGCGTTTACAAATTTTTCACCTTTTATTTCTACGGGCACAGCGTTTGTAATGGCTTTCATCCGTGGGTTAGACAAAACCTTTTTTACAGTGACAGGGTCAGCGCGAAAGACATCACTTCGGTTTAGTAATGTGACACTTTTTGCGTGGGCGAGAAGTTGTGCCGCAGATTCAAAGCCAGCGTTTCCACCGCCTATTACTACTACATCTTTGCCGGCAAACATTGGCGCATCGCAAGACGCACAATATGTAATACCTTTATTTTCAAATTTTTCTGCGCCGACAACATCGAGTTTGCGACGATAGCTACCAGTTGTTACTAGGACTGTACGTGTCTCGTAGCTCGATTTGTTTGTAGTAACAATAAAAAATTCTCCTTGTTTTTCAATTTTGGTAACTTTTTCTCCTTCGCGTATATCTACTACATCTCCAGCATATGCTTCTAGATGTTTTTTGAGAGCTTTGCCGAAATCAATACCAGAAATAGACACAGTACCTATCCAGTTTTGGATATCATCTGACACAGAGCTCTGACCACCAAATGTATCTGTGACAAGCGCCGTGCGCAATCTTTTTCTTGCAGAATATACACCACCAGCAACACCACCGGGACCGCCACCTATGATTATTGTGTCGTATATTTTTTGAGTGGATTCTAGTGTCATATTCTAAATAGAAAAAGTGACTTAATTTTGTAAATTATTTTAATCTTGAACGTCTTAGAAATGCTGGCACCGCGCCCCAGTCATCCTCAATGTCTTCTTTTGTTTCTGCTTTTTTGTCTTCAGTTACTTTAACTGGAGTCTCTTTGACCTGTGCAGGTGTTGGTATAGAGTTAAAAATTTTACCCTTTTCTTCTGTTTCGGTGGCTTTCTTTTCTGTCACATTTAATGGCATATTTTGGAATAGGGATTTTTTGCCTACAATTTCTGGGAAGCCCGAAGCGATAACAGTAATCTTGACTTCATTTTTCTTTAGTTTGTCATCATATACCGTACCAAAAATAATTTTGGCGTTTGTATCTACTGATTCGGTAATAACTTTTGCTGCATCTTGAATTTCAAACATAGTTAGATCATCACCACCAGCGATAGAAAATAGTACACCTTTTGCTCCGGCAATAGACAGATCTAATAGGGGAGAATTGATAGCCAGTTTAGCTGCTTCTTCGGCACGTTTTTCTCCACTGGCAGATCCTACACCCATAAGTGCTGGGCCCGCGTTTTCCATTATGGCTCTGATGTCGGCAAAGTCTATGTTGATAAGACCTGGTGTCGTAATAAGATCAGAAATACCTTCTACCGCTTGTTTCAAAACATCATCACAAATTGCAAAAGCATTGCGCGCTGATGTTGTTTTGTCTATAGCTCCCATTAGACGGTCGTTTGGAATAATGATGATAGCGTCAACAGATTTTCTGAGTTCCTCTATGCCTATTTCTGCGAGGCGCATTCTCTGCTGTCCTTCAAAGAAAAATGGTTTGGTAACGACACCTACAGTTAGAGCACCTAGTTCTTTTGCTATTCTAGCGATGACTGGTGCGGCTCCTGTACAGGTACCTCCACCTTTACCACCAGCGATGAAGACCATATCAGCACCTTTGAGTGCTTCCTGTACTTCTTCTCGTGTTTCTTCTACAGCTCTTTTGCCAAGTTCTGGGTTCATGCCTGTACCCAAGCCTCGAGTAAGGTTTTTGCCGATGTGTATTTTCTTTTTTGCAAGAGAGTGATGTAGGTCTTGTGCGTCCGTGTTTATGGCAATAAACTCAACACCTTTTACTTTGTTGTTGATCATGTGGTTTATGGCGTTTTTGCCTGAACCACCGACACCGACTACTTTTATTCTTGCAAATGCTTCTACTTCCGGTTTAATTTGTGGCATGTTTGTTCGTTACTTTTGTAGAGGTAAAGTCTACCTGTGTGCTAATAAGTACATACATAATAACAAAAAATCTAGAAAAGAAAACATCTTGACGTAATATAGAAAACATATGCAAGTAAAATCAATTTTACCTTTATTTTGGCTATTTTAAGGGAGAATTTTCTTTATCCAGCCTGAAGCAAAACGAAAAACTTCATTACCAGTTCTCTTGGTGATTTTTGTAAAATCTTTGAAACCTTTAAAGCCAATATCCAAATCTCCAGTACTGTCTGAATTGAAGCCAAATATTGCGAGTCCCAAAGCTACAGACCATGTCGAATCTTTTATTTCGGGTTTGTTGTTGCCGTTCTCTAACATTATAGCGCCAATGCGTGAAGGTATTCTGAGAGCTGATTTCGCAAAATCTTCTATTGTGCCAAGCCCAGAACCACCACCGGTGATTATAATACCAGCAGGTAAGAGTCCATTTCTACCAATTTTTTTGAGGTGAGCTTCTATGAGTTCAAACATGTCAGAGAGTCTAGCTGAAATTATTTCTTCAAGTTTTTTGCGTGGGTGAGTGGTGCCGATTAGGGAGCCAAGTTTGATCTGCTCAGCTTCTTCTAGTGGAATACGTAAACCCAAAGCGATATCGTTGGTAATATCTGTCGAGCCAATAGGGAAAACTTCTAGAGAAATTGGTACGTTATTTTCAAAGACGACTATTGATACTGTTTCTGCGCCGATATTTGCCAAAACACACCCTGCAATTTTTTGGGTTTTGGATAGGGTCACTAGTGAGCCGGCAATAGGTGATGCCATGACATCTACAATAGTTATTCCGGCTTCCTCGGCAGCTTCGACGAGATCGTCTATGTGGTGCTCTAGCGCCATTATAAAAAGTGTTTTGGCCTCGAGTTTCATTGCCTTCATGCCGGTAGGTTTGCCGAGTACTGGTTTGCCATCGATTTTGTAAGCTAGGGGAATGGTATGAATTATTTTTCTGTTTAGAGAAACCGCTGTTGGTATTTCGTCTTCACATATTTTCACTACATTGGCTACATCTAAATCAGTGATTTCTGAATCTGCGCGTGAGATAACAACTGAGCCGACTGATGTTGTGCTAGAGAGTCCTATGCCACCAACAGACATGAATGCTTTTTTGATTTGTATGCCAGCTGTTCTTTCTGCTTGCTTTACTGCTGACGATATACTTTTGACTACGTCTTGTGAGTTGATTATATAGCCGTGTCTAAGACCTTTTGATTCTGCATATCCAGTACCAATAACACGAGGAATTATTTTTTCCCCATCTTTTATTTTTTCGGCCACCACCACTTTTATCTGGTATGTACCTATATCAATGCCGACAGAAATATTTCTAGCCATTCACTTTTTACACAGCACATTTGATTGTGCCTATGTCAATACATATTATACCCCTCTTTTATTTTTTTCTCTTGTGGATAAGCCAATCTCCTGTGGATAGAACAAAAAACCACCCTGTTTGTTTTGTTTGGAGTGGTTTTTTATTTTATAAATTCTTTTTTATATTTTTCTTCTTCTCTATCCATTTCTTCGCCGTGATCGAGACCTTTGAGGTGTAGTAGTCCGTGTATAAAAAGATACAAGATAAAGTCATGAGTAGTCATATCAAATTTTTTTGCTTCAGTTTTGGCTTTGCTTGGTGTGATGAATATTTCTCCAGAATTATTTTCTAGAGGAAATGACAGTACATTTGCCACCTTGTCCTTTGTGCGGTATTTCTGATTTAGCTCACGTGATTTTGATGCTCCAATAAAAACAAGACTCAGATTATATTCATTTCCAAGTATTTTTTCTTTTGCTTCTACAAAAGGCAAGCGTGGTAGCTTGCCTTTTGTTTTGTTTGTTATTTGTATTGAATCAGTATTCATTACTTCTTTCCAACTCTCTCACTCATTTTACCCATTTTTATGAGCTCAATCACTTCCTTCTTTCTAGCAAGAGCTTTTAGGGTATGTTTTTGTTTTACGTATTCAGATGCTTTTCTGCCACTGTAGCGTATAGATCGCACTCTAGGCAAAATACCTGATCCCTGAACACGTCTAGTAAACCTTTTGAGAAGGTTTAGACTACTTTCGTTGGCATTTCTTGATACTTCTACGTTTGTTGTCATAGTGGGGATTATACTATCATAAAGTCACAAAACGGGCAATAAGATAGGGGTGTTTTGTGGTTTGTTGTTCTATTTCATTTTTTTGACGTGTTTTGCTAGGTTGACTATTGATACTATTTCTTGAGCTCTTGTGTTGGTGTCTCTTACTACAACGTTATTTTCTAACGCTTCTTTTTGACCCATGATTATGACATATGGTAGACGCATATTTTCTGCGGCACCTATCTGGCTCATACACATGTCTTTTGTTAGGGAGTGACATATTGGTATTCTAGCTTTTCTCATTTCATCTACAACATTTAAACTCTTTAGTTTTGCTTCAAAGCCCAGTTGTACGAGATAAAAACGTGGTTTTGGAATTTTCTTGGCGTTTATTTTTTTTGTAGTTTTGAGTTTGCCTTTTTTGTAACAAAAAGATACTCCAATAGCAGGCACGTCTTTCTTTGCACCTAGTTTTTTGGCAAGTGTGTTGTATCTCATACCTACAGCGAGGAGTTCCTCATTACCTTTTTTGTTACTTTTTATTTCAAATATTGTATGTGTACAATAGTTTTTGCTACCAAGTAGGGTATTGTTGATGCGGTAAGGTACTTCTAGTGTTTCCAAAAATTCTAGAACCTCTTTGAAATTTTGTCTGCTTGATTCGGATAGACAACTGATTGATTTTGGAGCATTTTCTTTTAGGGACTGACATTTGTCGTCTTCAGTTTTAAGTATTTCGTAAATATCTTTTTTGAATAGTGTTCTGCAAACTGCTGGTACCTCTATTGCGTGCTTGCGGAAGTATGAATTGAGCTCTCTTTCAAATTTTGCCATTGATTCTTTGTCGCCGACACTGTTTATATCAACATACAAATCTGTATAGCCCTCTTCTTCGAGTATTGCTAGGGAGGCACGTATAATGAGAGCTTCAGCCACGCTTTTTGTTGTTCCCAATACTTCTAAACCAAATTGGTGTTCCTTTTCTCTTTTGCTCGGATTTCCACCAAAAGGCTTTTTGTAATAAAAAAGTACAGGTTGAGGTTGTGTATTGATACCTTCATCAAAATACATTCTCAAAAGAGAGATTTTTTCTTCCAAAAGTTCATGAAAGTCTGGCGCGCTACTATTTTCTAAATGCAACCCAGCAGTTGGCTCTTTGAAACTTTTTGTTTTGGCAATATCGTCTTTGCTAATTTCCGGTGTTTTCACAGGTACAAAACCAAAATAGGTAGCGATTTCTCCCTGTGCATCAAAATCTTTTAAAATATATGGCTTATCATTTTTCTTCTGCTCTTTCTCAAGTTTGACTGGAATAGGTTTTTTTATCATGTTTATTTGCTTAGATCTCCTGGAAATACTGCTATTTTATTTAATGGTAGTAGACGTAACAGCGGTCGCCCTATTATGAGATCTTCGGTTAATGGTCCCCAGTATCTTGAGTCAAAACTTTCTAACCTGTTGTCACCCATTACGTAGTATTCATTTTCCTTTAGAGTGATTTCGAGAGTGTCTTGTTTGGGGTGAGTGATGTATTTATTTTCTAATACGAAACCGGTTGGGTTGTCTTTGTTTTTGATAGTAACGGCACCTTTGTTTATAGATATGGTTTCACCTGGTAGGCCTATTACTCTTTTGATAAATTTTTGATTTTGCTCCTGTGGATATTTGAAGATAAGTACAGAATCTCTTTCTGGTTTGTTGAAGCGATAGGTGATTTGGTCTACGATCAGATATTCTCCACTTTTAAAAGTAGGATCCATAGATGTGCCATTTACAATAAATGGCTGGGCCACAAACATTCTAAATGGAATAATTATTATGCCGGCGATAATAATAAATTGTATTGTGTCACGCCAAAAACCCTTATTTTTTGGTTCTGGGGCACTATTCATCACGGGACTTTGTGGGTTTGTGTCCATGGGGGCTTTTTTATAAAAATGAAATATTATAACCGCATTGTAATACGAAAGCAGTGTTTGACACAAGTAGAACTTGCGTGTTTGTTTACAAAAAAACTATACCGTTTGGACTCTTGTGCTACAATTAAAAAAATAGTTAATATAAAAATATGATTATTGTAGTAGGTTTGGGTAACCCAGGCGAAGAATACACGGAGACAAGGCACAATACAGGACGTATGGTTTTGGAGGCTGTACGCAAGATTTATGGCATGACTGATTGGGAAGAAAAGAAACCTTTTTTGGGTTTGGTGTCAGAAGGCAAGATAGGTAAAGAAAAAGTTACTTTGCTTTTGCCTGAAACTTTTATGAATAATTCTGGTCAAAGTGTGGCAAAAGTCATAACAAGTGTAAAAAAAGCCGATGATCTGGTGGTGGTGTACGATGATCTGGATTTGGGTATTGGTACTTTCAAAATTTCTTACAACAGAAGCGCTGGCGGACACAAAGGTTTAGAGTCTATTATCAAGGCTATAAAAACCGAAGCGTTTACGCGTATACGTGTTGGTATTTCCCCAATGACTTCAGGTGGCAAGGTCAAGAGACCTGCGGGAGGGGATACAATGCTCGATTTTATTTTGGCAAAGTTCAAAAAGCCAGAAATAGAAAATATCAAAAAAGTTTCAAAAACGGTTGCCGAATCTCTCGAGGTTCTGTGTGGCGCCGGTCGAGAAGAAGCGATGGGTAAATTTAATAAGTTTTTTTAAAATGATAAATATAAAACATATAGAAAAGTTTAAACATTTTTATGTTTATTTTGCTGTAGTTTTTCTTAATTTTTTGATTTTGTTTTTTTTGATAAATATTTTTATTTTTCTATTTTTTGCCGATTTCACATTTAAACCAGTGGGTTCAAAAATGTTGTATGATAACTATTCAAAAGAAATGATTTGGGAGGGTTATCCTAACTTAAAACCAGAAGAGGTGACGCGTTTACTTGATGAAACTTGGTCACGTCCTAGAATATTTGAGTCATACACTGGCTATAGAGAGATTCCGGTTAGTGGTAAATATGTGAATGTTACAGAAAATGGTTTTCGTCGTGTGTCTTTTTCTGATGAACAGAGTTTGTGGCCTATCTCTAAAGATTTTTTTAATATCTTTATTTTTGGTGGTTCTACAACGTTTGGGTACGGTGTTTCTGATGAGGAGACTATACCTGCTCATATTCAAAAATTAATATTAAAAAATAATAAAAAAGTAAGAGTTTATAATTTTGGTAGGGCTGCTTACTTTTCTATTCAAGAAAGAGTGTTATTTGAAAAACTATTGCTTGCTGGTCATAAACCTGATTTAGCAATTTTTATTGATGGCCTGAATGATTTTTTTCATTATGATGATAACCCTGAATATACGGATCAAATGTCTTTGCTTTTTGCCAAAGATACGAAAGTTATTTTAAAGGAAGCTTTAGATCTTATTCCGCTTAAAAAACTAATCTCTTTTTCTTGGTTGAATAACAAAAATAATTCATCAATAATAATTGAAAAAGATGAAAAGTTTATTGATTTTGTGTTACTTCGTTATTTGAATAATAAAAAAATAATAGAAAGTGTTGCCAAAAATTTTGATATTAATACAGTTTTTGTGTGGCAACCAGTACCTGTATATTCGTACGATTTATCAAAACACCCATTTGTTAATAAAAATAATTTAAACAATTATACTCAAATAAAATTTGGCTATGAAAGTTTTTTTGATACATGGAATAAAACGGGAATAAGTAATAATTTTGTGTGGTGTGCGAATGAGGGTTTGAAGGTATCTAGTAGGGCTTATATAGATTTGGTCCATTATTCAAATGCAATGAATTTATCTGTAGCCAGTTGTGTTGTAGATTTTTTGTATAATAAAATGTTTATTAGCAATGTGGTTAGGTAATTAATGATTATGAAAATACAATCAGTTAATAAAGATCTTAGAAATTTTGGAGTGATGATGGGTATTGTATGTATTTTTGTTGGGTTGTATCGTTGGTATTATGAATATTATGGATATTTGATTTGGTTTATTTTAGCTATCGCATTATTTTTTTGTGGGATTTTATTTCCTAAGTTAATGTTTTATCCATATAAATACTGGATGAAATTGGCCAGTATTTTGGAGTTCATAATTACCCGTGTGTTTCTTGGTATAATATTTTTTTTATTAATTACACCAATTAGTTTTATTTTAAAAATTTTTAAAATAAAGACCCTGAATACACAAATTGATAAAAACATTAACTCGTATTATACTTCTAAAAGTACCCAATTATCAAAATATTTTGATAGATTATTTTAAATTCTATGCTGGATGTATTAAAACAGATTATGATGCAATTGCGTGAAAATAAAAAGTATTGGCTTATGCCGATAGTTCTTATTTTAGTTTTACTTGGTGCGGTGATTGTGTTTAGTAGTGGCTCTGTATTTGCTCCATTTATATATACGTTATTCTAGAAATTTATTTTATTTAAAATATGAAAATATTGGGCATATCTAGTTATTATCATGACAGTGCTGCGTGCCTGATTGTTGATGGTGAAATAGTCGCGGCTGCTCAAGAAGAGCGTTTTACTAGAAAAAAACATGATTCCGGGTTTCCTTGTTTTGCTGTAAAATATTGTCTAAAAGAGGCCGGTATTGATATTAAAGATATTGATTATGTGAGTTATTATGAGAAACCTCTAATTAAGTTTGAACGTATTCTTGATACTTATGTATCATTTGCCCCAAAAGGTTTTAGTTCTTTTGTTAGATCAATGCCAGATTGGCTCAAAAATAAACTTTTTATAAAGAAGACTATAGAGAAAGAATTAAATGCTATAGATAATACAGAATTAAAAGCAAAGATTTTATTTGTAGAACATCATGAATCTCATGCTGCTTCTGCATTTTATTGTTCACCTTATAAAAAATCTGCAATTATAACAATGGACGGTGTGGGGGAATCTACAACAACGTCTATTGGTATAGGCGATGGTAATAACATTAATTTTTTAAAAGAAATCACATTTCCTCATTCTTTGGGTTTGCTTTATTCCGCTTTTACTTATTATTTGGGTTTTAAGGTTAATTCAGGTGAATATAAAGTTATGGGTCTGGCACCGTATGGCAAGCCAAAATATGTGGATTTAATTAAAAAACATATTATTGATATAAAAAATGATGGTTCTTATAGAATGAATATGGATTATTTTGGTTACTGTACTGGTTTGGTAATGACGAATAAAAAATTTGATTTATTATTTGGTGCTTCTCCTCGAAAGCCAGAAGCGTCACTTACTCAACGGGAAATGGATATTGCTGCATCTTTGCAAGCAATTACAGATGAGATTGTTCTAAAAACTGCTTATTATGCGAAAAAAATTACTGGTTTAGAAAATTTGTGTATGGCAGGTGGGGTTGCATTAAACTGTGTAGCTAATGGTAAAATTATAAACCAAAAAATTTTTAATAATGTCTGGATTCAGCCAGCGTCTGGTGATGCGGGTGGTGCTATTGGTTCGGCTCTGTCTATATGGTATCGATATTTAAATAATATTCGTGAAGTTGACGGTAGTGATAAGATGAGGGGGTCTTATTTGGGTGTTAGTTTTTCTAATAATGAAATTCTTAATTATTTAAATAGCAAAAATATTCCGTTCTCATATTTTGATGATGATTTATTGGTTGATAAAGTTTCTGATATTTTGATAGATGGTATGGTTGTAGGTTGGTTTCAGGGCAGAATGGAGTTTGGTCCGCGTGCTTTGGGAAATAGAAGTATCATTGGTGATGCGCGTAAACAAAAAATGCAATCAGTAATGAATTTAAAGATTAAATTCCGTGAATCTTTTAGACCTTTTGCGCCATCAGTTTTGCGTGAAAGGGTGTCAGAATATTTTGATATAAATTGTGATAGTCCTTATATGCTTATTGTTGGAAATGTATTAAAGAATCGAAGAACAAAACTTTCTGAAAATCAAAATAAATTAGAAGGTATAGATTTATTAAATGTTCCACATTCTGATATTCCAGCTGTAACGCATGTAGATTATTCAGCTAGAATACAAACTGTACATAAAAATACAAATAAAAAATATTGGAATTTGATTAAAAGATTTGAAGATAAAACAGGATGCGCCACGATTATAAACACTTCGTTTAATGTTAGGGGGGAACCTATTGTTTGTACTCCTGCCGATGCTTTTACGTGTTTTGTGCGTACCGGTATAGATTTTCTTGTACTAGGTAACTATATTATTGATAAAAAACAAGTAGAGAATTTTAAAGATGTTAGTGACTGGAAAAAAGATTTTAAATTAGATTAATTTTTTATTGGCAATGTAGAACGAAGTAGGGGATTTTGCATTTGCTTTTTTGTGTAGATTGTGGTATAATTGGTGTTGGTGTACTTTCTGAAACTTTAGTCTATTTGAGGGAGTGTTTATTATGAAGACTCTTTGGGCATCTTTTGTGCTCGGGCTTATCCTTCTTGCCCTGATGACCTGTGTAGGTTGTCAGGTACCCAGCGATGGGCCGACGACTCGGCCGAGATATTACCACATCGGTACGCCGTTTGTAACGGTGGTGAACGATGTGCGGGCACCGGTGGCCAAAATTGAGGTGTGGTGGCAGAATTCGTGTGTTGCCATCCTCTCACCCGGAGGGCACGCAGTAGTTATACTGGAGGGGTGTCAGTACATGCCGGAGGTGACTCTCGTAGCAAAAGGCTACGATGCTTCCGGCAATTATTTGGGGGTGGCAATTCGGACGTTTAACACGCGCCGAAGTTACTTCCCGAATAATGAGCCTGGGAGAAACTTCACGTGGCCGGTCAGATATATTGGCGGCCAACAGGAGTACCAATACTGATTGGGTGGGTGGGGGCCGGTCTGCTTTTTGGGGAAGCAGACCGGCCCTCTTTTTTATACAAAAAACAACCACCTCTCGGTGGTTGTTTTCATTTTCTTATTTCTTTACAGCTTCTTTTTCTTTGTCGATAAAAGCAAGTGCCATTTTCTGCTCTTTTGGATCAAATAGAGAGATTCGGAACCTGTATACTTTACCGAGCTCTAGCTTTGAGCGGAGCTTCTCTTCGCTACCAAACTCAGATACGTGTACTAGACCAGCTACGCCTTCTTCGATTGAGGCGAGCGCGCCGTGCTTGTTGAATTTGATAACAACTCCATCTACGAGCTGATCTTTCTTGTATTTTTTCTCAGCGTCTTTCCAAGGATTTTCCTTGAGAGCTTTCATAGATAGAGAAATCTTGCCGTCTTTTATTTCAATGATTTTTACTTTTACTTTTTCACCAATCTTAAACATTGTTTTTGGATTTTCAACAAGTGTCCATGATATTTCTGAAATATGCACTAGACCTTCTAGACCATCTTCGATTTTAACGAATACACCAAAATCCACCATACCAGTCACTTCACCCATAAATTCATCACCTAGAGTGTATTTGCCAATCATCTTCTCTTTGTTCTTTGTTTCAGGACTCTTTTCTGAGAAAATAAGTTTACCTTCTTTTGGCATTGCACCAATTATAGAAACAGATATTCTCTGGCCAATAAACTTTTTCAATTCTTCTAGAATCTTGTCTTTGTCGCCATCAGCTACACGAGGATAGTGTTCTGTTTTGAGTTGAGAAGCAGGCAAGAAACCCTGTATGCCTTGCCATGTGATGATGAGACCACCTTTGTTGGCGTCTGTAACAGGCAAGTCGAGGATTGTCTTTTTGTTGATTGCTTCCTCCGCTTCGCTCCAGATAAGAGCCTGTCTAGCTTCCTTTAGAGAGATTTCAACATAACCATCTTTGTTGTCATTACCAACAACTTTTCCGGCAATATTGTCACCAATATTGATTTTCTTGATAATATCTCTAGCTGAAATAAACTCACGACCAAAAATAATACCAGTACCAAATGGTGGTAAGTCTACGAATACTGAGTTCTTTTCAATACCAATCACAACACCTTCAATCATGTCTCCAGTTGCTGGAGGGACTGGGGAGTCGTTTACTATCTTGGTCATCACAGGATTTTTTACCTTGACCTCTGCTTCCGCTACTGCAGGAGCTTTTGTTTTTGTTGTCATAATGTTTTATAGAGTGCTCATTTCAAGCTTCGTCATTTCTGAATAGCTTTTGTGAGGTTAATCTCTAAATTATCTATTAATTGCCTTATGATTTATCCGCCAAAACTGGCGAACAGGCATGGGCAACATTATACACAAAAAGATAGGTTTGTAAACTTTTTTATTTAATTTTATGTTATATTAACGGTATGGAGATTTTTAGCTTTAAAACTCGCTTATTTCTTGAGGGGGAAGATATACTTACTTTTTTAGTTGATAATGTAAAAAATCTTGAAGAGGGTGATATTTTGGTCATTACCTCAAAAATTTGTTCATTACATCAGTATAGAGTTGCCAAATTAAGTCAGAAAGAGAAAATTATAAAAAATGAATCTTTGTATGTATTAAAAACACCATGGGCTTTTTTAACTAAACTAAAAAAATATGGTTGGTGTATAAATGCTGGTATTGATGAATCAAATGCTAATAAAAATATTATTTTGTTACCCAACGACCCAGATAATTTAGCAAAATTTTTATGTGTGTTTTTAAAAAAGAAATTTCGTTTAAAAAAACTTGGTGTAGTTATCACTGATACAAAAAGTTTGCCTCTGAGGCAGGGCACTATTGGAAGAGCTGTTGGTTTATTTGGTTTTTTGCCATTAAAAAATTATATAGGTAAAAAGGATTTATTTGGTAGAAAAACCAGATATACAAAGAGTAATATAGTTGATGCGATCGCATCTTCAGCTGTTTTGCTTATGGGTGAAGGCGATGAATCAGTACCTATAGTATTGATTAAAAATGCACCAGTGTTTTTTACGAATAAAAAAGTATCTTCTGACCTGTCTATTGATCCAAAGAATGATATTTTTAGATTTGTATATGCTTTTTCTTTGTTGAATCAAAAATAGTTTCCCATTTATTGTTTTTTAGTAAAAGTATTTGGTCCATTCTTTGATCATGTTTTTTTGTTTTTATTACTTCGTTCATATTAATGGGCAGAGAAAGACCGATTTTAATAAATTTTTTAGGCAATTTTGATAAAAAACGATCGTACCAGCCGTACCCTCTTCCTTTTCTGTTGCCGTATTTATCGAAACACCGTCCCGGTACCAATATTATTATTTTTTTCTTTGTCTTTATTTTGTTACATAATATTAAATATTTTTTTATATCGGTTTTTTTGTCTTGTGGAATATTTAAGAAATTATTTAATTTTTTTATTATAGTCGGTTTATTTGTTAAAAAATTAGGTTCATCTTTTAGTGGAATAAAGCCTATGTATCCACTGTATTCGTCATTAATATGTTGCATACTATTTATATTATATAACTTCATTAAAAAACCGCCTTCCTTTTGGGGGTGGCGGTGTTGAGCTGTGTGACTATTTACTTTTCCATGCTTTTGAGCACTTCGAGATATAGCTCCTCAACAATCCTTTCCTGTTCCTTTCCGCTTTTGGCGTAGTGATCAAGGCCTGGCGCTGAATTGATTTCTAGTACCCAATATTGATCTGGGGCCTCGCGTATGTCTCCTTTCACCATAAGATCAACCCCGCAAAGTCTGAGTCCCATATCCTTTGTGAGTTTGATTGCTATTTCACGAAACTTGGGGTGAACATCTGCGGTTACGTCTAGTGAGTCGCCGCCAGTAGAGAGGTTTGCGTTGTCTAGCAGATAAATCCTCTCTCCATTCGCTGGCGTATATCTCATAGATATACCGAGATGTTTGAGTTTCATTTGGATTCGCGGATCGTTGATTTTCAACCTCGTGTCCCTGCTTGAGGCGATGAATTCAACCTGTTTCTTCTTCATCAGTTGTTTGATGTTGGATCTTCCATCTCCAACAACATTGAGGGGTATTCGTTGGTATGCTGATATGACATTGTTGTCTAGAACAACAACTCTGTAATCCTTTCCGGTTACTGGACGTTGAACAAGTACGACTCGATCTCTTTTGAAGTTCGCTTTTAAGGCGCGATAGAATTCGGCTTTATTGCGAACCATCGTAACTCCAGATCCTTGGCTTCCACTGTTCGGTTTGACAATAACAGGGAAGCCGAGTTTCTTGGCGTATTTGTAAGCAGCCTCAGTGCTTTGTCTTGAGCCGATTGCCCTTGCCCACTCCGGTGAATAGAAAGCTTTTCCAGGCACGGTTGGATACCCCATTTCTTTCATGAAGAAATACGAATAGTCTTTGTCCTTTGCGATCTCAGATGCTCCCAATGAGTTGAGATCTAGGCTGGAATAACGAAAAAAACGATTCCTGCCGTTTTGGAACGTGACTTTCCCAACGATTTGCCATTTTGGCTCCATCAGGACAGTCGCTCCGATTCTCGGTGCGATCTTCTGAAGCACTTGGCCAAGCAGCGGCGTTACGGTAGTTTTACTTTTTGACATAGGGTTGACTCCATAAAAAAACAAATAACACAATTGGCACATTGCCAATTGACCAATTCCACACTACATTAAATATCCTATATTGTCAAAATGGTTTTGAAATGCTATATTTTCCCAATGTCAGCGCGTATTTTGGATGGAAAATCTCTTGCGGAAAGTATAGAAAAGGACCTCAAACAAGTTGTGGTTAGTTTGTCGCATAAACCAAAATTGGTCATTGTCCAAGTCGGCAACAATATAGAATCAGACATATATATAGGTTACAAAAAACGTTTTGCCGAGAGAGTGGGGGTAGATTGTATTCACGAGAGATATACTGAAGATGAAAAAGAAGAAAAAATAATAGACGATATTGTTAGATACGGCAATGATACTTCTGTCACTGGAATTATGGTTCAACTTCCATTACCACAAAATTTTAATACACGAAAAATTTTAGATACAATTCCGCCAGCAAAAGATGTTGACGGCCTCACTTCACACAGTCTCACACAGCTTCTCTATGGCGGTGAGGCATTTTTGCCAGCGGTCGCCCACGCAGTGTTTGAGATTTTAGAAAATTACAATATTTCTATTTTCGGCAAAAAAGTTGTCGTTGTTGGCAAATCAGAGCTCGTGGGCAAGCCGATTGCTCTCAAGTGTATGAATATGGAAGCAACTGTGTCGGTATGCCATAGCAATACCATAAATTTGGCGCAAGAGACACAGACAGCTGATATTTTGATTGTAGGGGCGGGAAGTCTGGGGCTAGTGGGTAGAGAGGGTGTGCGTACGGGGCAAGTGGTTATAGATATTGGTACCAATCCTGTAAGTTCTGGTCCTGTTGGTCGCAGGGTGGCAGGTGATGTACGTTTCGAAGAGGTTTTGGATATTGTGAGCGATATTACTCCTGTGCCGGGTGGTGTAGGTCCTGTGACTGTGGCGTGCCTTTTTAAAAATTTGCTCGAAGGTCTATCTTAGATTTTTGTGATATTATTTGTATAGAATATTTTGTGGAGATGCGATAACCAAACACATAGAAAGGAGGTGGCCCTTGAAGAAGTTTGACCAGATTTTGGCGGTAGTCGGGGTTGTCTCTGTACTGACCTCAGCGTTCTTTTTTCTGAAGTTCGTCTCGCTTCTCTGTATGTACTTTGATGAAACCGTGTCGGCGGATGTGAAGAGGGGGCTCGAAACGCAGATTCAGAACTCTTGCGTCACGGCGGTTTCGGTGTCTGTTACGGTCGGTTGCGTGCTCGTCATGAGAAAGACGATTTGGCGAGCTTTCATGAGGGCGGTGATGTATTATCAGCGTCGTGAGTGGTATTACAGATTTCGTCAGTCTCATGCTTGAACCTTGCTCTCCGTGACGACAGATTCATCTCCTCTCGTACGCCTAAATCGAGAGGTACAACCTTCACCCCGGCTGCTGGTCCCCCAGCCGGTTTTTTTGTATTTATACATAGGTCAGACCTATGTATTAAATGTGATTTGCTATTTAATATTGAAGTTTTATAATTAAATATAGAAACGCTGGCAAGTGTTTTGCTGGCAAAATGTCTACTTGCCCTCGTTGGGCAGAAAGGTTCGGTGTATCTTGGCTAAAGAGACATCTGTGAGTACTGGTGACGGTGGTTTCGGAAAGGTGGTGGAAAGCGAGCGTCAAGTTGATGTTTACGTCGGCTCCAAGGGTGGTGACAGTGGTTCTTCGAAGGAACACTGTCATGCTTGGGCTGATAAGAGTACTGGTGATCACGGCGTGGTGCATCGTGGAGGATGTGACCAGTGCAAGGGTGATAAGGGCAAAAAGTAACAGCCCATGTCCTGTTCTGATTGCACAAGGGGCTTGTTTAAAAAACAGGCCCTTCTATATTTTTTAAATTATTATACAATTTTACTATCTATATGATCCTCTATTCTAATTTAAAATTGATTTTAAATAATATAGCTTCAAAAAAAACAGAAGAGGCAGTTTTGGATATGAAAAATTTGTTCGTCGCTTTTTTGAAAGACTTCGAGCTCGCTTACGCGCTTGTGTCAGATAAAAAATCAACGACAAGAGATGTTGGATTAAAATTTGTTAATGCAATTTTTTTTGAATTTTTAATCGACGATGACACGATCTTTTTTTCAAAAGAAGATGTGGAGAAAAATACATATACTCAAACCGTTTTTGGTAAAACTATACATATTTTAAACGTAGATGATAATTTAAAAAGAGTTTTTCTGGATTTGGCGGTATTGGCAGATGAAATCTATTCTGACTTATCTAAAGCTTCAGAAAATGATGCGGGTATTACAGATGATTTTCTATCTTCCATTCAACCCAAAATCCAAAATTTTGCCAAGGTGTTGGAGGAGCTTGGGGATTACATTTGATTATAAGTGTGATTTTGATGTGGTCATGTATATACATGGGTTAGACCTATGTAATATATTTAGTAATATATCTAAATAGAGTAATTGGTGGGTGGGATGGGGGATTACGGGTCTATATTTGAGGCCTTTTTTGAAATATGCAACATCATATCTGACACTCTTTTAGCTTTTGAATTGGCGTCAAGCCATTAATTCCCAGATGTTCTCTTTCTTGGTTGTACCAATCAATATATTTTCCATATTTTAATTCA
>Ga0172380_10004618_pt1 | contig 17510 bp, 13 predicted proteins | sample Leawe162metaG_FD_119747 | JGI IMG/M metagenome (GOLD analysis project Ga0172380, IMG submission 119747) | Leachate microbial communities from a municipal landfill in Southern Ontario, Canada - Leachate well 162 metaG | ecosystem: Engineered > Solid waste > Landfill > Unclassified | place...
GGTAGAAGAAGCGGCAGGCGTCGTTGCCCACGTCTTGACGCAATTGGCGCAGGGTCACGTATTCGCCGGCGCGGGTGGACATCGAGGCGCGCTCCGCCCCGCGCCAGAGAGAAACGAATTGAACCAGAGCCACGTCGAGGCGCGCTGCGTCGCAGCCGAGCGCCTGTAGTGCGCCCTTGACCCGCGCGATGTAGCCGTGATGGTCGGCGCCCCAGATGTCTATGATCTTCTCGAAGCCGCGCTCCAGCTTGTTCAGGTGATAGGCGATGTCGGAGGCGAAATAGGTATGGAGGCCGTTGTCCCGCTGCACCACCCTATCCTTCTCGTCGCCAAAGGCGGTCGAGCGGAACCAGGTGGCGCCATCCTGCTGGTAGAGGTGGCCGGCTGTGTCCAGGGCGGCCATGGCCTTCTCCACCATCCCCGTGTCGTAGAGCGAGCGCTCGGAGAACCAGACGTCGAAGTGCACGCCGAACTCCTCGAGGTCGGCGCGGCAGTCGGCCAACTGCTCTGTGAGCACGTGCTGATGGATGTAGTGCCAGCCCTCTCCGAGCAATTGCTTGGCCAGGCGGATCAGGTCGTCGAGGTGAGCGTCGGCGTCGCTCGCGGCGGGCGTCGCGGCCGCCAGTGCCGTTACCGGGTGCACGAAGTGGGCGCTGTGCGCCGCGTGCACCTGTCGCGCCATGTCCACGACGTAGTCGCCCTGGTAGGCGTTGGCGGGAAAGTCCAGTCGTTGGCCGAGCAATTCGAGATAGCGCAGCCAGCATGAGAGCGCCAGGATGTCCATCTGCCGACCGGCGTCGTTGACGTAATACTCGCGCGTCACCGGGAAGCCCGCGTAGGCGAGCAGGGCGGCCAAGCTGGCGCCGTAGGCCGCGCCGCGGCCGTGGCCGACGTGCAGCGGTCCGGTCGGGTTGGCCGAGACGAATTCGACCTGGGTCTTCTTGTCGGCACCGATCGTGCTGCGCCCGAAGTCGGCTGCGCGCCTCAGCACCTCCTGCACCACCGACGTCTTAGCCAGAGGGGCGAGACGGAAGTTGATGAAGCCGGCGCCGGCAACTTCGACCGATTCCACCCAGGGCGAGCGCGGCAGCTCTTGCACCAAGCGGCTCGCGATGTCGCGCGGACTGGCGCGCAGGGGGCGTGCCAACTGGAGCGCCAGATTGCTGGCGAAATCGCCGTGACCGGCCTGTTTCGGTCGCTCGACCAGGATGACCACGTCGCCGTGATCGGGCGCAACCGATTCGAGCGCGGCCGCGAGCAGTTCGGCGAGATGGACTCTGGGTTCGAAGGACACGTGCGGCAGGCCGATGACAAAGGCGCCATTATAAGGGCAAACCCTGTGCAGGCTTTGCGCCTGGGGCGAAACGGGTTACAGTCGCCGCTGGTCAATTCTTTCGCTCGCGCCGTGCGTCTGTTGCGTCTGCTGAAAATCTTCATCGTCATCCGCCGCTACGGTCTGGATCTGCTCCTCTTCGAGCACGAGCGGGCGACGGGCAAGACGCGCGCCCTGTTGCGCTTCCTCGCCGCGCTGCAGTTCTGGCGTCATTTCCCCGAGCCGCGCGCGGTGCGCCTGCGCCAGGCGCTGGAGGCGTTAGGGCCCTTGTTCGTCAAGTTCGGCCAGGTCCTGTCGACGCGCCGCGACCTCCTGCCCACCGACATCGCCGACGAACTGGCGAAGCTGCAGGACCAGGTGCCTGCCTTCCCACCTCGACAGGTCATGGAACAACTCGAGGCTGCCTACGGCAATAGCGCTCACGAGGTGTTCGCCGCGTTCGACCCGGCGCCGGTGGCCAGCGCTTCGGTGGCCCAGGTGCACTTCGCGACGCTGCACGACGGCCGCGAGGTCGCGGTCAAGATCCTGCGTCCGGGAATAGAGAGCGTCATCGCCCACGACCTGGCCCTGTTGCACCTCGCCGCCAGCATGATGGAACTGCTCTGGCCCGATGGTCGGCGCTTGAAGCCGCACGAGGTGATCGCCGAATTCGAGAGGCATCTGGCCGACGAACTGGACCTGATGTGCGAGGCTTCGAACTGCTCGCAGCTGCGGCGCAATTTCCTCGATTCGCCACTGCTCCTGGTGCCGGAAGTGTACTGGGACTGGTGCAACCATACGGTGATGGTCATGGAGCGGGTGGGCGGTACGCCGATCAGCCAGATCGACGAGCTGCGCGCCCGTGGCGTGGACCTCAAGGCGCTGGCCCGCGCCGGCGTCGAGATCTTCTTCACCCAGGTGTTCCGCGATGGTTTCTTCCACGCCGACATGCATCCGGGAAACATCTTCGTGGTCACCGAGGGGAGCGAAATCGGTCGTTACGTGGCGGTGGATTTCGGCATCGTGGGCACGCTCACCGACAGCGACAAGAGCTACCTGGCGCAGAATTTCCTCGCCTTCTTTCGCCGCGACTACAAGCGCGTGGCGCTGACCCACATCGAGTCGGGCTGGGCGCCGGCCCAGACGCCGGTCGCCGCCTTCGAGTCGGCGATCCGCGCCGTCTGCGAACCCATCTTCGACCGGCCGCTGAAGGACATCTCCATCGGCCGTATCCTGTTGCGCCTGTTCCAGACCTCGCGCCGCTTCAACGTCGAGATCCAGCCACAGCTGGTGCTGCTGCAAAAGACCCTGCTCAACATCGAAGGCCTGGGCCGGCAGCTCGACCCGGAACTCGACCTGTGGTCGACGGCGAAGCCTTTCCTCGAGCGCTGGATGAGCGAACAGTTGGGCTGGCGCGGCCTGATCAAGTCGATCAAGCACGAGGCGCCGAAGTGGGCGCAGATCCTGCCGCAGTTGCCGCGCCTGCTGCATAGCCGCCTCAACGCGCCGCCGTCCAGCGATCTGACGGCCCTGCAGCTGGAACTGCTGCACGAGCGCAGCCGCAGCCAGCGCCTGCTGCTGGCGGTCGCCGCATTGGCGGCATTGCTACTGGTTCTGCTCGTGGCAAAATGAGTGTCGCCATGCACCACGGGCACGGTTCTTCCTAGGAGACGGAATCATGCTGCTCTGGTTCGTCATCATCTATTGGGTCATCTCGGTCGCCATCGGCCTGTGGGCGGCGCTGCGCGTGCACAACACCAAGGACTTCGCCGTCGCCGGACGGCACCTGCCCTTCTACATGGTGACGGCGACGGTGTTCGCCACCTGGTTCGGCTCGGAGACCGTGCTCGGCATTCCGGCGACTTTCCTCAAGGATGGCCTCAAGGGCGTGGTCGCCGATCCCTTCGGCTCCTCGATGTGCCTGATCCTGGTCGGCCTGTTCTTCGCCGCGCCCCTGTATCGCATGAACCTGCTCACCATCGGCGACTTCTACAAGCGGCGCTTCGGCCGCGGCGTCGAGGTGGCGACGACGCTGGCCATCGTCATCTCCTATCTCGGCTGGGTCGGCGCGCAGATCACCGCCCTCGGTCTGGTCTTCAACGTCGTCTCCGGTGGCGACATAGAGAAGGTCACCGGCATGTGGATAGGCTCGATCACCATCCTCATCTACACCTTCTTCGGCGGCATGTGGGCGGTGGCCATCACCGACCTGATCCAGATGGTGATCATCTGCATCGGCATGCTCTACATCGGCAACGAGGTGAGCGGCATGGTCGGCGGCGTCGGTGTGGTCGTCGATCACGCCAGGGCCGCCGGCAAGTTCGAGTTCTGGCCGGCGCTCGATCTGAAGCAGATGTTGGGCTTTGTTGCCGCCTGGGTGACCATGATGTTCGGCTCCATCCCGCAGCAGGACGTCTTCCAGCGGGTGCAGTCCTCGAAGACCGAGAGGATCGCCGTCTGGGCCTCGGTGCTCGGCGGCAGCCTGTACTTCTGCTTCGCTTTCGTCCCCATATTCCTCGCCTACTCGGCGACCCTGCTCGACCCGCAGATGGTGGCGGGACTGATCGACACCGACGCGCAGCTGATCCTGCCGCGCCTGGTGCTCGACCATGCGCCGCTGTTCGCCCAGGTGATGTTCTTCGGCGCCCTGCTCTCGGCGATCAAGAGCTGCGCCTCGGCGACGCTGCTGGCGCCGTCGGTGACCTTCACCGAAAACATCCTCAAGCCCATGATGGCCAAGATGACCGATCGCAAGCTGCTCTTGACCATGCGCTTCGTCACCCTGGCCTTCACCCTGCTGGTGACGATCTACGCCGTCAACTCCAAGGCGAGCATTTTCAAGATGGTGGAAAACGCCTACCAGGTGACCCTGGTCTCGGCTTTCGTGCCCCTGGTCTGCGGCCTGTTCTGGAAGCGTTCGACCAATCAGGGGGCACTGGTCTCCATCTTCTGTGGCCTGTCGACCTGGGGGCTGCTGCTGACCGTCGGACCCGAGGATCCATTGATGCCGGCTCAATTCGCCGGCCTGATCGCAAGCTTCGCGGGCATGGTGGCCGGTTCGCTGCTGCCGCAGCGTCTGCCCGGACCTTGGCCAGCGGAGCCGGAGCACGCGGTCCTGCATCACCACGCCGCGGCGGAGACGCACCACGTGGCGCCGGGCGGACACCAGCATCCGCAATCTTGACATGAAGCGCACAGCGAATCGGTTTGTCGCGCGGTTGCTCTCGACCTTGGCCGCGAGCTTGCCAGCGTTGCTGGCGAGCTCGGCCGGCATGGCGGCCGAGCCGTTTCACGCGTATACGCTACTGGGCGAGCAGGGGCGGACCATCGTCCGCGTGGTGACCGGTGCCGACGCGTGCCCCCCGGTCGAGCTGGACGGCCGCCGCACCCTGGCGATGAGTGCGCGCGCCGCGAAGGAGGAGATCCCCGCGCGCGCCGAGCCGGGCAGCAAGCCGGCCGCTTTCCCGGTGTTGAGTTGCGAGCTGGAATTGCCCGCCGGCGTCAGACGAGCCAGCGTCGCCGGGCAGCGCCTGGCGCTGCCGCGGATGCCGCCGCGGCGCATCGTCATCATCGGCGACACCGGTTGCCGCCTGAAGGCCTCGGCCCGGGAGTTTCAGGGCTGCGCCGATGCGCAAGCCTGGCCGTTCGCCCAGATCAGCCGCGCCGCGGCGCGCCTGAAACCCGACCTGGTGCTGCACCTCGGCGATTACCATTATCGCGAGAGCCCCTGCCCGGAAGCCGAGAAGGGCTGTGCCGGCAGCCCCTGGGGCAACGGCTACGATGCCTGGGACGCCGACTTTTTTGTACCGGCCGAGCCACTCCTGCGCGCCGCGCCCTGGCTCGTGGTGCGCGGCAATCACGAGAGTTGCGCCCGAGCCGGCCAGGGCTGGTTTCGCTTCCTCGATCCGCGGCCCTACACCGCCGCCAGCTCCTGCAACGATCCAGCGCGTGACGGCGATGGCGATTACAGCCAGCCCTACGCCGTTCCCCTGGGGCGCGAGGACCAGTTCATCGTCTTTGATTCCGCCAGGGCCGCCGGCCGTGCTTACGCTCTCGGCGACGAACCCTTCCGCCGCTACGAGGAACAACTGCGTCAGGTGGATGTGCTGGCCGGACAGCGCCGCCACAGCTTCTTCGTCAGCCATCATCCGGTGCTGGGTTTCACCTCGGCCGCGAATGAGGTTGCCCTGCCGGGAAACGCCGCACTGCAGTCGGTGATGACGAGCCTCCACCCCGGACGCCTGTTCGCCACGGGGATCGACCTCGCCATACACGGCCACATGCACCTGTTCGAGTCGCTCTCCTTCGCCAGCGACCATCCCGCGACCATCGTCGTCGGCAACTCGGGTTCCTCCCTCTACCTGCCCCTGCCCGGGATCCTGCCCGAGGGCGCAGAGCCGGCGCCAGGTGCCCGGGTGGCGGAGTTCTTCAGCTACGACGACTTCGGCTTCCTGGTCATGGAGAGACGCGGCAAGCGCTGGCACCTCACCGAACGCGATCGCCAGGGCAGGGCGTTATTGCACTGCCGCTTGCGCCAGGACAAGCTGCATTGCACGCCAAGCCGCAAGAGCTCGTCGAGAGACTTGCGGGTCTCCCGAGCAGCTATTTGAGCACCGCCAAAAGCCGCTGCACCGTGTCGTCGTACAGACCGAACAGGTCCTTCGCCCTCTCCGAGCCGCCGACGGTGAATGGCAGCACCACCACGGGAATTCTTGCGCGCTCGCGCCAGGAGGCTGGGTTTGGCTTGGACGTGGTGCGGGTCCTGGAAGGCGTTGGTGGCGTTGTAGATGTTCACTTTGTCGCCGCCGAGGGCCAAAGCCAAGGCGCCCCACTCCGGCTCGCAGGCGAGGATGTTCACGGCGGCGAACGATGGCAGGGCGATGGCACCCAGCACCAACGCGAGCAGAGACTTGATCGATCTGTTGGGCATGGCAAGCTCCTAGAATTTGTGTGCGCCGTGAGCGCCGAGGCTCATCTGGTATTGCAGGAAGATCTGGTTGTCGGTCACGCCCTGGCGCGCCTTGTCCTGGGCGAATTGCAGGCGCACGCGGCTGAACTCGCTGGGGTTGTAGTCGAACATCAAGGCGCTGCGGGCCGGAGCGTAGTCCGGCCGCAATAGCTTGGCGTCGTTGACGCCGTAGTCGACCGCGCCGCTGTCGAGCCGCTCGGTGCGCCAGCCTATCCGCCAATAAGGGGAAAACTGGTAGATGCCCTGGACATACCAGCCGGACTGGGTGGCGGCGTAGCGTCCCGTCGTCGGGCCGCTTGCTGCCGGCAGCGTCGCTGCGTCGTAGGTCAGGTTGCCGGCTTCGATCCGGCGCAGGTATTCGCCTTGCAGCTTGAAGTTGCTGCGGGTGGCATTGCCGTTGGGCGCCCATTTCCACACGCCATCCGCAATCCAAAGCTTGGCTGTGCCGCCGCAACCGTTGTTTCGCTCCTGGGGGCGACATCCTCTGTGGCAGCAGCCTTGGCTTCCGCCTGAATCAGGCGTTCTTCCAGCGCGTCGATGCGCTTTTCATAGGTTTCGCGCATCTGTGCGACCTCATCGCGCAGGGCGCGCAGATCGGCGTCATCCGCCGCGGATGCGGCGGCTGGAACGGCGAGCAGCGCCACCAGCAGGGGAATACTGCGAGCATTCGTGTTTCTTCTCCGTAGCAATGGCAAGACCGTCCGCTTGCTGCAGACGGCGACAACATCGGCAAGGCTTCAGAGAACGGCGGGGGGGGCGCACGCTGTGTAGGGCGACCGGGAACGCGCCGGGAGGTAGACCGGGGAAATATTCGGGAAAGGGCTTGCTGTGATGCGCGCAAGGGGAATCTGCGCGACAAATGCCGGCGGCGCCGCGGCGAGCGCGGCAAACGCCGCACAGCTCGTGCAGGCATGGGAGAGCGCATCGCCATGGTCGCTGCTGTCGCCGCTATCCCGGGCGGACCCCGTATGTATGGCGGCACCGATATGGCTGATCCAGTGGGCGTAGGCCGCCTGCTGCGTGCCGAGTAGAAACAGGGCGCAAACGACGACGATCAACGGTGATGGGCGGCGGCGCATGGCAACGTAATTAGAACACCAATTCCTCACACTGTGCGAGGCCGCATTGATCGACCTGGCCGTCGCCTGCGGCCATGGCTGGGGGCCAATTGCACTGCGGTGATCGATGTGTTAATTTGCATTCATCATACTGCGTGAGCGCTCATTATGGGCTTTTCCATTTTCGGCAGGAAGCCGGCCCCGCCCAAACAATTCGCGCCGCGTCGGGCGAGTGCAGCCAAGCCGGGTGCACCTGACGGCGCGGACGGCGAGTTGGATGCCTTTACCGAGGCGAAGGGTCGGGGCCTACGGCTGGAAACCGGGGTCAGCGGCCTAGATCCCTGCGTCGAGCAGGCGGCGATACTTTTTGCCGCCGATCACCAGACCGAGGCGCGGACTGTGCTCGAAGCGGCGCTGCAACAGGGTGATGCGCCGGAAGCGTGCTGGTTCATGCTGCTCGAGCTTTACGAATTGCACGGAGACAGACAGCGCTACCAGGCTGTGGCGCTGAAATACGCGGCGTGCTTCAAGAAGGCGCCGCCAACTCCCCGCCCGCCCGTCGCACTCGTCGCCAAAGGGGCGCTCCCGGGCGGACAGCGGCTCTCCGGCCAAATCGTCTCCGCCGGGGCGGATAGCTTTTCCTTTCTGCTGGCGCCGAGCGGCGCAGAAGTGGAGATAGACGCCAGCCAGTTGCAGCGTATGGATTTCGTCAGCGCCGGCATTTTGCTCAATACCATGCTAGCCTTGCAGCGGGCCGGCAAACGCGTGCGCATCCGCCAGTTGAGCCATCTCGTCGCGGCGCTGCTCGCCAGCGTCGGCATAGGCAGCATCGCGGCGCTGGAGACCAGGAAATACTGAGAGGCTGCAGTAGGCACATGGAACAATATCACGGTACGACCATCGTCTCGGCACGACGCGGGGGCAGCGTCGCGCTTGGCGGCGACGGGCAGGTGACGCTGGGCAACGTCGTCATCAAGAGCAGTGCGCGCAAGGTGCGCAGGATCTATCAGGACCGCATCCTCGCCGGCTTCGCCGGGGGCACCGCGGACGCCTTCACCCTCTTCGAGCGCTTCGAGGCCAAGCTGGAAAAGCACCAGGGCAACCTGTTGCGCAGCGCCGTCGAACTGGCCAAGGACTGGCGCACCGACCGCATGCTGCGCCGCCTCGAAGCCATGCTGGCGGTGGCCGACCACGAGCACTCACTGATCATCACCGGCAATGGCGATGTGCTGGAACCGGAGCAGGGCCTGCTCTCCATCGGCAGCGGCGGTCCCTACGCCCATGCAGCGGCAAGGGCGCTGCTCGAGAACACCGAGCTGGCGCCGGCGGAGATCGTCAAAAGGGCGCTGGCCATCGCCGGCGACCTGTGCATCTACACCAATCAGCACCACGTCATCGAGACCCTAGAGTCATCATGACGCAAATGACACCCGCGGAGATCGTCTCCGAATTGGATAAGCACATCGTTGGCCAGGACCGCGCCAAGCGCGCCGTCGCCATCGCCATGCGCAACCGCTGGCGCCGGGCCCAGGTGGCCGAGCCGCTGCGTACCGAGATCACGCCCAAGAACATCCTCATGATAGGACCGACCGGCGTCGGCAAGACAGAGATCGCCCGCCGTTTGGCCCGCCTGGCCAACGCCCCCTTCATCAAGGTCGAGGCCACCAAGTTCACCGAGGTCGGCTACGTCGGCCGTGACGTGGACACCATCATCCGCGATCTGGCCGAGGCGGCGGTCAAGGACGGGCGCGAAGCGGCGATGAAGCTGATGCGCGACCGCGCCATGGACGCCGCCGAGGACCGCGTGCTCGACGTCCTGCTCGCGCCTGCGCGCGGCACGGCCGAGGCTGCGCACGAGGGCGAATCGGCGACCCGGCAGAAGTTCCGCAAGAAGCTGCGCGAGGGCGAACTCGACGACAAGGAAATCGAGATCGAGGTGGCGGCGACGCCGGCACAGATGGAAATCTACGCGCCGCCCGGCATGGAGGATCTCACCCAGCAACTGCAGGGCATGTTCCAGAATCTCGGCGGCGGCAAGCAGCGCAGCCGCAAGCTCGCCATCAAGGACGCATTGAGAGCGCTCGCCGACGAAGAGGCGGCGCGCCTCATCAACGACGAGGAGATCAAGGCGCAGGCGCTGGCCAACGTCGAGCAGAACGGCATCGTCTTCATCGACGAGTTCGACAAGATCGCCAACCGCTCGGAGATGCAGGGCGCCGACGTCTCGCGCCAGGGCGTGCAGCGCGACCTGCTGCCACTGGTCGAGGGCACCACGGTGTCGACCAAGTACGGAATGATCAAGACCGATCACATCCTCTTTATCGCCAGCGGGGCCTTTCACCTGGCCAAGCCCTCCGACCTGATTCCCGAGATGCAGGGCCGCTTTCCCATCCGCGTCGAACTGGACTCGCTCTCCATCGTGGATTTCGAGCGCATCCTGACCGCCACCGATGCCTGCCTGACGCGCCAGTACCAAGCGCTGCTGGCTACCGAGGCGGTCACGCTCTCCTTCGCCGCAGACGGCATACGCCGCTTGGCGGAGATCGCCCACGCGGTCAATGAAAAGACCGAGAACATCGGTGCCCGGCGTCTGTACACGGTGATGGAGAAGCTGCTCGAAGAGTTGTCCTTCGACGCCGGACGGCACGATGACCAACAGGTTATGATCGATGCCGCCTACGTCGACAGCCGACTCAAGGAACTGTCGCAGAGCGAGGATCTGGCGCGTTACGTACTCTAAGGAGAGTTTCATGAAGCACAGAATCTTGGGCGCGGCCCTGATTCTCGCCTGCCTCAACCTGGCCTGGGGTCAGGAGGTGACGGTGAGCAAGCCCTGGGTGCGCGGTAGCGTCGCCGGGCAGAACGCCACCGGCGCTTTCATGGATGTCTTAGCCAGCCAGGACAGCAGCCTGGTCGGGGCCTCCTCACCCCTGGCCAAGTCGGTGGAGATCCACGAGATGGCGATGGAGGGCGATGTCATGAGAATGCGCGCCGTGAAGAGGGTCGCTCTGCCGGCGGGCAAGGCGGTGGAATTCAAGCCCGGTGGCTATCACATCATGCTGATCGGCCTGACCAAGCCCCTGCAGAAAGGCGAGACCGTGCCCATCGAGTTGTTCCTGCGGGGCAAGGACCAGAAGCTCAGCAGGCTCAGGGTGAATGCCGAGGTGCGCGAACTCGGTGCGGCGGCCGTGATGGAAGGGCACGATCACCACCACTGAGGCGTCGCCCGGCTCGGGAGGGCTCTTGATTTAACCATTTGCCGATCTGGGATATTATGACGTTAGCTGCAGGGCCCCGCCTGCGGCGCAACCCCTCGGAGCCTCAGTTGGCGATAGCGGCGAAAAGAAGTCCGGCGGCGAGCGGCAAGAAGCGCTTGGTCGCGGCGAAAATGCCTGCTGCCGGCACCAAACCAAAAGACCTCGCGCGGCGCAGGCATTTTCCCATCGTCGGCATAGGTGCCTCGGCCGGCGGGCTGGAGGCGCTGGAGGGATTTCTGTCCCATGTGCCGGCAGGCAGCGGCATGGCCTTCGTGGTGATCCAGCATCTCGACCCGACGCAGAAAGCGGTCATATCGGAACTGTTGCAGCGGGTGACGCCCATGCCGGTGCGCGAGGGGCGCGACGGCGAGAAGATGAAACCGGAGCACGTCTATGTCATCCCGCCGAACAAGGACATGTCCGTCCTGCGCGGAGCCCTGCAGCTCCTCGATCGGCCTGCAGTGCACGGTGTGCGCCTGCCCATAGATTTCTTTTTCCGCACCCTGGCGGCCGACCAGGGCGAGCGCGGCGTGGGCGTCGTCCTCTCCGGCATGGGTTCGGACGGCGCGTTCGGCCTGGGGGCGATCAAGGAGGCAGGCGGCATCATCCTGGTGCAGGATCCCGCCTCGGCAAAATTCGACGGCATGCCGAAGAGCGCCATCGATACAGGTCTCGCCGACATCGTAGCACCAGCCGCGGAACTGCCCGGCAGGCTGATGGCCATCCTGCAGAGCGCGGGTTCCGCGCCCCCTGTCGCCGTCGACAACCGGGCGCAGAATTCCCTCGACAAGGTGGTGATCCTGCTGCGCGCGCGCACCGGCCACGATTTCTCCTGCTACAAGAAGAACACCCTGTATCGCCGCATAGAGCGGCGCATGGGGGTGCACCAGATCGACCGCATCGACAGCTACGTCCGCTACCTGCGCGAGAACCCGCAGGAGGTGGATCTGCTGTTCAAGGAACTGCTGATCGGTGTCACCAATTTCTTTCGCGACCCGCAGGCCTGGGCGGTCCTCATCAGCCGGGCCCTGCCAGAACTGCTGGCGGCCAACCCGGCGGGCAAGGCCATGCGCGCATGGGTTGCCGGCTGCTCGACCGGGGAGGAGGCCTATTCCCTGGCCATCGCCTTTCGCGAGACCGTGGAACGGCTGCAGCCCCAGGGGCGCTTCTCCCTGCAGATTTTCGCCACCGACCTCGACGCCGACGCCATCGACAAGGCCCGCCTGGGCTTCTACCCGAAGAACATCGCCGCCGACGTTTCGCCCGAGGGGCTGGCGCGCTACTTCGTCGAGGCCGAAGGGGGCTACCGGGTGACCCGGGGGATCCGCGAAATGGTGACCTTCGCGCAGCAGAACGCCATCATGGATCCCCCGTTCACCAAGCTCGACGTGATGAGCTGCCGCAACCTGCTCATCTACCTCGACCCGGAGTTGCAGCGGAAGCTGCTGCAGCTGTTCCATTACAGCCTCGACCCGGGCGGCATCCTCTTCCTCGGCAGCGCCGAAACCATAGGCAACTTCACCGACCTGTTTGCCGCTGTGGACGGCCGATTGCGCATCTACCGGCGCATCGGCAGCGCGCTGCCGCAAGTGGCGATGGAGTTTCCCAGCAAGGTCTTTCCCGTGGTACCCGCTGTGCCGGAGGAGGGCCGAGCCGCCGGCCCGCCGGCAAACCTGCAGAGACTGGCGGAGCAAGCGCTGCTGCAGCGTTTCACGCCGCCGGCGGTGCTGGTCAATGCCAAGGGCGACATTCTTTTCATCAGCGGCCGTACCGGCAAGTACCTGGAGCCCGCCGCCGGCCGTGCCAACTGGAACATCTACGCCATGGCGCGCGAAGGCCTGCGCCACGAACTGGCCAAGCTCCTCGCCCGGGCGCTGCGCGAGAAGGCGACGTTGACCCTTAGCGGCCTCACGGTCGGAGCCAACGGCGGTGCGCAGAACGTCGATCTCACCGTGTCCGCCCTCGAAGAACCAGAGGAGTTGCGCGGCACGGCCATGGCGGTATTCCGCGACGTGGCGGCGAAGCCAGCCGCGAAGCAGGCCGGTCCGCACCGAGGGCAGGCCAGTGCGCAGTTGCAGGAGGCAGAGCTGGAAGCGCGCCGCCTGCGCGAGGAGTTGCAGAACACGCGCGAGGAAATGCAGAGTTCGCAGGAGGAACTCAAGTCGGCCAACGAGGAATTGCAGTCGACCAATGAGGAGCTGCAATCGACCAACGAGGAGCTGTCCACCTCCAAGGAAGAGATGCAGTCGCTCAATGAAGAGCTGCATACGGTCAACGCCGAGTTGCAGTCTAAGCTCGACGATCTGTCGCGCGCCAACGACGACATGCAGAACCTGTTGAACAGCACCGATATCGCCACCGTCTTTCTCGACGAGCAACTGCGATTGCGCCGCTACACCACCCATGCGACCAAGCTTTTCAAACTGATCCCGGGCGACGTCGGGCGGCCGCTCTCCGACATCGTCACCGATCTCGACTACCCGGCGCTGCAGGAAGATGCGCGGGAAGTGCTGCGCAGCCTGATCCTCTCGGACCGGCAGATCGTCACCGACGACGGGCGCTGGTACCAGGTGCGCATCATGCCCTACCGAACCCAGGAAAACCTCATCTCCGGTGTCGTCATCACTTTTTCCGACATCACCGTCGCCAAGCGCCTGGAGCGAGAACTGCGCCAGGTCGTGAGCGACACCGCTGCCAGGGCCAAGGATGGGCGCTAGAGGGAAGGCGGTTGATGGCAACGCCTTGCGTCGTCGCGCCGAGCAGAGGCTCAGGCGCGAGAAGGGGACGGTTGCTGTCAGCGAGGTGCAGGCGCAGAAGCTGATCCACGAGCTGCAGGTGCATAAGATCGAACTGGAACTGCAGAACGAGGAACTGCTGCGTGCGCGATCACAGGAGGAGGAGGTGCTGGCGCGCTACACGGCCCTCTATGATTTTGCTCCAATCGGTTATTGCACCCTGGATCCCCTGGGGCGCATCATCGAGATGAACCTCGCAGCCGCGCGTTTCTTGGGAAAACCCCGGGGCGAGCTGATCCGCCGGCGCCTGGGCAGCCATGTCGCCAGCGCCTCGGCTCCGGCGCTCAAGGACGGTCTGGCACAGGTGTTCGCACACGCCGGCCCGGTGATCTGGGAACTGCATCTAAAGGAAGAAGGCCGCATCCTGCGCATCGAGGCCATCGCCGCCGACCCCGGCAAGACCTGTTACGTTGCCCTGGTCGATATCAGCAAAGAGATGGCCTTGCAACGTGCCCACGACGAGGCCCAGGCGCGTCAGGCCGAGATGTCGCAGCGGCTGGTGGCCGTACAGGAAGAGGAGAGACGGCGGCTGTCGATGGAACTGCACGATCACACCAGCGGCAACCTCGCCGCCCTCGACCTGCTCCTGCGCACCCTGGCTCGGCAATTCCCGACATCGCTGCTGCCGGCCAGCGACGGCGCCGCCACCATCGCCGACATCCAGGCGCTATTGCGTGCTACGGCCGCGGAGATCCACGCCGTCTGCGGCGATCTGCGGCCGCCCCTGCTCGACTTCGCCGGGGTCGTGCCGGCCCTGGACAGCTATGCGAGGAGTTTCACGGAACGCTACGGCATTGCCGTGCACCTCGAGGTCGCAGGCCGGCCGAAGCGTCTGCCGCCGGAGATCGAAACGACCCTGTTCCGCATCGCCCAGGAAGCTCTCACCAATTGCGCCAAGCACGCCGGTGCATCGGCTGCGAGCGTGAGGTTGAACTGCTCCGGCGAACGCACTGTCCTCGAGATCGCCGACGATGGCGTCGGTTTTGCCCCTGGGCAGGTCAGCAAGTTGCGACTGGGCTTGCGCGTCATGCGCGAGCGGGCCGAGTTCGCCGGCGGCGCCTTCGCCGTCGACGCTCAGCCCGGCAAGGGTACGCGCATCCGAGTCGAGTTTTAGTACCTACCCCCTGCCCCTTCCCGCTGTTGGGCGGAAATTTGCCTTGCTAAGGAATAAGGTGCTCGTGGGCGTAGAGATCGGCGAGCGTTTCGCGGCTGCGGATCAGATGCAGCTTGCTGCCGTCGACCAGCACTTCAGCGGCGCGCGGGCGGCTGTTGTAGTTGGAGCTCATGGCCATGCCGTAGGCGCCGGCGGACATGATGGCCAGCAGATCGCCTTCGGCCAGCGCCAGGCGGCGTTCGTGGCCGAGAAAATCGCCGCTCTCGCAGACCGGGCCGACCACCTCGTAGACGCGTTCGACCCCCTCGCCGCGAGCGCGGCGAGCCGGCAGGATGTCGTGCCAGGCGTCGTAGAGCGCGGGACGCAACAGGTCGTTCATCGCCGCATCGACGATGGCGAAATTCTTCGCATCTCCCGGCTTCAACACCTGCACCCGCGCCAGCAGCAGGCCCCCCTGGCCCACCAGGGAGCGACCGGGAGCGAACAGCAGGCGCTCGCTGCGTCCGACGAGTAGGGCCAGGCTGGGCCCCAGGTAGGCGCCGGCGTCGGGTACCGCTTCGCCGGCGTAGGCGATGCCCATGCCGCCGCCCAGGTCGAGGTGGGTCAGCGTTATGCCCTCGGCCGCAAGGGCGTTGGCCAGGAGCAGCAGCTTTTCCGTTGCCGCCGCCGCAGGCTGAGGATCGAGGAGCTGTGAGCCGATGTGGCAGGCGATACCGGTTATCTCGAGTTGGGGCAACTCACGGGCGCGCAGGTAGAGCGGCAGCGCCTGCCCGTAGGCGATGCCGAACTTGTTGTTCGCGAGGCCGGTGGAAATATAGGGATGGGTCTTGGCATCGACGTCCGGGTTGACGCGCAGGGCGATCGGCGCCACCAGCCCCATGGCGCCGGCTACCTCGGCGAGAGCGAGGAGCTCGCTCTCCGACTCGACGTTGAAGCAGCCTATGCGGGCTGTCAGCGCCGCGCGCAATTCCTCGCGCGTCTTGCCGACGCCCGAAAAGACGACATGATCGGGTTTTCCGCCGGCTTCGATGACCCGCTGCAGTTCGCCGCCGGAGACAATGTCGAAGCCTGCGCCCAGGCGAGCGAAGAGATCGAGGATGGCCAGGTTGGAATTGGCCTTGACCGCGTAGCAGATGCGGGCGTCGCGGCCCGCCAGGGCGCGCGCGTAGTCGCTGTAAGCGTCGGTCAGCGCCGCGCGCGAATAGACGTAGCAGGGTGTGCCGTAGCGCGCTGCAATGTCGGCGAGAGGGATGTCTTCGGCGTGCAACACGCCATCGCGGTAGCCAAAGCTCATCGCTGCTGCAGCGGGGTGCTCGCGGGTGACGGCGGCGCAGGTTTGGCCTCCGGGGCGGCCTGCGGCGGGGGTGACGGAACCCCGAGCAGTGGCGGCTTGGCCGGCCCTGGTGGCAGGGCGAGCGGCGTCTTGGTGCCGCAGGCGGCGAGAGCGGCGAGGGCGGCTAGAGCGAGTAGGTGCTTATTGGATATCATGGCGCGAAGAAAGATTATCACGGGAGTCCGCGATGGATGAGCAGGAATTCAACCAGGCCGCCGCTGCGATGCTGGGCCGCATCGAGGCGGCGCTGGAAGCTTCGGGCGCTGATATCGACGTCGAACTGCAGGAGGGCGGGGTGCTGGAACTGGAGTTCGCCAACGGCAGCAAGATCATCGTCAATCGTCACGGCGCGGCGCGGGAGATATGGGTCGCCGCCAAATCCGGCGGCTACCATTTCAAGCCGGAGAGCGCGGAGCGCTGGGTGGCCGCGCGCAGCGGCGAAGAGTTGCTCAGCGCCCTGGCACGCTGTATCGCTGAACAGGGCGGCGGCGAAGTCGACCTCCGCGGCTGAGGGCACCTCAACGGCTCTCGATCGGGTTGGTCTTGGCATCGACGACCGGCGCCGCCGGCTGCTCATCCGGCGTTTCGTTCGCCGCCGGTGGCGGCAGGTTCTCCCTGTAGACGAACTCGGAGAGTGCTTTGCCATTGGGATCGGTGGCGTGGATGGCGACCAGGCCGGGCGGCGCATCGAGATAGCTCTCCGGGCGACCGGCCAGAGCCCTTTCCATGAAGCCTATCCACATCGGCAATGCCGCGGTGCCGCCGGTCTCGCCGTTGCCGAGCTTCTTCGGCTGGTCGAAGCCTATCCAGGCGATGGCCACGAGGGTCGGCTGGTAGCCGCAGAACCAGGCATCTACGTAGTCGTTGGTGGTTCCCGTCTTGCCGGCGAGATCGCCGCGCTTCAGCGACATCGCCTTGGCGCCCGTGCCGCGCCGCACGACGTCGTGCAGCATGCTGTCCATGATGAAGGCGTTGCGCAGATCGATGACGCGCAGGCTCTCGTCACTGGCGACCACCGGCTGCGCCTCGGCCAGGACAGTGCCTTTTTCGTCGACAATCTGGCGGACGATGTAGGGCTCGACCTTGTAGCCACCGTTGGCGAACACCGAGTAGGCGGTGAGATGCTGCCAGAGTGTCACCGAACCGGCACCCAGGGCCATGGTCAGGTAGGGCGGGTGCTTTTCCGCGTCGAAGCCGAAGCGGGTCACGTAATCCTGTGCGTACTGCGGACCGATGGACTTGAGCAGGCGGATCGACACCATGTTCTTCGACTTCGCCAGCCCGGTGCGCAGGGTCATCGGCCCCTCGTACTTGCCGTCGTAGTTCTTCGGTTCCCAGGCCTGGGAACCGGTCTCGGCCGCTGAGATGACGATGGGCTCGTCGGGGATTACCGAGGCCGGCGTGTAGCCTTTTTCCAACGCCGCCGAGTAGATGAAGGGCTTGAAGCTGGAACCGGGCTGGCGCCAGGCCTGGGTCACGTGGTTGAACTTGTTGCGGTTGAAATCGAAGCCGCCGACCAGGGCGGTGATGGCTCCGTCGATCGGACTGGCCGCCACGAAACCGGCCTCGACCTCGGGCAGTTGGGCGATCTGCCACTGCTTCTTGCCGTCCCTGGTCAGTCGGATGATGGCGCCGCGGCGCAGGCGCTTGTTGGGCGGCGCATTGTCGTCGA
>Ga0172380_10004619_pt1 | contig 17502 bp, 15 predicted proteins | sample Leawe162metaG_FD_119747 | JGI IMG/M metagenome (GOLD analysis project Ga0172380, IMG submission 119747) | Leachate microbial communities from a municipal landfill in Southern Ontario, Canada - Leachate well 162 metaG | ecosystem: Engineered > Solid waste > Landfill > Unclassified | place...
TAAAGACTACAAATATAGCATTTGGTTATCTGTAAATCAAACTTAAACTATGCTATTATTATTTTTGTTTTTATCTTTGCGGATAAAGAAGAAAGAGATAATGCTTAAAATAAATGAAATATATTACTCATTGCAAGGGGAAAGTACAAAAGCGGGACTTCCATGCGTGTTTATTAGATTGACTTATTGCAATCTCCGCTGTACTTATTGCGATACTGAATATGCATTTTACGAAGGTGTAGATAAATCGATAGATGATATTATTGAAGAAGTATCTAAATATAATTGTCGTCTTGTTGAGGTTACAGGCGGTGAGCCGCTTATTCAAAATGAAGTGCTTCCACTAATGGAAAAACTTTGCAATCGTGGCTATGAAGTTTTAATCGAGACCGGCGGTTCTCTCCCGATTGAAAATATAGATAACCGTGTGAAAGTAATAATGGACTTAAAATGTCCTTCGAGTAAAATGATGAAAAAGAATCGGTATGAAAATATTGATCATCTAAAAGAGATTGATGAAGTGAAATTTGTAATCGGTACGAGAGAGGATTACGAGTGGTCTAAATCGATTATTGAGAAATTTAATTTAATAGATAAATGTGAACTGTTATTTTCAATTGTTTTTGGGAGTTTAACACCTTTGATGATGGCAGAATGGATAATAGAAGATAATTTACAAGTCCGGTTTCAATTGCAAATGCATAAATATATTTGGAAACCGGATGAAAGAGGAGTATAAATGAGAATTGCAAAAGAATTTACTTGGGAAATGGGGCATCGCCTTCCATTTCACGAAGGCAAATGCAAAAATCTGCATGGGCATTCATATAAAATGATGGTGGAGCTTGATGGCGAACCTGATAATAACGGAATGGTGCTTGATTACTATGATGTTAAATCGATGATAAATCCATTAGTAGAAGAACTGGATCATGCATGTTTAGTTTTTGAAGGCGATACTGAATTACAAGAGTTACTTCAGAAATTAAATTCGAGAATGGTGGTTGTGGATTTTCATTCGACTGCCGAAAATCTTGTAGGCTATTTTTTAAAGAATATTAAAGAAGTTGGACTTCCGGCAAATATTAGAAAAGTTACTGTAAAAGTATTAGAAACAGAAAACACTTATGCAGAGGACAGCTTAGAAATTAATTCACATATTTAATTGTTGTTCAAAATTATGGAAATAATAATTGTACTGATAGTAGTTGCTTTTTTTCTTCTTAAAACTACTAAAATAATTTTAACGGGGTGTATGAAGTTAGTTCTTTTTATAATTTTGGTTGCATTACTTTTCATGATCATATAAAACACATGTAATCAAAATATGCGGATAACCTAAAGGATGTTTTTTAATATTAAGTTTTTATTTTCTTTACTTCGGTAAGGATCTCGGGTAGTATTGAGGCGGATTTACCGATGAATGATTCATCCACAAAGCGGCTCATTTCTGTATTTTCGATGTTTATTTCTACCAAAAAAGCACCGGCTTGCTTTGCTTCAATCGGTATATAAGCTGCGGGATAAACTAACCCGGAAGTTCCAACAATAAAACAGATATCAGAAGAATCTGCTGCTGATTGACTTCCGCTGAATTGATCCTGAGGCAGCATTTCGCCAAACCACACAACATCAGGTCTTATCCTTCCACCGCAGTTTTTACATTTTGGATTACTTGATTCTAAATTCAATTCAGTTTCACTAAAAGGTGTTTTGCAATCGATACAAAAATTGCGTTCAATATTGCCATGAAGCTCGAATACATTCGAGCTTCCGGCTCTTCTATGTAAATTATCTACATTCTGCGTTACTACTGTTACATCATAATAGTTCTCAAGTTCAGCAATTACAACATGCCCTGCATTTGGTTTGGAATCATGCACAATTTGTCTCCGATGCTGATACCAGTGCCAAACAAGATCGGGATTTTTCATAAAACCATCAATGTTTGCCAATTCCTCCGGTTTCATTTTATTCCAAATACCATCTACTCCCCTGAATGTGGAGATACCACTTTCAGCCGAAATACCGGCACCTGTAAAAAATACTAACCGTTTTGCATACTGCAATTTATTTATGAACTTAGTACTAAATTTCATTTTGCTTATAATTTCTTAAGTAATTCTTTTGCTTCTGCAAGACGAGAATCGTCATCTTCGTCCTGAACTTTGCTTTTTAATGCTTTATTAAGCATTTCTTTTGCAACATCTTCCTGGTCATCTTCGATTAATGCAAGCGCATAATCGACATAAAACATTATATAACCTGGTTTTAGATCAATAGCTTTTTTGTATTCTTTAAGTGCAATTTCATTATCAGCCCAGCCAAGACCAAGTACTGAACGAGCAGGAGCCCATTTTTCAGAAATCTTTGCATGTGTCCGCGCCAATACGTAATGAGTTACAGCCTGAATCTCACTTCCACCATTATTTAATTGAATCGATTTTTCGCAATCAGATTTAACTGAATTAACTACACTTGCAACCGAGAAAACCCCTTTGAAGAGTGCAATCTTACCATTTGCTATCGCCCTTCTTAAATATCCAATCGATTTAGAGCCATCTGCTTTAATTGTTTTTTCAGCATAATCCTTAGCTTTGTCATAAACGGCTAATTGAGCATCTTCTTGTTTACCGGTGCTCGAAGGCATTTTTTCGGCTAAATCGACATAAGCTCTACTGATTCTCCAGAGTACTTCAATATTATTAGCCTCTAATTTTTCTGCTTTTGTATAAGAATCCAATGCTTTTTGATTATCGAACTTTTCGTAATATTTATCTCCTTCATCTATAAGCGATTCAACAGATTGAGCGTATAGATTAGAAGAAATAAATGTAACAGCAATTAATAATAATATTGCGAAGGCACTTATTGATTTCATTGCGTTTTCCTTATGGTTATTGAATTTCAAAATCTTCGGGTATATAAAGAGAATTATTATTGGCAAGTGGAAGCGGTCTTGTCCATTTATTCCCATCATTTTTCCCTTTAATTATTGCTTGTTTATAAGCATTAGTTTTTGCGCTTAACTCATCTGCTTGATATAAAATTATTGCTTCAATTGTTTTAGGTTCTATCGGAGAAGCGTATTCGAGCTTCCCTTGATGACTTAGTATTATATGGAATAATTGATCTTTAAGCGGTAAAGGAAAATCAGGCAATTTTTCTTTTATTATTCTATCCACAAATAGAACAGCAAGGACTATATGCCCCACAAATTTACCGGTATCTGTGTAATCAAATCCAGGTTCACTACTAAGTTCAATTATTTTTCCGAAATCATGAAGCATAGCACCAGATAGCAAAATATCACGCTTTGCTTCTTTATGAAAGGAAGACATAAGATCGCAGATTTTAATTATTTCGAGTGTATGTTCTAATAAACCACTTAAATAAGCATGATGCCAGCTTTTGCCGGCTGGAGATTTGAAAAATTTTGAACCATCTTCAGAAGAAAATATTTCGTTGAGTAATTTATTGAGATACGGGTCTTTGATAGAATTAATAAATCCATAAAATTCATTTTTCATTTCATCGAGATCATGCATCGAGCGGGGCATTGTTTGTTCAATGAATGTTTCTTCATCACCTACATAGACCTCTATTTTTTCTACCTTTATCTGAAATTGATCTTTATACTTTGTAAGTACTCCCTTTATCGTTACAACTTTAGAATCTTTTATTTTATTATAAATTGCTTGAGCGTTATCCCAGACCTTACCATTAAGTTTAGCCGTAGCTCCGCGGAGATCAATATCAATAAAATATTTATTAGTAGAAGATATTTTTAATTCCATTCTTTCTACAACAAGTGAACCGCTAATGGAATCGCCTTCATTCATTTTATTTAAACTTTTTTTCTCTTCAGACATTTGTTTATCTCGATCTATTTTTTTATTTTTTTTCGGAATCATCTGATTCAGAACCTTCAGGAGTAAGGGATTCAGTTTCTACCAATTCAGAGCTTACCGTTAAATCATATATGGTTTCTACTGATTTGGAATCATCAGAATCTGAATTCTTAGTAGTTACAGAACTTGTCTCATCGGATTCACCTTCTTCTTCAATAACTTTGTAATAATATCTTTTATTGTCCTTTTTAGGAACAGTCTGATCAGGTGCTTTTTGAACATAATTTTCAGGAAGACTAATAAGTACCGATCTTTTTAAGATATCAATCGTAACACCGAGTGTTTGCCCTTTCCCTTTCTCAGATGTAATAATCCCTTCAATATCCTTAAATGGTCCATCCATTATTCTTACTTTAGTACCAATAAGTAATTTATCAGAAATAAAAAATTCCGGATTATTACTAAGAATAATTTTCAAATTTTGAATCTGCCAATCGGGAATGGTGGCTACAACTCCACCAAATGAAACCGCTTTCACAATGGCTTTCTGTGTTACTGCCTGATAGCGTTCTTGATTGGTAGCCAGTATAAAAATATAACCTCTAAAAACCGGTTCTTTAGTTTTCTTTATCCTATCTGTCCATTTTTTATTTTTTATTACAAATGGAAGATAGGTCTCAATTTCCATTCCTCTTAGTTGAAGTTCCGCCTGAAATTCATTTTTTGGTTTTGTATATAAAGCGAACCAAAATCGCTCCGGTTCTTTACCTTGTATAATTTCATTTTCAAATTCTGATTCAGTTGCCGCCACTGTTTCATTTACCAATTCTACATCAGTCATAATTTCTGCCGGTTTAGTTTAAACAAGATTGAATAGTTGTTAAGAGTAAGGAATCATTTACCGGTTTGGTAACTATTTTACTAATTCCTAAGTGTTCGTATCGAGTTATTAAGTCATCTGTCATGTTTTGAAGAATTACAATTATTGGAACTGGCGACATAGTGTCTTTACTATTAATAGCTTCTACTAATTGAATGCCATTCATAAGAGGCATATCATGATCTGTAATTATAACCGTGGGTAATATAGTTTTGAATTTAGATATTGCTTCATAACCATTATTTGAAAAAATAATTTCGTAACCAATTAAGTTCAATTCTATTACTTCTTTAAGGTGATCTCGTAGTTCTTTATCATGCTCAATTAATAAGATAATATTTTTAGCTTCAGGTATAGTAAAGTGAAATTCACTTCCAATTCCTTCTTGCGAATAGAACCAGATATATCCGTTATGCTGATCGATTATTTCTTTTGCAAGCGTAAGACCGAGTCCACTGCCTTTCTGACCATCTGTACCGGGAAGAGAAAATTTTTGGTCAATCTGAAATAACTTACTTTGATTCTCTTCCGAAATACCGACTCCATCGTCTTTAACAATAAATTCGAGCATACCTTCCTTAAATTTAGATGCAGCAATTGAGATATCAGAACCTTCGTTAGAAAACTTAATTGCATTACTGACTAAATTAATAATTGTTTGACTAATGAGCCGTTCATCCGCATTCATATAAAGCTCATTTGGAATATCAAATTTTAGCTCAATTCTTTTTCGTGCAGCTTCGATACTAATTGGGGAAAGTGCATTTGATATAATAGTTTTTACATGTAGGCGTTGAGGTTCTACTTTTACTCTGCCAGTTTGAAGACGCGACCAATCTAATAAATTGTTAATCAAGGAAAGCTGTGTTTTAGATGAATCATAAATATATCCGAGATATTCATTCCTCTCTTCTTCATCTATATCTTTTTCATTAACTAGAATTTCAGAAAAACCAAGAAGTGTAGTAAACGGTGCTCTTAAATCGTGAGAAACGATAGAGATGAATTTATCTTTTGCCTGATTTAAGTCTTTATATTTATTAATTTTGATTTTTGATGCTTCAGAAACTGATTTTAATTCGGTATTATTTACAAATAAGCTAATTACTTCCGCAGGTAATCCGTTTTTATCTCTTACAATTTTTATATGCTCTTTAAGCCAAATGTTTTGTTCGGAATTTAGTTTTATAAGAAATTCAGTCTCAAAATTAGATACATTTGGATTAGCGAACTTTTCTCTTATGTTTTTTATAAAGGGATGGAAATCTTCTTCAGGTATAAGTGAATAAAGTTGTTCGGGAAATAGATTAATCTCTTCTAAACTAATTCCGATAACGGATTCGATCGATTTTGTATATTTTATTTGTGATGAATCGTTTGGACGGAATAAGCCCATAAATATATTTGGCATTCCATCTGAAAACCGTTCAAAAATAGAAAATTCGCTGCTAAAATCTGACATTAAAATAATTCCCAGTATATCATTCTAATATAAGAAAAATGTTAGAATACTTCGAGAAACTTATTTCTGATATTTTGTGTTATATAAAGAAAACAAAGAAGGTTTATGAAAAAAATAATTTTTGGATTTTTGTTAATAGTGAGCGGTTTAATTAATGCTCAAGGAAGTATAACAGGAAAAGTAATAGATAAAAGCACCAAAGAAGGGCTGCCGGGTGTTAACTTAATTGTTATGGACACTAATTTTGGTGCGGCTACTGATATAAACGGCGATTTTATAATTAGAAATGTCCCGGTTGGTAAATATTCTGTCAGGGCTTCTTATGTAGGGTATTTATCTGCTACTAAATCAGATGTGGTAGTAAATAGTGTTCGTCCCGCAACTTTATTAATCGAATTATCATCTACATTTATAGAATTAAATGGAATAACGGTTCAGTCTGACTATTTCGATATGAATCCAAATGAATTTAATAGTGTAAAAAGTTTTAGTTATGAAGAAATTAGAAGGGCTCCGGGTGGGTTTGAAGATGTCGTAAGAGCACTTTCAATTCTTCCAGGAGTGGGACAGGTGAGTGCCGGTAGGAATGACCTTATAGTCAGAGGAGGAGCACCATCGGAAAATCTTTTTTTAGTGGATGGTTTTACGGTTCCTAACATTAATCACTTCGGTACTCAAGGAGCAACGGGAGGTCCGCTTAGTTATATCAATCTTGATTTTGTTAGAGAGACAACATTCTCTTCCGGAGGATTCCCGGCTAATTACGGCGATAAACTTTCTTCTGTATTAAAAATAGATTTAAGGGATGGAAGAAACGACCGTTTAGGCGGCAAGGCAACTATTTCAGCTTCTCAATTCGGTTTTAATTTAGAAGGACCAATCGATTCCAAAAGTAATTTTATTTTTTCTGCCAGAAGGAGTTATCTCGATTTTATTTTTAATGCGGCGGGATTCAATTTCGTGCCCGAGTATTATGATGTAATGTCAAAAGCATCATATAACATCGATTCCAAAAATAAAATTAATTGGCTCTTTATAGGGGCATTCGATAAGGTAAAATTTAACAATAAAGATTCGGAAGACCTATATGATAATTCCCGTATTCTTGGCAGCAATCAGAATCAGTATCTTGTGGGAATTTCTTACCGTCATATTTTTGATAATGGATTCTATAATTTTAGTCTGAGTAGAAATTTTGTAGATTATGATACTCGTCAGAGAGATACATTGCTTAATCCCATATTCACAAATATATCTCGTGAAGGTGAAAATGAATTTAAGGGTGATGCAGTTTTCAAACTAAATGAAACTTCGGAAATCAATTTTGGAATTTCAGGAAAGCTAATTAAGTTCAGTGCTGATATATTACTGCCGACATTTATTACTTCATTTGGCGAGACACTTAAAATTACTTCGCTTTCATCAGCGGAATATTTTTACAAATATGGTTTTTATTCTCAATACTCAACGACCTTTTTTAGTCGATTAATGTTTACAGCCGGATTAAGAGGTGATTATTTTGACCGAATAAATTCCGGTTTTACTTTGGACCCGAGAGCTTCTCTTTCTTATGTGCTAGATGAAGTTTCTTCGGTTAGTTTTAGCACAGGGATATATCACCAGGCACCTTCATATTTATGGTTGACTTCATTCAAACAGAATGAAAATTTAAAGCCAGTGAAAGTAATTCAATATGTAGCGGGTTATGAAAGAAGATTGAGTTCCGATTTAAGACTTAAATTAGAAGGATTTTATAAAGATTATTCCGATTATCCGGCAAGTTTATTAAGACCTTATTTGGTATTGGCAAATACAGGTGTTGGGTTTGGAGGTTCGGATGAAAATTTTGGTTCATTGGGTCTTGAACCGTTAGTAAGTGTAGGTAAAGGGTTCGCTCGCGGTTTAGAATTTTCACTTCAGAAAAAATCTTCCGACACTCCGGGATATGGAATTTTAAGTGTTACATATAGTGAGTCATTTTTTAAAGGACTTGATGGAATTGAACGAGCTGGATCATTCGATCAAAAATGGATAATAAATCTTAGCGGAGGATATTCGTTTAATGAGAAATGGGAAGTTTCCTCACGTTTTCGTTTTGCCACAGGCAATCCATATACGCCATTTAATTCTGATGGATCGCAAAGCGTTGTTAATTATAATGCGTATCGGTTTGAACCGACTCATAGTTTAGACATAAGAGTAGATAGACGATGGGATCTGGGCGGATTAAATTTAATTACTTATATCGATATTCAGAATATTTATAATAATAAGAATACCAATACAATTAGATATGACTACCGAAAAGGAGAAGTAGATAAAAGTTCATCAATTGGACTTCTTCCATCAATCGGAGTCAGTTTAGAATTTTAAACAAAAAAAATAAATCGGGAATTTTTATTCCCGATTTAAGCACTGCACTTTAATCTTCATCACTTGATAGTGATTTCGTAGGGATTTCAAGTTCATCCATTTTGCGATACAAAGATGATAATCCAATTTCTAAAGCTTTCGAGGCTTCCTCTTTGTTGTATTCAAATTTCTTAATTGTTTTTAATATATGTTCTTTTTCAAAATTTCTTACCGCATCTTTTAATGAATCAGGGTAGCCATGCAAAACGGAACTTCCTTTAATGTTTTCCGCAAGTTCATCGGGAGTAATATATTCCGAGTTGCAGAAAATAATTGCTCTTTCGATTACATTTTCTAATTCCCTCACTCCGCCGCGCCATTCATAAGAAGATAGAATTTTTATAACGTCATTTTCCGCACCTATAACTTTTTTACCCATTTCGTTACTATATTTTTCTATAAAATGGCTAACGAGTAGAGGTATATCATCTTTTCTTTCGTTCAATGTAGGTAGTTTTATTTCAATTACATTTAATCGGTAATAAAGGTCTTCGCGGAATTCACCACACTTAATTTTTTCTAAAAGATTTTGATGAGTAGCGGCAATGAGGCGTACATCTGTACTTACAGGTTTGGTCCCTCCGACTTGGAAAAACTCCTTATCTTCAATTGCTCTTAATAACTTCACTTGTAGATTTAGAGGAAGATCTCCGATTTCGTCTAAGAATAGAGTGCCACCATCGGCAACTTTAAAGAGACCTACTTTATCATCTTGAGCACCTGTGAACGATCCTTTTTTATGCCCAAAGAGTTCGCTTTCAATTAAGTTTTCTGAAATTGCTCCGCAATTAATTGGAAGGAACATTTTATCTTTTCGTTTACTATTGTAGTGGATTGCTTTAGCCACAAGCTCTTTTCCTGTCCCGCTTTTGCCAAGTATCAATACATTACTATTTGTCGGAGCAACTTGTGTTATCAAATTATAGACATGTTTCATCGAATTGCTTTTACCGATAAGATTAGTAAACCCGGTATCGGAGGAAATTCGGCTTCGGAGTGATTTAACTTCCATCTCTAATTTTCTGTAATCCATTAGTCTTTTTACACGAGCGATTATATCATCAAACTCAACCGGTTTAATAAGGTAATCATAAGCTCCTTTGTGAAGGGCATCGATTGCAGTTTTAACTTCTGCATAAGCAGTCATAATAATAAAAAATAACTGTGGATATTTTTTTGAAGCTTCATCAAGTAACTGCATACCATCTAAGTTAGGCATTTTGATATCGGAGATAACGAGATCAAATTCATTCTCTCCCAATTTTTGTAAAGCTTCCTCGCCATCGCATGCTGTATCAGTTTTAAATCCTTCATCATCAAGAACAATTTTAAGAGAATCCCTTATCGCCTTTTCATCATCGACTATTAAAATATTAGCACTCATATTAATTCCTTTCATTTTTTTTACTTATCGGTAGAGTAATAGTAAAAATACTCCCCATTTTAAGAACACTCTTAACTTTTATTTTCCCATTGAATTTATTGATGATTCCATAGCTTACTGAGAGTCCGAGACCCGTTCCTTTTCCAACATCTTTTGTTGTAAAAAATGGATCAAATATTTGATCGGCTACTTTTTTATCCATCCCACAGCCGTTATCTTCGATATCAATAGAAATAAAATCATCATCATAATATGATTTCACTTTCAAGATGCCGTTACCATCCATAGCATCTAGAGCATTAATAAGAATATTTACAAACACTTGCAATATTTGATCTGGTGCTATCTCAACAACGGGAAGACCCGATTTTAAGTCAGTCTCGAATTTTACTTTCTTAACGCGTTTATCATATTTAACTATTCCAACTGCTGTTCTTATAACGTCTGTAATATCATGGAGTTGCACTTCGTAACTCGGAGGTCGAGAGAAATCGACAAGCTCTCTTACGATTCTTGAAATTCGATCGATATTTTCTTTCACGATAGAAAGCTGTTCTGAGATAAATTCATCTTTACTTCGGCGTTGCATAATCTGAACGAGTGAGGAGATTGATGTAAGGGGATTCCCGATTTCATGTGCTACTCCTGCGGCAAGTTGACCGATGACAGCGAGTTTTTCCGATTGATCCACTTGAGCTTGAAGGCGCTTTACCTCGGTAGAGTCTTTTACTCTATCGATTTCGACTTCTCTAAGTTTAGCTTCCTGATGCAGCATTCCATAACGAGCAAAAAGCTGTTCGAATACATCATCTAAATATCCGAGCACAATTACGGGATCATTTTCGGGATCGTTTTCTAGTAATGGAAGGATTGAATATCTTCCTTGGCTAAAGAGCTGGCTAATTTCGAGGATACTTAAATTCGCTTTAGAAAATAATGTGTAGTTATCAATTAAATATTGACCGGCTACTGTAAAATCGGAAGCTTCTAATATTTCCAATACGATTCTAAGAGAACTTCCTGCAAATTTCTCCGCCTGATAATTCGACATCTTATTGTTAAGTAACGGAATTAGTTTAATTGTCCAGTTTTCAATAATCTGATCGAAATGTTTTTTTATTAAATCTATTAATATTTTTTTCATTAATTTAAAGTATTAGTCCGAAACAAAGATAAAGAATCCCCCTATTTTTTGAAAGGAATCAGTAAGGAACAAGAAAAGATTGTTTATGTATAAACATTAAAATCATTATCGAGGGTCTTATGAAATCAATATCGAAAATTTCACTTATAATTTTTATATCATTTTTTTCTGCAAATCTATCAGCTCAAAGTCCGTTTAAAGCCGAATTAAAAGAAGCGAAAGTCTTTTTAGCAGGAGCTGAACTTACTCATTTAGCAAATATTAAACTCGAAAAAGGAATGAATGAAATATTCGTTTCGGGTCTTGCCGATGGAATCAATCCGAAAAGTATCACAGCTAAGCTTTTCGGTAAAGGTGTGATTGTAACTGTTAATCAGGTTTCTGATTATCTATCAGTTCCTTTCAAAGATAATGAAGTAATAAAATTAGAAGACTCAATAAAATCAGTTACCGCTGAGATAAATACAAAAAAAATTGAGAGAGAAGCAGTTGGCTCGGAATTAGAAATACTCGCTGCAAATAAAAATATTTCAGATAAAGGATTCTTGGTAAGTGAGATTCAGAAATTAACTGACTATTATAAAAAGAGATTCATTGATACAAGGACTTCAATGCTCAAAATAGAAAAGGAGATTGAAAAATTAAATAAAGATATAAGTCGATTAAATCAGCAGTTGAACGAATATACAGTTAATAATAAAACAAATGTTCTTGTTGTAGTAATTAATTCTGATGCAAAAGTTGATGCAAAACTTGATCTAAACTATTTTACATATAATGCTTCATGGACTCCATTCTATAATTTTAGAGTTGAAAATCTTACTTTGCCATTAAAACTTGAATACTTAGCTAATATCAAACAGACGACGGGGTTATTGTGGAAAGGGATTGATGTAACGCTATCGACACGAAATCCGAATCAATCGAATACAAAACCGGAACTCTATCCTTTGTATGTTGATTTTTATCGGCCAATGTCGCTTCAATATGGTTCGATGTTAAAACGAAATCAAGCGGATATGCAGGAAATGACAGTTGCCGCCGGAGCACCTGAAGCAGAAAAATCAATGGCTGATTATATGAATGTAACCGAGACGCAACTTTCAGTAGAATTCAAACCCGAAATACAGATGTCGGTTCCATCGGACGGAAAAAACTATTTAGTCGAGTTAAGCAAAGATAGTTTTGATGCTGAATATAAATATGCTGCAATTCCGAAATACGATTCAGATGCATTCTTAACGGCACAGATTAATAAATTTAGTGGAACTAATTTTCTACCCGGTTCGGCAAATATTTATTTTGAAAATTCATTTGCAGGTGAGACTTACTTAAATCCACAACAATTGAAAGATACACTGATTATATCTATAGGCAGAGATAAAGGAATTAATAGCAGTAGAGAAGTAAAGAAAGATTTGAAAGAGAATAAATTCCTAAGCTCTGACATTGATCGCACTTTAGAAAATGAAATAAAAGTAAAGAATAGTAAGAGTATAGCTGTAGATTTGGTAATAGAAGATCAGGTTCCTGTAACAAGAACAGAAGATATAAATGTGAAGATATTAGAAATCTCGGGTGGGGAATTAAATAAGGAAACCGGAATATTAAAATGGAAAGTAAAACTAAATCCCGGCGAAACGATAACAAAGAAATTATCCTATATGCTCACGTATCCAAAGGATAAACAAGTGAACGGTATTTAACGAAATAATAGAAAAGAATTTCAAAAATTAACAGATTAGTTTTATTAAAACTTTTGTTTATTTTTATCAATATCAAAATTTGATTCAGGGGATTATGAACTACTGGACACAGCTTAGTATCGATTATGCAAATCAGCGTAATTATTTAGATTCTCTTTTTACAGTATACCCGACAATCCCTGATGGTATTAGAGATATTGATAATGATATATGGCAAACTATTGAAGATGCTTTTAATAATAAGAAAGATGCTGAGTTATTAAAATTATTATTATCATTTAATCTTTTTCCTATTAAGGACTCTTATGTGGCATATCTTAAAAAAGATAAATCTTCCTTAGAAAGGAATCCTGCAACTGTTGCAAGATTAACGGGAAGGTTGCGTGAAATGGGATTGACAAAAATATTTGAGAAATGTTCTGAACCTAAAGAAACTAATCGCCAAATTGGACCTTTATTTAAAAGATGGATTGCAAAAGATACTTTGGGTGCTCCTTTGCAAAAAATGACTGAATTTATTAGTCATAAAGGGAATGCAATTTTATTGGCATCTGATAATGAAATGTTGGGTTTTGCTACAAAAAAACTTGGTTATAATAGAAACAAGGGTTTAGACTTTGTGGCAAGATTTAATAAAAAGTATGTTATTGGAGAGGCAAAATTTCTAACTGATTTTGGAGGGCATTAAAATGCCCAGTTTGCTGATGGGATATCCACCATCTTAACTCCTAAAGTAAAGGCTAAAATCATTGGAATTTTTGATGGGGTCTGTTATATTAAAGGGAAGAACAAATTATTTAAGCAACTCGAAATATATTCTGATTATGATATTATGAGTGCATTAGTATTAAGGGAATATTTACATCAAGTATGAAATTAGACTACGAAAATAAAAAACCGGAAGAATTAATTCTTAAAGCTGAAACAGATTCTCGATTAGAAATAATCTCCGGTAGTAAAATGCCCATTAATATCTTAGCTAAGGGGGATAATTTTTCTGTAATGAAATTATTAATGAAAAATTACAACTTCGTTAAGAAGATTGATTTAGTATATATCGATATTCCTTTCGCTACAAATAATATTTTTCGTGGCGGTAACGGTAGGAATAACACAATTAGCTCGAGTAAAAATGATGATGTCGCTTATGAGGATAATCTAAAAGGTGAGGAATTTTTAGAATATATAAGGGAGAGATTAATACTTATTAGAGAATTGATGTCTTCCACAGCTTCTATTTATCTCCATATCGATTACAAAATTGGGCATTATATAAAAATTTTAATGGACGAAATATTCGGAGCGAAGAATTTTAGGAACGATATTTCGCGAATAAAATGCAATCCCAAAAACTTTCAAAGAAGATCATACAGCAATATAAAAGACATGGTGTTATTCTACACAAAGGGTGATGATTATGCTTGGAATGAGCCTATGATTAAACTTAAGCAAGAAAAGATGGATAAACTTTTTAATAGAGTCGATGAGAATGGAAGAAAATATACAACCAATCCTTTGCATGCACCGGGAGAAACAAAGAGTGGCCGATCAGGGGAAGAATGGAATGGGATTAAACCACCTAAAGGAAGGCATTGGCGGTTTTCTCCTGATGTATTAGACACTCTTGAAAATAACGGACTCATTCATTGGTCATCTAATGGTGTGCCGAGAAAAATAATTTATGCTGATGATTATGGCGAAATGCGTTTGCAGGATATATGGGAATTTAAGGACCCGCAACGGCCCAAATATCCCACAGAAAAAAATATGGAGTTTCTAAAAACAATTATACAAACCTCTTCGGAAGAAGGACAGATTGTAATGGATTGTTTTTGCGGATCCGGAAGCACATTATATGCAGCCGCCCAACTCAATAGGAGGTGGATCGGAATAGATAATTCGGAATTTGCTATCAAAGTTTGCAAGGAAAGATTTGCAGAGCTGAATGATAATTTATTTAACGGAAATAGCAATGACTATACCTATCTTGAAGAAGTAAAGCCACTTAAAGGACAAAATATTTCGTAAACCAATTATTAATTTATAACTAACAAAGTGCTTGTTTGACAAACATAATTCTTATGATTATGTTTGTAGTGAAGTCGTGATTTAGACGAATTGCAGCGACTAAAAATAAATAGCTAAATAGTTGGAAGAATTTATATGAAACCCGCTATTGGCGGGTTTTGTCATTTTAAACGGTCGCGATTTAATTAATTGCATCGACCATAAAAACAATTTGCTAAAAAGGAGTAAGAAATGAGCGAATACCTATTCACTTCAGAATCAGTTTCAGAAGGCCACCCAGATAAAGTTGCCGATCAAATATCAGACGCAATACTTGACGCACATTTAGAAATCGATAAAGGATCAAAAGTTGCCTGCGAAACACTGTTAGCTAAAAATCTAATCGTAATTGCCGGTGAAATTACATCATCCGCACAAATAGAATATGGCGAGATTGCGAAAAAGGTGATTTCCGATATTGGTTATGATGGTTCGTTCGTCGGATTTGATCCCAATGGATGTAATGTATTAACAAGTATCTGCAAACAATCTCTTGATATCGACCAAGGTGTAGATCGAGGAGATAAGATTGGAGCAGGCGATCAAGGGCTGATGTTCGGCTATGCAACAAAAGAGACGGAGGAATTAATGCCGCTTCCGATTTCTCTATCACATAAGATATTACAAAAACTATCAAGCGTCAGGAAAAGTAAAGTAGTCGATTGGATTCGTCCCGATTCCAAATCCCAAGTAACAGTAAAATATAATGGTAATGAACCAGTGTCAGTCGAGAGAGTAGTAGTTTCCACTCAGCATTCAGAATCGATTAAGCATTCGGATATTGTAGAGTTTGTAAAGAATGAAGTAATATTAAAAGTGATCCCGGAGCACCTAATTTCAAAGGGGATCGAGTATTATATAAATCCTACCGGAAGATTTGTAGATGGCGGGCCGCAGGCGGATACTGGATTAACAGGGAGAAAAATTATTGTTGATACTTATGGCGGATCTTGTCCTCATGGCGGTGGTGCTTTTTCGGGCAAAGATCCATCTAAGGTTGATCGTTCGGCTGCATATATGGCACGCTATATAGCAAAAAATATTGTCGCCGCAGGGATTGCAAAAAGATGTACGATTCAACTTTCTTATGCTATCGGAGTTGCAGAACCGCTTTCGATATTTTTAGATTTCCATAACACAGGAAATGAAAAGGAAGACGTTATTCAAGCAAAGATTAGAAAGAATTTTGATCTCACGCCAAAAGGTATAATTGAAAAATTAGACTTATATCAACCGATTTATAAGCAAACGGCGACTTATGGACATTTTGGAAGAGATATATTCACATGGGAAAAAACTGATGCCGTGGATAAATTACTGAATTGACCGAATACAATAATTAATTAAATGCAAGGGTATCTTTTTATTAAGATACCCGGTTATAAAATTGGAAATATAATTAGTCTTTTTTTTGCGGTTTATATCTTCTAAATGCATAGAAAAACTGTTTATGAAACGGTTCAGGGAAAAAGGTTTTAAGTCCGTATTCGTCTGCTTTACCTCCTGGTAAATATGCAGTCCCGAATATCCAATCCCAGATGGCTAATTTTGTAGAGAAATTTCTATTACGACCTTTACCTGTTGTATGATGCCAACGATGCATTTCAGGACCATTTATAATTTTTTGAAATACTCCCGTATTTACATTTATATTCGAATGAATCCACATTCCCCAAAGTGCACTTATAATACCTTTATATGCAATTACTTCAACTGGCGAACCGAGAAGTACTATTGGAAGAAATTCAATGGTCTGGTTAATCAATATTTCTACTGCATGCGAACGTGAACCTGAAAGCCAATCTACCTTTCGAGGAGAGTGGTGTGCTTCATGCAATCGCCATAAATATTTATTTTTATGCTGCCATTTGTGCATCCAATAAATATATAAATCATGTGTTATTGTAAAAATAATGAGTTGAAGCCAAATAGGTATTTCTGTGAATAAATTTAAACGACTTATGCCTGTCGTGTTATCAATAAAGGCTATAATTCCCGAGAAAATAATTATACCGAGTATATAGCTTTGAGCAATTGTATATAAGGCGAGGTCATTAAAAAATCCTTCCCTTATAATTTTCTGCCCTTTGTTATAAGGGAAAATGCGCTCTAATATTATATAAATAATTGCTGCAGAAATTATTGCTATGAAAGAAAACTTTTCGGCAAAAGAAATATTATTAAAATAATTTATTATATAATTGAAAAAAGATTCCATAATTATACTGGTTCGTTTTTCACTCTTCTAAGCTTTTTAATACTACCTAATTCGCTGGCATAAACTTTTTTAATCCCATCTCCGAGTGATTTCTCTATATCTCGAATATCCTTAACTAATCTGGACATACCTTGTACTTCTACTGATGCTGCTTGGTCTGTTCCCCACATTGCTCTATCGAGCGTTATATGACGTTCAATAAAAGCAGCACCCAAAACGACAGCAGCTAATGATGGGGCTAACCCGGTTTCATGTCCCGAATACCCAATAGGTATATGAGGATATTTTTCTTTATAACTCTTAATCACATTAAGATTTAGCTCTTCTAATTTGCATGGATAAGTTGATGTCGATTGTGCTACAAGCACAGGATAATCA
>Ga0172380_10004620_pt1 | contig 17501 bp, 13 predicted proteins | sample Leawe162metaG_FD_119747 | JGI IMG/M metagenome (GOLD analysis project Ga0172380, IMG submission 119747) | Leachate microbial communities from a municipal landfill in Southern Ontario, Canada - Leachate well 162 metaG | ecosystem: Engineered > Solid waste > Landfill > Unclassified | place...
AATTTCATTGACCAAGTTGAGAAAGAAAAAATTGAAACTGAACTAGAAGCTGGATACAAATCCAATTACGAATATTATCTAAAAACTCAAGAGGAATGGAAATATGCCGACAAAGAATGAAACCGGAATTATCTTTCCATTACTCCGAGGAGATATCTATCTTGTCAATCTAGATCCAATTATTGGTAAAGAAATTGGAAAAGCAAGACCGGCGGTAATAATTCAAAATGATATTGGTAATAAATTTAGCCCGGTTACAATCATTGCCCCAATCTCAAGCGTAAAAGAAATAACTAAACCTCTTCCAATAATGATAATTCTTGGAAATGGCGAAGGTGGATTAAACGAAGAAAGCTATGTTGATTGCGGACAAATTAGAACACTCGATAAAGATAAAAGACTTATAACCAAATTCGGCTCACTGAGTAAATCTAAAATGAACGAAATAGATAAAGCAATAAAAATTTCTCTTTCTCTTCAATAACTCAACGTACAATTATTTTATTTTTTGTTTACCGTCTTCATTTGTTAGCGCGGATATTCTTAGCGGCGGATGTAACAGTTTCTTGAATTCGTTTAGCGCGTGTCTCCGGCTTCTTTGCGCTGGTAATCCAAAATAGAATTGCACGTTTTGCAGAAGGGGGAAACTCATTGAAATATTTGTACGCAGTTTTGTTTGCCGAAAGGCTCTTTTCCAAATCGGGCGGAATTTCCAACTCTTCAATGCTGTCTAATGAACTCCACGATCCATCTTTTCTTGCGGCTTCAATTTTAGCAAGTCCGGCGGGCATCATTAATTTTGCAGCTATAAGTTTTTCAATACGGCTTTTATTAAGTTTAGACCAGCCGGATCCTTTTTTGCGAGGAGTAAACCAGAGCATTGTACGTTCTTCGTCCAGTTTGTTTCCCTTGCTATCCACCCAGCCAAAGCAGAGAGCTTCTTCAACCGCTTCGGCATAATCCAGGTGTTGTTTACCGCTGGATTTTTTAAATGTAATTAACCAAACACCTTCTGTTTGAGTGTGATGGCTGCTCAGCCACTCGCGCCACTCAGCGCGTGATTTTGGTTGAATAGAATTTGGTGATGGATTGATCATATGTAAACAAAATCCATTACTTAGATACATAAACTACTTAGAACATAATACAGTGTTGAAAAACTACAGCAACCTTGCTTGCTGGTTAGGTTGAACTCTAAAAAGTTAATTTAGAATCAAGTCCCATTTTAATGCTTGGGAAACCTTTTTTATATATTGCTTTGAATAACCTATCAATACACTCTATAACTGATTTTAACGTTGATTCAATCTGTACAAATTTAATTTCGGAATATTCTTTAGGATGAACCAAACTATTTCGCAATGCAATTCCCTCAATTAAATTCTGCCACCATTTTAATTTTTTATCTAGCTTAGCGTAGTTGAATTTTCTAAAGAGAAATTCAATACGTTCAATTAACCTACTCATTTTTAATCGACTATCTAATTTAAATTCACCATTCGCTAATGAAATCTCCTTTTCAAGTAAAAATGATTTCTCATGAACAGTCAACGAAGAGGCATCTTTAAAATCATCAGCAATGCCATTAACAAATGCTTCCAAACTCGATATTGATAATAAAAGCGAAGCGTGCAAATAAGCATTTATACTAAGTGGTTCCTTTTCGCTTTTCGCTTTTTCTAGAAATCTTTTGGACTCTTCTAATAATGCATTACAAAACAAATCAAAGTTTTCCATAAATTATTCCAAGTTTTTTTCTGCTTCGACAACATCTAAGTTAGCAAGTTTTGCGTGATATTTTTTAATCCCTAGATCAACAATTCCTTGATTTATTCCATCACCTTTTTCCGCTTGCAAATAGAATACTTCAGCTAAACGTCCTCTTTCTTTTTTATCAGTTCTTGTTCCCAAACCCCGATAATTTTGTGGATCAGTCTTATGTCTACCTTTTGCTAAAGCTGAAGCATTGAGAGGCTCGATGTTTGGAACATCGCTCAGTTCATAATGCCGTTTAAGTCGAACTGAATTGTCTTGAAGTATACCGGCAACAAAAGCCCAAGAAGATAATGTAGAGTAATTAATTGCCTTATTTGCATATTCTAAATTACTCTTACGTTTCAACTCGAAATATTCTTTTTGTTTTTGATGGAGCTTTGCAAATTCTTTCCCGGCTTTTATCATTGCAGTGTCAGTCCACAAATTTTTTTCTTTTGCTCTTACCGCTTCCCATTGATCATCAATTATTCCAGTTTTAGCAATAAATGGTATAGGATTAACTCTGTCATATTTTTTCTTTTTATTTCTTTTGCCTTCTAGATAACTTAAAATAAATGAACGGGCTAGGCGAACAGTAATTTGACTCGACCTTTGTTTTTTATCGGCGAAATCTTGACCTTGTGCAAGAAGACCAACATTCTGGCACCAATTACGTAATTCTGGTCCCTTTAATGTTTCAAACATTCTATCTAATAAATCACTGGACACAACAATATTTGTGTTCGAAATTAGCTGAACATCCAATCGTTGATTATTGTCTAATCCAAAATAGACTTTAACATTATGATAGTAGTTAATATTGCTTTCTTCAAAGGCTTCTTTTATAGCTATAAATCTATGTTGCCCACCAATTATTTTTAACGGCTTTTCTTCATCAAAGTCCAGATTATATTCAGTCACTAGATTAGAAAAAGTTCTCCCAAGTTTTGCATCATCTTTCATTTTAAGAAAAGCATTGTTGTCCTCTACAATTTCTCTATTCGCACGATAATCACTTTGTTCATCGGGATCTAATGGAACATCTATGGTTCCCAATTTCAGAATCTTTTCAGCTAAGAGATGAACTTCGATATAATAAGCTTTAGTACAGAAATCTGTCATAATAAGAAGTTCGTTTTCCAAAGGAGTGAAACTTGACTTGAAATCAGCGATAATCTCTTTTATAGACTCTCGTTTCTTTTGTCTTCTAGAATCATCATCAATAAATTTCATTATTACTCCTACTTTATGAAATATTTTTCAACCTAACTCTTAATTACACGCAAACGGATAGCAGGTATTAAGAAAGTTATTAACCAACATTTTATTTTGCTTATTCAAAAATCTATATGTAGTCGCTTTGTTAATCCTAAATCATAATTCGTACTTGCAGTTTCGGCTTCCCCAGTTGTAGTGTTGAATGGAGCCCCGTTGCTTTTGGCAACTTACTTATTGAAGTTAAGATTATCAAGAAGGAAAATGTGGGGGGCGGCTTTCAGCCGTCAGCATTCGGTAGGGATCGGTTTATAACCGATCAGTTTTAATAATTAGGAACAGCCTCCGCCACACAGCGCGAGGCTGTTCTAAATCCCTCACCTTTCCCTCGACTCCGCTCGGGATGACGAGAGGGACTTACAATAAAAAACCCCGTTAGAAAACCAACGGGGTTTTAGCTACTACAAATACAAAAACAATTTTACTTTTTAAGTTCCGGCATTCTGCCCGGAGTCCAAGGCGCATTTATTTTGTTCAACGCTTCTCCCAGCATCGGAATTTCCACATCATTTATTTTCTTTAACTGTTCAAGAATTGGTTGAATTTCTTCATACAATGTTTGGTAAGCAACTTTTTCATTCTGAGTAACATTTGTTGTTGTTCTCATAGAAGTATAAAGCATTGTTGAAATTCTCGAACTTAGTGTTACCGGAGATGGTGGAGTTTCCTCTGAGCTAGCTGCTTTGCCCGGCAATCCGCGGAATGCAGTATTAATTTTATCAATGTCGCGGCTAATTTCGTTTGCGCGGTTTAGCAAACTAACAGCGCCTTGCGGAGTGTTGTTAATAGCTTGTTTCATCGCTTCAACTTTCTTAGCTAATTCTTCGGCTAAACGTTGCGCGCCTTGAGCTGTGCGTGCTAATTCCGCAGCTTTCTTCTGGAACGCAACTAAGTCTGCTCTGTTTGCTGCCGGAATTGATGTGTTGTTTAACGGAACAACATTAAACTCTGTTGCCGGTACAAGTTCTTTTTCTTGATTGTTAGCAACAAGAGAAATAGCCACTTTGTATTTGCCCGGCATTACCAAAGCTCCGCCGCCACCGCCGAATCTTCTTCCGCCGCCGGCAGCAGCAACCGGTTCAAATTTTTCAACTGCAATTGGAGCTGTTCCTTCGTTTCTCAAATCCCAGTTTAATCTGCTTAAACCGTTAGAAGCTGCTTTATTAATTTTTCTTACAACTTCGTCGGCTTCATTCGTAATTGTAAAAACGAGATATGGCGCTATCTCTAAAGATTCCTCGTGCAGTTCTTCAAGTGTTGGTTGAGGAACCGGCTTGTTATCTTTTGCGGCCGCCTTCTCTTTTTCTTTGCGAAGTGCTTTCAATGTCTTTGGTGCTTCTTTCAAATAATATGTGAATGTTGCGCCAAACTCCGGATTTGGTGCGCGGTAATAAGATGAACCGTAAGAACCGCCTCTTCCGCTCGGAACATACATCAACGCGTCTTTTATTGGAAAGATGTGCGCGTCTTTTTCGAAAAGTTCTTTTGTAACTGTGCGCAGCGGTGAGTAATCATCTAAGATGTAGAAGCCGCGTCCGAATGTAGCTACTACTAAATCTTTTTCTCTTTCTTGAATTGTTATATCTGGAACCTTTACTAACGGCATTCCGGCTTTCAACGGAATCCATTTGTCGCCGCCATCAACAGTGAAGTAAACGCCCCACTCGGTTCCAACAAAAAGCAGCTTTGGATTTTCCGGATCTTCAACAATTGTATTTACCGCGCCATTTGCCGGTAAATTATTTGCGATCGATTTCCAAGTCAAACCTTTATCAGAACTTTTTATTAAGTAAGGTTTGAAATCATCTCTCTTGTGATTGTTGAATGAAGCGTATACAACATTTTCGTCGTGACGGGAAGGACAGATATCGCTAACAAGTGTATATGTTGGAACTCCCGGAAATCCGGCAATCTTTTTCCAAGTTTTTTGATCTTCAGTAACTTGAATTAAGCCGTCATCAGTTCCGGCATAAAGCAAATCTTTTTTCTTTTGCGATTCTGCAAGTGAAGTGATCAAACCAAATTGAGATGTGCTTACATCTTTAGCTACCGCATCGTAATTCCAGTATTTACCCATAACTTGAAATGTATTACGGTCAGTTTGTGTTGTTAAATCACCGCTGATTTCTTTCCAAGAATCACCGCGGTCATCACTTCTAAAAACTCTTTCTGCCGCTGTGTAAAGAGTTGTATGGTTATGGTTGCTTAAGATAAGAGGAGTATCCCAATACCATTTAAAAGTTTTTTGCCCTTTTATCGGCTCGGGACGAATATCAATTGCTTCGCCACTCTTTTTATCATAACGAACCATTCCGCCATACTGAGACTCGGCGTAAACAATGTTCGGATCGGTTGGATCAATGGCAGTCCAGAAACCATCGCCGCCATTTGTTACAATCCAATCATCGTTAACAGCGCCGCTGGAATATATTGTTCTTGATGGTCCTCCAAAACTATTGTTGTCTTGAGTTCCGCCGTAAACATTATAGAATGGAAAATCGTTATCTACATTAACTCGGTAAAATTGTGTTACTGGAAAGTTGGCTTTAAAATTCCATGTCTTACCAGAATCGAAAGTTTCGTAAATACCACCATCACCGCCAATCATAAAATGTTTTGTATCGGATGGATCAATCCACATTGCGTGGTCGTCCACGTGGCGACCATCATTCCCGATTGTTTTCCAAGTTCTTCCGGCATCTTCCGTTACTTTAGAAACAGTTTCGGGAGAATAAACTTTATCAACATCAACCGGATCGCAATAAATTTCATTGTAGTATTGTCCGGAAGCATTATAATCGCTCATCTTTTCCCACGAAGCGCCGCGATTAGTTGAACGGAAAAATCCGCTTCCTTCAGCGGCTTCAACTATTAAATAAAGTACATCCGGATTTACTGGTGAAATAGCGATTCCCATTCCGCCTTTATCAGCACCGGGAAGTCCGCTCATTATCTTATCCCATGTAGTTCCGGCATCTGTTGATTTATAAACAGCTGATTCCGGTCCACCACCAATTTTTGTAAAGATGTGTCTGCGTCTTTGCTCTGATGTCGCATATAGAACATTGGAGTCACGCGGATCCATCACAATGTTATTTACACCGGTGTTTTCACTAATGTTCAAAACTTTATTCCAAGTTTTTCCACCATCAATTGTTTTATATAAACCACGTTCACCACCCGGTCCCCAAGCAGAACCTTCTGCGGCAACGTAAACAGTATTCGGATTTTTATGATCAACAACAATTCCACCAATTTGGCGCGAGTCTTTCAAACCTTTGTATGTCCAGCTTTGTCCGCCATCTGTAGATTTATAAACACCGCACCCATAACCAAGAGCGCGCTGGTGATTGTTTTCTCCGGTTCCTAACCATACAACATTTTCATTTGTCGGATCGAGAACAACAACACCCATTGAATAAGATTGAATAGTATCTGCAAGTGCTTGCCATGTTGTTCCGTTATTCGTTGTTTTCCAAAGTCCTCCGCTTGCAACAGCAACATAATATTCGCTGTGATCTTTTGGATTTACAGCGAAGTCGGCTATACGTCCGCTTGTAAAAGCCGGTCCAATGCTGCGGAATTTTAATCCGTTAAAAGTGCTGCTGGTGAGTTTGTCTTTCTCTTTTTTTTCACCCTTTGCGTCATCTTTTTTCTGTGCGGGGATAAGCTGTGCAACAGCGAGTAAAAATAGAATTATTAGCTTAAGCTTCATGGTTGCTCCAATTGATTTGAATTAGTTGTTCCTTTAGTGGTAAGTTTTTGTGAAGAGTTTTTGGTTTTTTGCAAAACAACATTGTCTTTCGATTGAGTTATGACCAAACCTATAAAAAAAATCATTCTATTTCTAATACTAATTATTGCCTTGCCAATTTTTTTCGTTCTGTTCAGAGAAGTTTCCAGTTTAAGCGAAACAGAAAAAATGATAGAAACTATTTACCAGAAACAGCTTGATGCAGTTCTCTTCTCAGTTAATCAATATTCGGAAGATGTTGCAAGAAACTGGATGAACAGAATAGAAGCGTATGATAGAGCAAACGGGTTTGCCTCGACTGATGCCGAAGAGCAGCTTAAAGGAATGATAATTGAAAATCCTTCAATCAAATATGTTTTTGTTTCCGATACTACTTTTAAGCAGAATATAGTTTTTAAATCTTTGGGCAAGCTGGAGAATGACAATAGCATAAAAGAAATACTGAAAAAACAGAGCTGGCTTGTCAAACGTCTCTTTTCCTATCAGTCTGCAAACTTTAATAAAATAGAACCGCTTCCCAGCCAAGATGATAACAATAATCAATATCTGATATCTGTGTCAAAAAATGGATTGTTACACGGCATTGTAATAAATAAACAAGGGTTCATTAAGAAGGAATTGTCGGATAAGTTCAGAAGCTTATCGCAAAGTGAATTTACCTTTGTTGTTTTTGATACTTTATCGAGCAGTCGAGTTTTATCTATTGATTATACTGAAGGGCAAAATCTACAACGCTCAAGAAGCTTGTGGATGATTCCCGATTACAAAATGGGAATTGCTCTGCAAGGAAAGGCAATCGATCAGCTTGTTAGTGAGCGAAACAAATCGAATGTGATACTAATAATTATACTTGCATCTGTTCTTATTTTGGCTGCGTGGTTTGGATTTAAGAGCATCAAAAAAGAAATTGAACTGGCTCAAATAAAGAATGATTTTGTATCTAACGTTTCTCACGAACTAAGAACGCCTCTCGCATTAATTAACATGTTTGCGGAAACACTTTCGCTGGGACGAGTTAAAACGGAAGAAAAGAAAATCGAGTATTATGGAATCATTCAGCAAGAAACTGAGCGTCTTTCCAAGATTGTAAATAAGATTCTAAACTTTTCCAAAATAGAGGCCGGTAAGTGGAAGTACAATTTCGCCAAAGTTGACCTAAACGAAATTGTAAAAAAAGTTTATGATGTATATAAATTCCATTTAAACAGTAATGGAGTTGAATTCATTTTAGAATCAGCGGAAAGTGAATTAAAAATTTTAGCCGATGCAGAAGCAGTATCGGAAGCAGTAATAAATCTTATAGATAATGCTGTTAAGTATAGCGGCGATTCTAAAAAAGTAGTTGTTAAAATCGGAATTGAAAACAAAAACTCTTTTGTAGAAATACAAGATTTTGGCGTTGGAATTTCTCAAGAAGACCAAAAGAGAATTTTCGAGAAGTTTTTCCGTGTATCTACAAAGGAAGTGCATAATACGAAAGGTACCGGACTTGGCTTAACTCTGGTTAAACATATTGCTGAAGCTAATAACGGTGCAGTATCTCTAAAAAGTGAAATTGGAAAGGGAAGCTCATTCAAACTTTCCTTTCTGCTATTAGAAAATTAGGAGTTGATATGCAGAAGATTCTTATAGTTGAAGACGAACCCAATATGAGAATGGGCTTGAAAGATAATCTCGAGTTTGAAGGTTACGAAATAGCTACAGCCGCCGATGGCGAAGAGGGGCTCTCGATGATAGTGAATAATCTGTTCGACTTAATAATCCTTGATGTAATGATGCCAAAGATTTCCGGCTTCGATGTATGCAAGCGTGCGCGAGAGAAGGGAATAAAGACGCCCATCATTCTTCTCACAGCAAAAGGAGAAGAGGTTGATAAAATTGTTGGACTTGAACTTGGCGCTGATGATTATATAACTAAACCCTTTAGTTTGCGCGAACTTCTTGCGCGCATCAAAGCAATTTTACGAAGAGTAGAAACACCGGCTGCACAGAATTCGGTTGCCAACATTGGTAAACTAGAGATAAATTTTTCTACCTATAACGCTTTTGAAGAAGGAATTAACATTCCAATGTCTCACAAAGAATTTGAGCTTCTAAAATATCTATGCGAACACAAAAATCAAACAGTCAGTAGAGATGAACTGCTAAAAAATGTTTGGCAGCAAGAAGCTACTACAACAAGAACTATTGATAATTTCGTTGTTAAGCTTCGGCAGAAAATTGAAGTCAATGCTAACGATCCTAAAATCATTATTACAGTACACGGAATTGGTTATAAGTTGATACTGTAAACATTCGCGTAGCATAATTCGCTTTGTTCCACGTTGTAATTCCCTATTACAATTTTTTACAAATGCTTACTCACGCATGACAACTTCTTTTGGGCTTCATTTGTCTTAATAAGTGAAGATCAAAAAAATAATTACAACGGAGGTGTGAGATGAGAGCAACTAACCTAACAAGCAAATTAACAAAATCCTTAACTGCAGTTATGGTAATCGTTTTATTAACCGGCAGTGTAAGCGCACAGATGGGCAACCTTGATGCTAAGAGACAAAAGAAAGCTGTTGAAAATCTAATCGTTGGAATTCAGTCATCCAACGAGGGCGTAAAGCGTGATTGCATCTACTATGCGGCACTTTATGAGCTAACAGAAACCGTGAATGTTTTGGTCGGCGAATTAAAAAAAGAAAAGAATCCCAAAAACAGAATACTAATAGCCCTTGCACTTTATAGAATCGGCGACGAGGAAGGGATTCAAGCGGTTTACGATGCTGCCTCTATTGAAACGGACGCTAAAGTAAAACGTACTTATAATGCAATAGTTGCGGAATACAAAGCAGCAAAAGTTTTTGTTGTAAATGAATAACTGTGACAATCTTTTACAATCTGTTACTTGTTTGTGGCAATCATTTTTAAACGGTAGATTATTTTTACTGAAAAAATTGGTAGAAGCATGCGTACGAGACTTTTAATAATTATTATTCTTTTTATCAGCTCAGTAGAGTTTCAAGCGGAAGACTGGCAGCGGCTTGTTAATTTGAAAGGCTTTTGGAAATTCTCGATTGGCGATGATATTGCGCGAGCTAAACCAAATTATAATGATCAAGATTGGGAAACTGTAAGTGTCCCCTCCTCTTGGGAGAATGAAGGTTTTAACGGTTATGATGGTTATGCATGGTACAGAAAATCTTTTCTTGTCTCAACAACATTAAAAGACCGAACTGTTACCTTGCGGCTGGGAAGAATTGATGATGTTGATGAAGTTTATCTGAATGGTCACTTAATTGGTTCCACCGGAACTTTTCCTCCAGACTATAATACGGCTTACTTTGCTTGGCGTGAATATCATGTGCCTCAAAAGTATCTAAACCTAGGTGGCGAAAATGTTATCGCTATTAGAGTCTATGATTCTGAGATGGAAGGCGGGATGATTGAAGGTGAGATTGGTTTGTTTGAGAAGAAAGGAATAATGAAACTTGATCTTGATCTCGCGGGAAGATGGAAATTTAATGTCGGTGATGAATTAGAATGGAAAGAGAAAAATTATAATGACGATGAGTGGGTGGAAATTCTTGTCCCGGCTAAATGGGAATTACAAATTGGTGACGATTATGATGGCTTTGCATGGTACCGATTGACTTTTACGGTTCCTCAAACAATGAAAGGTAAAAAACTTGTTTTTGTTCTGGGTAAAATTGATGACATCGATGAAGCATATTTGAACGGGATACAAATTGGCGCTACTGGAAATATGAATAGAAGTCCTATCAACTATAATAGAAACAACGAGTACAAGCAAACAAGAGGATATTTCATTCCGAATGATCTACTTGAATATGGAAAAGAGAATGTTGTGGCGGTTCGAGTTTATGATGGTTATAAAGATGGCGGAATTTACGAAGGTCCGATTGGATTAATTGAGCAAAGCAAGTACACTAAATATTGGCGGAATTATAAACCGCCTAAACAGAAGAAGGATCTCTGGGATTTGATCTTCCAGTGAAAATTTTGTGCCTCCTATATGAATTGCGATCCTTGTGGTCGCTTTTCTTTTTTTAAAGAGAATGCGAAGTTGACCAAGCAAAAAAAAGACGCTCCGAAGAGCGTCTTTTTTTAATTATCTTTTTTCCATCGATTCGTGTTTAGGACTAACAAACGGATTCTTTTTCAACTCGTTCATCACTTCTTGAATTGCTCTCTCTAATTGTGGATCAATTCCTTTAGCTAATTGTGCCGGATCGTCAATAACTTCAATATCGGGATCGACACCATAACCTTCCTTAAACCATTTGCCATTTGGGTCGAACATTCTAAAAGTAGGAACTGAAACATTGCCGCCATCAATTAACGCCGGTGCGCCGCTTATTCCAATTAAACCGCCCCAAGTTCTTTCACCAATTAATTTTCCCAAACCAGCTTTGCGGAAATAATCCGGGAAAGCATCTCCGCCAGAACCGCTCCATCCGTTAACTAACATTACTTTTGGACCAAAGTTAGCGTGAGGAGGCCATTGCCAATCTGCACCGTCGCGTGTTCTCCAAAATGCTAATGGCTTTCTATCAAGCAATTCAATAAAGCGGTCTGGTATTTGTCCGCCGTTATTAAAACGCTCATCAATAATTAATCCTTCTTTGGTTAGTTGAGCCGCAAATTGACGAACAAGTTCTGTCTGGCCATCTGTACCGGTACTTGGAACATAGATGTAACCAATTTTTCCATTGCTTGCTTCATCAACTCTTTTGCGGTTGCTTTCAATCCAAGCTAAGTTTCTTAAACGAGTTTCATCTGCAAGAGTTTGTACATAAATTTTCCTTGCACCATCTAATGATGGTTTATCGTTAACAGTTAGCTCAACAGTCTTGCCGGATAAACCTTGGAAGGCAATCCACGGCGCTTCGTTAACATCAAGCTTAACGCCGTTAACTTCTAAAATGAAATCACCTTCTTTTACTTTTACTCCAGGTAATGCTAGTGGAGATTGGACTTCGGTATCCCATGCAGCGCCTTTAATTATCTTAGCAATTTTATAAGCGCCGTTTGATACGTTCCAGTCAATTCCCAAATAACCAATATTTTTAAGCGGTGCTTCATCTGTATCGCCGCCGCCTCTGTAAGTGTGTGAAGCATTAAGTTCTGAAATTAATTCACCGATTAGATAATTGAGATCCCAGCGTGTTACGCAGTCATCGACCAATTTACCGTAGCGTTCACCAAGTTCTTTCCAATCAACGCCATGCATATTTTCATCGTAGAAGTAGTCGCGGAAGATTCGCCATGAATCTTTATAGATTTGTTTCCACTCAGCTTTTGGATCAACAGTAACTTCAAGTTGAGCTGTTGGCATCGGCTTATCCATTTTCTGGTTTTCCGCTACATCAACAATCGCAAACTGATTGCTCTTCCAAACCAGCAACTTCTTCATATCGGCTGTAAGCATGAAGCCATTAGCATCATCTACAATTGTTTTTTCTTCTCTTTTATCTAAATCATAAAACATAATTTGGCTTTTCTTATCCGTAGAACCGGAGTTAGGCATTTTTTGATAAATAATTTTACCGCTTACTCCCGCCACTCTGCTGTAATTACCCGCTTGAATAGGAACAATAACAACTCTGTTTTCAAATCCATCTAAAACAATTTTAGTTTCTTTTGGCTTCTCTTTATCTGCAGATTTATCCTTTGCAGCATCAACTTTTTTATCATCTTTCTTTTCTTCCTTCTTCGGTTCTTCTTTCTTAGCAGCAGTAGTATCTACTTTTGGAGAAAGGGGGAAGAGAGTATCGTCGCTTAATGTAGCTAGTGCGATGTTTGTTGAATTTGGATAAATCCATGTGTTACCAAAATCGCCGTACACCGGATTAAGTGTTCTGTTGGTTAAGTAGTAAAGATATTTTCCATCGGGATCAAAGTATGGATCTGAATCCGCATAATATCCGGTTGTTAGCTGATGAGTTTTTTCTTCTTTTGTATCAAACATAAAGATTGCGCTGCTCTGTCCTTTTGTATCTCTGGAGTAAGCAAGCCATCTGCTATCCGGAGACCAGCTTGCTTTAAAGCCCGCTAATCCGCCATGCATATAATAAAGTGCTTGATCGATTTTATGCGTTTTGTCTTTTTCAATATCGTAAACATTGATCTTCATTGATTGATCTATAAAGGCGACCATTTTGGAGTTTGGCGACCAATACAAAGTATATCTGTAGCCTTTGCCGTAGGAAGTTATTTTTTTTTCTTCATTTGGTCTATCTAAATCTTTAATGGTTAGTTCATATTCTCCGGTTCTGTCGCTCCAGTAAGCAACTTTCTTTCCGTCGGGGGACCATGAAGGATTTCTTTCTGCAACACCGCTAGTTTTAGTTAGATTAATAGAAGGTCCGTTTTGTGCGGGAACGTTGAATAACTCACCGCGTGCTTCAAATATTGCTCTTTTGCCATCTGGAGAAACTGTTGCCCCGAAAATTAATGCGGAAACATTTTCTGTTTTTGGCATTAAAGTAATTGCATCGGTAACAACATTAATTTTTACTTCATGCATTTTCTCTGAAGCAAGATTTAACAAGTACAACTTTCCGCCGGCTTCAAAAACAATTTCATCGGGTCCCATTGCCGGAAAGTGAATATCAAAATCTGTGAACTTAGTTAATTGTTTTGTTTGCTTGTTTGATAAATCGTAGCTCCAAATGTTATAACGTTTGTCAGAGCCCCGGTCGCTTATCCAGTAAATTTTATTCTGTGCAGACCACATTGGAATTTCGTTACCGACGCTCTTATCAAAAATTTGTTCTGCGGATTTTTTTTCTAAATCAAAAATCCACATATCGGAATTCAAGCCGCCGCGGTATCTCTTCCATGTTCTAAATGCAGTTGTGCGTGGTGTGTAAACGATTTTTTTAGCATCCGGAGAAAGGCTTCCGAACTCAGCGTAGGCTAATGGAAGTTGATTAGGCAGTCCGCCCCTAACAGAAACTTCATAAAATTGATTGAATCTTTGCTTCCCGCTGTTCATCGAAGAAGCGTATAGCAAACTGCTTCCGTTTGGATACCAGTCAACCAAACGATCTGCCATTCCATGATTTGTAACTCGTTGTGGAATTCCTCCGCTTGTTGGAACTACATAAATATCAGTGTTGCCATCATAGTTTGCGTTGTAAGCTATTTGAGTTCCGTCTGGCGAGAAGCGCGGGAAAACTTCTTGCCCGGCCGGCGAGCTAAGTTTTACTGCAGTTCCTCCGGTTTTTGAAACCAGCCATAAATCGCCTCCATAGTTAAAAACAATTTGTGTCTTGGAAACGTCTGGATACTGAATCATTCTAGCATCAATCTGAGCAAAAACTTGTGCAGAGAATAAAACGAAAATGAGTAGAAATAGTGTATTGTGGGGTTTTGTCATGAGGCAACTCCTATCTAAGTTATTTTGATTTGACAAATATTAGACGCGCTAGGGTTAGATATTCTTCTTCAAAAAACGGAAACAGCAACGTCCATCTAAGTCCGCTGCTTTGGTCTGTTAAACCTAGTTTCCGAGCCTAAACTAAAAATGATGGCGGGAAAAACCAACTGATATTCAGTCGGACTAGTGAATTATTTCCCACGAAATAATTAGACAAGAGCTTTGCTTTATCGTATAATTACGATGAACGATAAAAGAGGTGTGGTGGCAAAATCGAAAACTGAAGAATTCTCGCAAGAAGAAAGCAGACTGGCAGATATAGCAAAGGCGCTTTCTCATCCAGCAAGAATCAAAATCCTAAAAATTCTTGCTGAAACAAATGTTTGTATGTGTGGCGAGATTGTGGATTTACTCCCTCTTGCGCAAGCAACAGTTTCGCAGCATCTGAAGGAGTTGAAGCGAGTAGGTCTTATTGAAGGTGAAATAGAGGGACCAAAAACATGTTATTGCCTTAATACGAACTCGGTAAACGAGGTTTACAAACAACTACAAAATTATTTTGATAATATAAATAAGGAGTGTAAAAGATCATGCAAAACGAACAAGAAGTAAAAGAAATAGTTAAAGAAAAATATGGTGAGATAGCCCGTAATACAGCTAGCGGTTGCGGCTGCGGCTGTGGTTCTTCATCAAACAAAATTGTTGGTTACACAATTATGAAGGATGAATACACCGGGATGGATGGCTACGTTGCCGAAGCAGATTTGGGTTTAGGCTGTGGATTGCCGACCGAATTTGCAGACATCAAACCGGGAAATGTTGTTGTTGATTTGGGAAGTGGCGCCGGCAACGATGTGTTTGTTGCACGTGCGTTAGTAGGGGATTCCGGAAAAGTTATTGGTATTGATATGACAGAAGACATGATTGCTAAAGCTCGTAAAAACAATGAGAAACTGGGTTACGGAAATGTTGAATTCTATCTTGGCGAAATTGAAGCAATGCCTCTTGAAAACGAAACAGCAGATGTTGTTGTAAGTAATTGTGTGCTTAATCTTGTTCCGAACAAGCAAAAAGCCTTTGAAGAAATCTACAGAATAACTAAGAATGGCGGTCACTTTTGTGTTTCTGATATTGTGATTAAAGGCGAGTTGCCAACTAGCTTAAAGAAATCTGCTGAGATGTACGCCGGTTGTGTTGCCGGTGCGGTGCAGCAAGAGGAGTATTTAGAGATTATCAAATCAGCCGGCTTCACAAATATCGAAATCAAAAAGACAAAAGTGATTGAGCTACCGGATGAAGTCTTAACGCAGTATCTAACAAAAGAAGAAGTCGAATCATTACATAAAAGCGAGACCGGCATCTTTAGTATTACTGTTGTAGCCGAAAAACAAGTAAAAGGCTGCTGTGATGACGGCTGCTGCAAAAACTAAATCCGCAAAAATCGATACTCTTTTCGCCTGGAGCCTTCCGGCTGGATATAAAAATCTACATATGATTATTCACTAGGTGCCGGTATTTTTGCCGGCACTTAGCCATTTCAGCATCTTTCCTTTTATACACATAAATTTGCTGCGTTAAATTTTAGAGTAGGTCTAAGGTAAACACAAAGTGTTTGTTGTGAAGCGCGATCAACAAAATAAATAATTATATTTCATTCAGTACAAAATGGACTAAATATGGAATCAACCGAAACAAAAAAAGTATCACTCTTTTCCTTTCCTAAGAATTTTTGGACTGTAATTGTTATGGAATTTTTTGAACGCGGCTCATATTACGGAGTTCGTTCAATTCTTTCAGTCTATCTGGTAATGGCAGTTGCTGATGGAGGCTTAGGGTTTTCGAAATCAAGTGTTGGTGTTATCACAAGCACGTTTCAGCCAATGCTTTATTTATTGCCAATTGTTGCCGGTGCTATAGCAGATCGCTTCGGCTATAGAAAGACACTCATGTTTGCGTTTGTTGTAATGAGTATCGGTTACTTGCTAACAAGCATGATGACAAGTTACTCATTGGTTTTTGCAGCATTAATATTAATGGTGATGGGTGCCGGAACTTTTAAGCCGATTATTTCCGGAACAATTGCACGCGTAACCGATAAAACCAATTCCACTTTAGCGTTCGGAATTTTCTATTGGACAATCAATCTTGGCGCTTTTTTGTTTCCTCTAATACTTGTTCCGATACTAAAACAGTATTCCTATTCATACGTTTTCATTATGGCCGCTGTTGGTACCGGCTGGCTATTAATTTTAAATTTCTTTGTTTATAAAGAGCCACAAAAGCCGGCTAATACAAAATCTTTACCAATTGTGTTAAAAGAAGCTTTTCTCGTTCTAAAGGATTTTCGTTTCATCCTAATGATTGTGATTTATTCCGGTTTTTGGATTTTATATTTCCAACAGTTCGATTCAGTTCTTTGGTACTTCAAAGACTATGTTGATAAAGCACCAATCAACAATGCTGTAAATGGATTCCTTGGATTGTTCATGACAAATCCTAATTGGCAGTTTGACGTTGAGCATGTTACAGTTATAAATGCGGGAACAATTATTCTGTTACAAATTTTTGTATCCAACATTGTAAAGAATAAAAAAGCACTTCCAACAATGATTACAGGCATCGCGATAGGAACGCTAGGTATTTCAATCCTTGCAATTTCTACGCATCCGTTTGTATTCATTGCCGGTATATTTATTTTCTCCGTTGGAGAAATGACTGCTCATCCAAAGTTTATAAGCTATGTAGGGCTGATTGCTCCGGAAGATAAAAAGGCTGTTTACCTTGGATACTCATTCTTGTACGGAGTTCTTGGAAGCGGTATAGGTGGAATTTTGGGCGCAACTCTCTATGTTCACTTTGTGGATAATCTTAAAAATCCAACTATGCTTTGGTTAATCTTTGCAATGATTGGTGTAGCGACAATAGTTGGACTTTTACTATTCAATAAATATTTAGCTCCCAAAAATGTTGATGCATAACTAGGATTGATAATGAAAAAAAACATTGCGGTTGTACTTCTCCTTTTAGTTACGGCGGTTTATGCTCAGCACGAAAACGTTCCGCTTGATAATGATGTGTATACATTTCTGAAAGAAATGAAGGTGAAAGGAATTATCAGTGGTATTCACGATGATAGTCCAAACATGTCCCGATATGAAATCAAAAATTTGCTTAGCGAAATTAGCGCAACTGAAAATTTGCTAAGCAGAACAGAATTAACTCTTCTCAATAAGTATCGCGAAGAGTTTGTTGATAATGAGAACGCTAGCAATGGAGATCAATCATCAACTGAAACAACTGTTGTTGAGAAATCTTTTCCCGATA
>Ga0172380_10004621_pt1 | contig 17499 bp, 19 predicted proteins | sample Leawe162metaG_FD_119747 | JGI IMG/M metagenome (GOLD analysis project Ga0172380, IMG submission 119747) | Leachate microbial communities from a municipal landfill in Southern Ontario, Canada - Leachate well 162 metaG | ecosystem: Engineered > Solid waste > Landfill > Unclassified | place...
GGAGAAAATCAGCCGATCCATCGAACTCGTAAAATCATTTTTTCAAATGCCTGATACTAAGTATGCTTGTGCTACAATTTAACACCCTATCGATAGCGACAAATACTTTTGCAACTGTCAATAGGTGCGGGGGGGGGGGTGAGCAACCTTTTCTGGCTGAAAAATCTACGCTGGAGGAGCGGCAATTGCTGGCGAACCGGCTAAAAAAACGATCGTCAAACGAACGGAGCACCGAAGAGACAACCAGCCGAAAGAGAGCGATCATCCGTTGATCCGCGAGACAGCTTCCCAAGCAACATTTGATCAATCTGAAGCAAAAGGACCAAAAGAGTCAGATATACAATCCGAGACGGTCAATAAAACCGGTGGGGAGCAACGACCGGCTGCCGCCGCGTCAGTCGCTCGACGAAGCGCTCCCAGGAAGCCTGGCCGGCGAGGATTTCGATTTCCACCCGCAGATAATAGAGCGGGACCTCCGGTTCGAGAATGCGGGGGATGCGGACGGCGTCTTTTTCCGTGGTCAGGATCGCCTGAAGTTCCCGGCGGGCGCACCGGCGGATGAACGATTCGATTTCCTTGGAGGTGAACCGGTGGTGGTCGGCATAGGTTTTCGAGATTTCGATCTCCGCATCGAGTTTCCGGAGGGCGTTCTCGAAACTCTCCGGAACCGCAATCCCGCAGATCGAGCCGATGCGCAGGCCGCGGAGAAACTCGAGCGGCTTGATCTCCCCGGTCACAAAATTCCGGAGGTGCTTCGGGCGGTGGGCGCATTCGATGATGTCGGCGGTGCGGTTGTGGTGGCGGATCCGCCCGATGATCCCGCTGTTGTCCGAGCCGTCGCATTTCGTCAGGAAAATATGCGTGGCGCGGCGGAGGTTGCGGGGCGGTTCGCGCAGGGTGCCGCGCGGAAGCAGGAATTCGTTTCCGAACGGGGCCTGCCGGTCCACGAGCACGACCTCCAACCCGTGGCGCATGCGGATGTATTGGAATCCGTCGTCCAGAATCAGGGCGTCCGCCTGGAACTCTTTCACGGCGTAGGAACCGCTTTTGACGCGGTCGCGGTCCACGAGCACGACCACCCCGCGAAGATTGTTCGCGAGCATGAACGGCTCGTCTCCGGCCGTTCGCGAGTCGAGCAGAAGGGATTGGCCGTCGCAGACGACACGGGGGTTGAAGACCGCCTTCTTTTTGGTGATTTTGTCCACAATCCGGAGAAACAGAGACCGGGGAACGCTCTTGTATCCGCGGCTGAGGATCGCGACCCGCCGCCCCCCTTGTTGAAGCGCGCGGGCCAGAAGCTCGACAACCGGCGTCTTGCCGGTGCCGCCGACCGTCAGGTTCCCGACGCTGATGACCAGGCATCCGTGGGAGTGACTCCGGAAAATGCGCCCCCGGTAAAGCGCGAGCCGGGCTTGGACGATTCCCCGGTAAAGCAGGGACAACATCCACAGGAACCCGCGGAGCAGATCCGCCCGGCGGCCATACCGGCGGCCGAGAATGACGTCGATCGCAAAGGATTCGAATCCCTCGATCCAGCGTCTCATGGGAGGATCCGGACGCCGGAATTGTCGGCGCCCACGACGACGGCCAGCGCCGAATCCAGCCCCGACGCGGCAATCATGGCATTCGCCACTTTTTCCGGATTGTCGAGGGTTGCGCAGGCGATCGTGGACCCCGAGCCGCTCAACCACCCCCCGAGCGCTCCCGCCTTGCAGGCGGCATGGACGACCGGCGAGAGAAAGGGGATGAGCGGCTCGCGGAAGGGTTGATGGAGACGGTCATCGAAACACCCGGCCAGATGCCGGTAATTGCGGGTGGCAAATGCCGCCGAGATCGCCGCCGCGCATCCGGCGCTGAAGATGGCATCCCGCAGGGGGATTTTTTGCGGCAGGATCTCCCTTGCCGCGGGAGTGGAGACTTCAAATTCGGGAATCAGGAGGGCAAAACGCAAGTTTTCCCCGATCTTGTACCGCTGGAGACGGCCCACGGGAGGCGCGAGCGTGAACCCCCCGAACGCGGCCGCGGCGGCATTGTCCGGATGTCCCTCGAGGCCGGCGCAGAGACGGAAGATGTCCGCCCGGCCGAGAGGTCTTCCGGCCAATTCATTGAGGCCATGAAGGACGCCGAGCCGGACGGTGACACTGCTGCCAAGCCCGCGGGAAGGGGGCACCGGGCCCTCGACTTCCCAATGAAACGCAAACGCCCGGATTCCGGACTCGCGAAAAAAGACCGTTGCGGCCTCCGCCGCCATGTCTCCTTTGGCCGGCCCGCGCCCGCGCCGCACGGTGGTCGTGTTGTAGAGCCGGAGGGCGATTCCCAGGCAGTCAAATCCGGGGCCCAAATTCGCCGTCGAGGCGGGAACACGCACGCGCACTTCATTCATCTTCGGGATCATGCCGCAAGAACCCGCATCCGGAAAAGAACATATCGCTTGTTCGTGAAGAGCCATCGGCGCGGAACCGCCCGTCCCCCGCCTATCCCGGATAAATCACAGAGAGGCAGCCCATCTCGCTAACCATTTGCCTCGCTCGCTCCCGCTCGTCTCGCCCTTGCGGGCTGCACTGCGTGCAGGCTCCCTCGCCTGTTCCCACAGGCCGGTGGTGGCCGCCAGAGCCGTCGGCTTCCCTTACCAGATCACAGTGGGATAGGCGTTGCCTCCCGGCTACCCCACAGTCTTTCCCTCTATTCAGGTATGCGCGAACGCGCGGGTGTTGGTCAGCCGCCGGCTCTGGCGACCAAAGCGTTACGCGAATCTAAACCACCCTTCTGTGATTTGTCCGGGCTATTTCCCCAGCGGCCAGAAGATCGGGATCAGCAGATTTGCCGCCACAAAAAGGACGAGGTTCAGCGGGATGCCGACCTTTAAAAAGTCGGAGAATTTATACCCTCCGGCACCGAAGACACACGTGTTGGTCTGATGCCCGATCGGAGTGGAAAAACTGGCGCTGGCCGCGAACATGACCGCAACGATGAACGGCCGCGGGCTGACGGCCAGTGATTCCGCGAGGCTGATCACGATGGGGTGAGAATAATGGCGACCGCGTTGTTGGCAAACGCCGAAAGCGGAATGACCATCAAAGCGAGAACCGATATGGCTGTCAGCAGACTGCGTCCGGCCATCCGCGAAAACATCCGCGCCATCCAGCCCATCACGCCGGTGCGTTCCAGGGAGGCGCTTAAAACAAACATGGCCCCGATCGTGAGCGGCGCGCTGTTGCTGAACAGCCCCGCCACGGCATCCGCATCCAGCGCGCCCAGCGCGATCACGAGCGCCGCCAGCGCAATCACATCCGGCGCAGCCCACTCGCGGGCAAAAGCGACTAAGACACCCAGTGTCACAAGGCTGACCGCAACCATCTGGAAGGTCTGGATATTCATCCTGTGACGGTGGCTGATAGCAATCCGCTCACCGGAAGTCCATCGCCGAAAGTTCCAAAAGGAATTTGATTCCCGGGTGGCTGAAGCATGTCGAAGGTGTTTCGCCCAAGCGGGTTTTCCCCTGCCTGGATTTGCCGCGGAGTTCGCTCGCGAGGCGTGGACGTCGAAAGGAATCGAGCAACTCGATCTGCCGTTTGCTTGAAAACAAGCCTGGGCGTCCCGCCCGTTTGGAGACTGGCGCCAACGCCCCCTGGGTGGCATCGCGATCAACCGCGCCCGCTTTCAACCGCACGCCGATTCCGCGCGGAACGCATTTTTTTCTCATCATTGCCCATCGGATCGGTTAATGGTGCGCGGATGTCCTCCTTGGCCGAGAAATACCAGGCTTTTGTCCTTCCCACCTACGGGCGGTTCGACCTCGATATTGCGCGTGGTTCGGGATGCCTGGTTTGGGATTTCGACGGGCGGGAATTTTTGGATTTTGGAGCCGGCATCGCCGTCTGCTCGCTCGGGCACGCGCATCCGGAAATCACGGAGGCCATTTCCCGGCAGGCCGCGACATTGGTGCATGCGTCCAACCTCTACCGCACCGCGCCGCAGGCGGCATTGGCCGGGCGTCTGGTCGGGATCACGGGCCCGGGAAAAGTCTTTTTTTGCAACAGCGGGGCGGAGGCGAACGAGGGCCTCATCAAGCTTGCCAGAAGGTTCGGAAGCATGACGGGGCGGCACGAAATCCTGACCTTTGAAGGGTCTTTTCATGGCCGGACGATGGCCGGGATTTCGGCCACCGGGCAGCAGAAGGTCAAAACGGGATTCGGCCCGCTTTTGGAGGGATTCCGGCACCTGCCATTCGGCGATCTCGAAGCCGTGGAGGCGGCCGTCGGCCCGTCCACGGTCGCGGTTCTGGTGGAACCGGTGCAGGGGGAGGGCGGCATCCACATTGCCAGGGAGGCTTTCCTGACCGGCTTGAGGGAACTTTGCGACAGGCGCGATCTGCTCCTGCTTTTTGACGAGGTCCAGTGCGGGCTCGGCCGGACCGGAGAGTGGTGCGGATGGAAGAGCCTCGCCCCGCATGTCCAGCCGGACGGGGTTTCCTGGGCCAAGGGGATCGCCAACGGATTTCCCCTCGGTGCGTTTTGGATCGGCGACGGCCAGCGGGACGATCGCGGTCCGCTCTGCGATTTGCTGGGTCCCGGGAGTCATGGGACGACTTACGGAGGCAATCCCGTGGCCTGCACCGCCGGCCTGAAGGTCCTGGAGATCATCGAGCGGGACAATCTCCGCGCCGCGGCGGTCGAACTCGGAAACCAGCTCGTTTCCGCCTTGCTTGACGCCCGCCTTCCGCATGTTTCCGAAGTGCGTTCGCTCGGGCTCATGGTCGGGATCCAGTTCGACAGGGAGTCGTTCCCCCAAGGGTCGCGGCCCCCGGCATTGGAAACCGTCGTGCGCTCGATGGGCGAGGGCCTGCTTGCGATTCCCGCCGGGGAAACGGTCGTGCGGCTCCTTCCCCCGCTCAATGTGACGGCGGACGAAATCGGGGAGGCGGTGAAAAAGTTCTCGGCAGCGATTGGAAAATTGGCGAAGGGAGCGGAACCTGCTCCCATCCGCCATTCTTGAATGAAAAATCTTCTCTCAGTTGAGTCGCTCGATGCGGCAGGAATTTCCGCTATTTTGGAATCCGCCGCGGCCATGAAATCCACCCGCGGGCGGCATGCCGCGCATCCCTTGCGCCACCAATGTTGGGCGTTGATGTTTTCCAAGTCCTCCACCCGCACGCGCGTGTCGTTCGAGGCCGGCATCCGCGAACTGGGCGGCGACGTCATGTTCCTGGCCGCGGACGACATCCAGTTGGGCCGGGGTGAGCCGATCTGTGACACCGCAAGGGTCATGGGGCGGATGCTTCACGGGGCGGTGATCCGGACGTTTGCCCAGAAAGACGTCGAGGATTTCGCCGCTTTCAGCGGGATTCCGACCGTCAACGCCCTCACGGACGAGGAACATCCCTGCCAGATTCTCTCGGATTTGTTCACCATCCGCGAGACGCACGGCTCCCTGGAGGGGCAGCGCGTCACCTTCGTTGGCGACGGCGATTGCAATGTCGCGCGCTCGTGGATTTGGGCGGCGGCCCGCATGGGATTCGAACTGCGCATCGCGGCCCCGGCGGGTTTTCAACCGCCTGCCGGGTTGCTCGCAAAAGCGGGAGGCCGGATCTCCGTCACTTCCGATCTTCGCGAAGCCGCAGCGGGCTCGACGGTCCTCTACACCGATGTCTGGGTGAGCATGGGAAAGGAGCAGGAATCCGAGCAGCGGGTCGCGCAGCTCCAAGGTTACCAGATCAACGAGGAACTCTGCCGGCTCGCCCCCGGGGCTCTGGTCATGCATTGTCTTCCCGCCTACCGGGGAAAAGAGATTGACGCCGCGATTTTCGAGGCAAATGCCGAAACCATCTTCCGACAGGCGGAGAACCGTCTTCACACCCAGAAGGCCATCCTCTCCATTCTGATGCAATAGAGCGGTCTTATTCATTCCCGCGGCCGGGCACATAGTTTGCGACGAAGCCCCTCCGGAATGCCGGGAATGTTCCCGCCAGGATGTGGTCGCGGGCCCGCGCGGCAAGGTTCAGGTAGAAATGCAGGTTGTGAATCGTGATGAGGCGCAGGCCCAGGATTTCCCCGGCCTTGACCAGGTGCCGCAGGTAGGCGCGGGAAAAGTTGCGGCAGGTGTGGCAGGCGCAGCATTCTTCGAGCGGGCGGGGGTCCGCGGCATACGGGGCATTTTTCAAGTGGAGGGTTCCGAGTTCCGTGAAGGCGGTCCCATTCCTTGCCAGCCGGGTGGGCAGGACGCAGTCGAACATATCGACGCCGCGGGCGATCATTTCGATGATCTGGGGAGGGGTTCCCAGTCCCATGGCATACCGCGCATGATCTGCGGGAAGGAAGGGGGCGGCGCTCTCGATGGCGTGAAACATCTCCTCCTCGGGCTCGCCGACGCTCACCCCGCCGATGGCATACCCGTCGAAGCCGATTTCCACCAGCGCCCGCGCGCTTTTTTCCCGGAGGTCCGCATAGCCGGAGCCCTGGGCGATTCCAAAGACCAAAGGCCGCGTGTCCGCGGGTTGGGACGACCACCAGTCCTTGCAGCGGCGCGCCCAGCGAAGCGTGAGGTCCAGGCTTTTCGACGCCGCCTCGTGCGCGCAGGGATGCGGCGGGCATTCGTCGAAGGCCATGACGATATCCGAGCCGAGGTCCCGCTGGATTTCCATCGAGGTCTCCGGGCCGATGAAGGCCGGCGTTCCATCGAGGTGGTTTTGAAAATGGACTCCCTCGCCGGTGACCCTTCGCAACCGCGCCAGGGAGAACACCTGGAATCCCCCGCTGTCCGTCAGGATCGGGCGGTCCCAAGACATGAACCGGTGGAGCCCGCCGAGGCCCGCGATCAGCTTCTCCCCGGGACGGACATGGAGATGGTAGGTGTTGCCAAGGATGACCTGCGCGCCAACCGACCGCAGCTCGTCGGGCGACATCGCCTTCACGGTCGCCTGGGTTCCCACCGGCATGAAAACCGGCGTGCGGATTTCCCCGCGCCGGGTCTTGAGAATGCCGGCCCGCGCGCCGTCGGCGCGCGCGGCCAGTGTGAAGGCCTTCATCCGGGGGGATTCCAAATCCCGACGATGTCGCGGATCAATCCTGGCCCGCGATAGATGAAGCCGGTGTAAATTTGAACGAGCGATGCCCCGGCATCGAGTTTTTCGCGGGCGGATTCCGCGCTCATGACTCCGCCGGACGCGATGATCGGGAGGTCGGTGTGACTGCTCAAGATCCGGAGCACTTGCGTCGAGCGGGAGAGGAGCGGGGAGCCGCTGAGGCCGCCGGTCTGGTCGTTCTCCGCGGGCACTGACGAGTGGTCGAGCGTGGTGTTTGTGGCGATCAGCCCGGCGAGCCCTTCTTCCTCCGCGAGCCCGGCCATTTCCCTCACGGCATCGTCCGGGAGATCGGGGGCGATTTTCACCAGCAGGGGCTTTGAGGGATCGATCTCCTTGAGTGCGCGGATGATCGCGGCCAGCGATTCGCGGTCCTGGAGCTGACGGAGGCCGGGGGTGTTCGGCGAGCTGACGTTGATCACAAAAAAATCTCCGTAGGGGAGGAGGCGCCGGAAGCTGGCCGCGTAGTCGGAGGCGGCTTCCTCGAGCGGCGTGACTTTGGATTTGCCGATATTCAAACCGACCGGAATCCGCGGCCAGCGGCCCGAGGATTTGAGCGAGGAAAGCGCGCGCGCGACAGCCTCCGCGCCGGGGTTGTTGAAGCCCATGCGGTTGATGAGGGCCTGCTGGCGGGGGTAGCGGAAGCAGCGCGGCTTGTCATTTCCGGGCTGCGCACGCGCGGTCACGGTTCCGGCCTCGACGAACCCGAATCCCAGCGCCTCCCATGCGCCAAGCACCCCGGCATTTTTGTCCATTCCCGCAGCCAGGCCGACGGGGTTCGGAAAGGTCACGCCAAAGAGCCGGACCGGCTTTTTCACGGCGGCACCGAACAGGGCACGGAGAACCGGGGCGGGGGTCAGTTTCAGCCCGGTCAACGCAAGGTGGTGGGCGGTTTCCGCATCCAACCGGAACAGGCAGGGACGAAGGATGTCGGCGTAGAAATTCAAGCGGGGCAACGTTTTAAAAAAACCCGGGGTTACTCTTCGTCAAGCCAGCGGCAGTAGGTTTTCACGAGGGCGTCGCAAATCTCGATCAAGCGCAACTGGATCTGGTCCAGATATTGGTGAAGGCCGGTGGAGAAGACCGTTTCGATGTTGGTGTAGTCCAGATTGGAGCGAAGCATTCCGCAGAGGCGCTCGGCTTCGTTCGCGAAGTGGGCCCGATCACATCCCGAGATCTGGTGCAGGGCCAGATCCAGGCTGTCCACGCAAAACCGGATCGACCGCGGGAATGTGTCGTGAAGGATCAGGAACTTCGCGACACCCCAACTGGTTACCTGACCGTGCGAGATTTTCAGGAATGCCTCCATCGCGCTACAGGAGCGGAGGACTGCCATCCACTGGGTGATGTCGACGTTGCCCCCCACCTGCTCGCCGAAGGGCAGCAGGATGTGGTATTTGATGTCCAACACGCGCGAAGTGGAATCCGCCCGCTCGAGAAATTTTCCGACCTGGAGAAACTGCCATCCCTCCCCGTGGGTCATCGTGGCATCGGTGATCCCCTGGAAGGAGTGGAGGCTGTCCACCAGAGAACGGTAGAAATCGATCGGGCTGTCGACAAAAGCCGAGCGCGCGGCGGGGCTGTGCAGGTAGAGGTAGAGCCGGTTGAGTTGTTCCCACATCTCGCTGGAGATTTGTTCGCGGACCATGCGCGCGTTCTCGCGGGCAAAGGTCACGCTGGAAAGGATCGAGTGCGGGTTTTTTTTCTCAAAAGTCACGAAAGCCATGACCGAATCCCCCGAGATTCCCTCGTGAGTCTCATGAAAAAGTTCCTGGTCCTCGAGCGTCGCCAGGATCGGCTGCCAGTGTTGCTGGACGGTGCCCGCATTCTGGTCCTCGAAGTCGAGCAGAAGCTGGATGTTCACATCGAGGATGCGGGCATTCGCCTCGGCCCGCTCCATGTAGCGGCTGAGCCAGAAAGAAGCGTCGGCGACCCGGCTCAGCATGCGCCCTCCCCGTCATCGAGAACCCAGGTGTCCTTGCTTCCCCCGCCCTGGGAGGAATTGACCACGAGCGATCCCTTGCGCATCGCGACACGCGTGAGCCCTCCCGGAATGATCGTCGTCTTTTCCCCGGAGAGGATATATGGCCGGAGGTCGATGTGGCGGCCCTCGACGGCGCCGTCCACGAAGCATGGCGAGCGCGAAAGTTGCACGACCGGCTGGGCGATATAGCCGCGCGGGTCGGCGATGATCGCGTCGCGGAACTTCGCGATCTCCTCCTTCGAGGCCTGGGGTCCGATCATCATGCCGTAGCCGCCGCTTTCATTGGCCGCCTTGACAACGAGTTCCGGCAGGTGGTCGAGGAGGAATTTCCGGTCGCTTTCCACGGCCGAGAGATAAGTCTGGACGTTCGGCAGCACCGGCTCTTCCCCGAGGTAATATTTGATCATCGCCGGCACGTAGTGATAGACGACCTTGTCGTCGGCGACCCCGGTGCCCAGCGCGTTGGCGAGGGTCACATTGCCCGCGCGGTAGGCTTCGACGATGCCGGGCACCCCGAGAACGGAGTCCTTGCGGAAGACGGTGGGATCCAAAAAATCGTCGTCAATCCGGCGATAGATCACATCCACCCGCTTGAGGCCCTTGGTCGTCTTCATGAACACTCGGGAATTTTCGATGACGAGATCATGCCCGACAACGATCTCGATCCCCATCGCCCGGGCCAGGAACGAATGCTCGAAGTAGGCCGAGTTGTATATCCCGGGGGTCAGCACCACCACGGTGGGATTCGGATTCCCGTGCGGGGCGACATAACGCAGGGAAGCCAGCAATTCCTGCGGATACCGGCCGACCGGACGCACCGCATAACGGTCGAAGAGCCCCGGGAAAACCCGCTTCATCGCCTGGCGGTTTTCCAACAAATAGGAAACCCCGGAGGGACAGCGCCCGTTGTCCTCGAGGACCAGATACCGTCCGTCCGCGTCCCGGATCAAGTCGGTTCCGCAGACGTGGATGTAGATGTCCCGCGGGATGTCGAACCCCACCAGCCCGGGGCGGAAGTGCCGGGCGCTTCGGATGATTTCCCCGGGGATGACGCCGTCCCTGATGACCTTCTGGTCGTGATAGATGTCGCGAAGGAAGAGATTCAGCGCCAGGAGCCGCTGGGTGAGCCCCTTCTCGATGAAGGCCCACTCCTCCGCGGGAATGATTCGCGGAATGAGATCGAAGGGCATGATCCGCTCGGTGCCTTCGTCGCCGCTGTAAACCGTGAACGTGATGCCCTGGTTGAGGTAGGATTTCTCGGCAAGAACGCGCTTGCGGTCGAACTCCGCGGGTTCCAACTCCCCGAACCGTTGGAAAAGCTGCCCGTAATGGGGACGGACCTGCCCGTCCTTTCCAAACATCTCGTCAAAAAAAGGCCCTGTCTCGTATTGATGGAAAATCCCCTGCATCCCAGACAGCAACCCTCGCAAAGATGTCCCGCCAAGAAAAGCGGAAAATCGGGAATCAGTCCGCCTTCGATTTCAAGGGATCGCCCTCGATGGGATGCGGGACGCCGCCGAACTTCGGGTAGATGAAACGCGCGGTGATGGAATTTGCGCGGGTCAACCCCCTTGCGACAGGGATTTCCTTTTTTTGAAGAAACCCCAGGGACGCGGCCAGCAACCCGCTTGCCAATCCGCGGTTCCGGTATTCATGCAGAATGCAGGGGCCGCTTGAAAGGTGGTTCCCGGCATCCGGATTGCCATCCAGCACCGAGGCCCCGATGACGCGGGCGCCATGCACAAGAACAAGGCAGGACGGCTCCGGGAGCGAAAAGGCCGCTTCGAGATCGAGCGCGATTTTCTCGGCCAGGGGACGGCTGACATCCCCCCAGCCCGAGTCCATCGAGAACGCGCTCTTGATCGCCATCGAGACCCCTTCCTGCTCGGACTTCTCCGCGGCACGAAGGGTAAAAGGTTCGGAGGAAACCTCGCTTTTCGGAAGACTGCCGGTCTTCCATTCGAAACATATCCAGGTGATCATACAGCAAAAAGACGCGCCGGAGGACGCAAGGAAGCGGTCAGGAGACCCCCTGATCGTCGCGGCTCACCCACCAGACGCATCCGAGAAGCGTGGCCGAGAGCACCGAAAAAGCGGTAAATGTAAGCATAGGCGCGGCGGGGGGAATCCCAACTTTTCCGCACGGAGTCAATAACAATCCGCATGTCTCGCGAGATTAGTGGGCTGATTTTTCCCAAAACTTGGGGCCGAAAAGCCGATTTCCTGTTCATAAAGCGCGCGCGCCGGTGGTTCCTGCCCGCCATCAGGCCCCCGATCCCCGGCAGGAACCGGGCTTTCAGCCACGGGCAACCAACGGGGCGTCCCGCAGCCCCGCCCCATACGCCACGAACACCAGGCGGATGCTGTCGCGGACTTTGCGGAAAGCATCGAGGATCTGCTCCTCCGTTCCCCCCGCATGCGCCGGATCCTCGAAGCCCCAGTGATACCGTTTGACCTGCCCGGGAAAAACCGGACAAGCCTGATCCGCCTTCCCGCAGACCGTGATCACGATGTCCACCCGGCCATTGAGGAATTCCTTCATGGGCTTCGAGGTGTGCCCCGAAATGTCGATCCCGATTTCCCGCATCACCTCGATCGCCCGGGGATGCACGAAGCCCGCGGGTTGGGAGCCGGCGCTGCGCACGTCCAGCAGGTCGCCGGCGGCAGCCCGAAGAATCCCCTCCGCCATGTGGCTGCGGCACGAGTTGCCGGTGCAAAGGATCAGAACCGTCGGTTTCATAAATCAGCGGGCGGACGGCAGATGACGGGGCTCTCCGGAACGGCCGGAGCCGGGTCGGCGGGCGGAAAATATTTCCTTTGGAAAAACAATGCGACATGCACCAGGCCGATGAGCACCGGCACCTCGATCAACGGTCCGACCACCGCCGCGAAGGCCGCCCCGGACCCGATGCCGAAGACTGCGATCGCCACCGCGATCGCCAGCTCGAAATTGTTGCCGGCCGCCGTGCATGCCAGCGTCGTGGACCGGCTGTAATCGGCCCCCAGCTTTTTCCCCATGAAGAAGCTGACAAAAAACATGAAGACAAAATAGATGCCCAGCGGGACCGCGATCCGCAGCACATCGAGCGGAAGCTGCACGATTTTCTCACCCTGAAACGTGAACATCACGACAATCGTGAAGAGCAGCGCGACCAACGTCAGCGGCGAGATGCGGGGAATAAATTTCTTCTCGTACCAATCCGCGCCCTTCACGGGAACCAGGATGACCCGGCTCAGAACCCCTGCCGCAAAAGGAATCCCGAGATACGTCATCACGCTCCGGAAAATTTCCCCGATGCCGACCTGCACCACCGTTCCCTGCAGCCCAAAAAACGGCGGCAGCACGGTAATGAACACCCAGGCGTAAAAGCTGTAGAAGACGATCTGGGCGACGCTGTTCAGCGCCACCAGCCCCGCCGCATACTCGTTGTTGCCCTTGGCCAGCCCGTTCCAGACCAGGACCATCGCGATGCACCGCGCGATGCCGACAAGGATCAGACCCGTCATGTATTCGGGCCGGTCGTGCAGGAAAATCAGCGCGAGCGCGAACATCAGGATGGGACCAACGATCCAGTTTTGCACCAGCGAGAGAGCGAGAATCCGCGCGTTTGAAAAAACCTTCGGCATCTCGCTGTAGCGGACTTTTGCGAGCGGCGGATACATCATCAGGATCAACCCGACCGCAATCGGAAGATTCGTCGTCCCGACCGTCATGGGCGCAAAAAATGCCCCGGGATCGCGGAGGACGAAATTTCCCAGCAGGATCCCCGCGCCCATGGCGGCGAAGATCCAGACCGTCAGATAACGGTCGAGGAAGGACATGCGTTTGGCAATGGATTCAGACATCGCTTTGGGCGCCTCTCCGAAAGGCGCAGAGTCCAAGGGGAACGGGCGCCCCCCCCGTTTGGAGACAGGAATTCGAACCGGAGGGTTGCGCCCCATCGCTTTCTGTTTCGTGGCACGGGCATCCTGCCCGCGCGAGGAATGGATGGAACTTCATCGGTTGGAGCGGCAGGCAGCAGGCGTTGGGAGATTTCCCGTTTCCCCGCAGTTCCCGCGAACCACGCGCAGCTTTTTCAAATCCGCCCGGAACCGCCGGTCGGAAACCGAGCAATCCTGCAGGCAGGCCAGGTGGCGCGAAAGCTCCCGGGAGGGTTTTGCTGGAAGCGAGTAAATCATCCATGTCCCTTCCCGGCGGTTTTCGACCATCCCGCGCTCCCGAAGATACGAAAGGTGCTGCGAGACCCGCGCCTGCGGAATCCCCAGCGCCGCCTGCAGGTGGCATACGCACAGGGGACCGCGCGTCAAAAGCTGGATGGCCCTCAGGCGCGTCTCATCACACAGGCATTCATAGATCCGGACAAGGGGCATGGAGGCGATATATTCCTATGAACGAATATTCGTCAATACGAATGTTTGTGTTGATTATTTCGCGGATTTGTGAAATAGTTCCCCCCGCATGAAACCCGCCGCCCTTTCCCCCGCCCACAAGGTGTTCCGCGCATTGTCCCACCCGGCGCGGATCCGCGTTGTGCGGGAGCTGAGCGGGGGTGGCGAGAAGTGCGTTTGCGATCTGGTGGAAGCGTGCGGGCTCGGGTGGTCCGCCGTCTCGCGGCATCTCTCGGTTTTGCGGGAAGCCGGCGTCATTGCGGACGAAAAACGCGGGCTCCAGGTCTTTTACCGTCTGGCACGGCCTTGCGTCTCGCGCTTTATCGACTGCCTCGACCATCCGCGCCGCTACCCGGATCTTCAAAAGCCCGCCTGCTGCGCGTGATCTTTTTTGCCCAACTGCTTCGCGATATCACGAAATATGAAACAGCTCAACAAACCCGATTCGCCCCAACCGCCTGCCTGCTGTTGCGCCAAACCGGGCGCCCGGCCCGGGTGCGGAGCGGGACAACATTCCGGCCTTTTTAGAACCGTTCTGCTGGGTCTGTTTGGCGTGGGGCTTTGGTTGCTGGCATATAGTCAACTCGCGTTGTTTGCGGAGTGGCTGGCCTATTCCGTTTTGGCGATGGAGCGCGGCTCGCGCCTGGCATCGGGCGTCGAATTCTTTGTCTATGAAGCGCCGAAGGTGATGATGTTGCTCGCGCTGGTTGTCTTCGGGGTGGGAATCGCGCGGACCTTTTTTACGCCGGAACGGACGCGGCGGATTCTTTCCGGCAAACGCGAATCGGGCGGCAATGTGCTGGCGGCCCTGCTGGGGATCGTGACCCCGTTTTGTTCGTGCTCGGCGGTGCCGCTTTTTATCGGGTTCGTGACAACGGGCGTTCCGCTGGGAGTCACGTTTTCTTTCCTCATCTCCGCGCCGATGGTGAACGAAGTCGCGCTCGTGTTGCTCTTCGGGATGTTCGGATGGAAGATTGCCGGGCTGTATCTGGGCACCGGCCTCCTCATCGCCATCGTTGCCGGATGGGTGATCGGGCGGTTGCGGATGGAAAAGCATGTTGAAGACTGGGTGTTCGAATCCAAAACAGGGGGTGTCGCCACCGAAGCATCGCCCGGCTGGCCTGTCCGTGTCCGGCTCGGCTGGGACGCCGTGAAAGAAATCGTGGGGCAGGTGTGGCTGTATGTCTTGATCGGCATCGCCGTCGGCGCGGGAATTCACGGCTTTGTGCCGGAAAACTTCATGGCATCGATCATGGGCAAAGGCGCCTGGTGGTCGGTCCCATTGGCCGTGCTTCTCGGCGTGCCGATGTATTCCAACGCGGCGGGCATCATTCCCATTGTGCAGGCCCTGCTTGGCAAGGGGGCGGCGCTCGGAACGGTTCTGGCATTCATGATGTCCGTCATCGCGCTCTCCCTCCCCGAGGCGATCATTCTCCGCAAAGTGCTCAAACCCCGCCTGATCGCCACGTTTTTCGGAATCGTGGCCCTGAGCATCGTGCTGGTCGGCTGCCTTTTCAACTTCCTGATGTAGCACCCTCCCCCCGATTTCCATCCAACGACCACCCATGAAAAAGCGGACGCCCAAAAGCTGCCGCGCCTCGTGGACCTCGGGGCTTCGAAATGCGTGCCCTGCAAAATGATGGCCCCCATCCTCGAAGACTTGAAAAAGGAATACACGGGCCGGATGGACGTCGAGCTTATCGATGTCTGGAAAACTCCCGACGCTGGCAAGGAATACGGAATCAGAGTGATCCCCACGCAGATATTCTACAAGGCGGACGGGAAGGAATCGTTCCGTCACGAGGGGTTTTTCGGCAAGGAAGACATCCTGGCAAAGTGGAAGGAGTTGGGCGTGGATCTCAGCGGCAGCAAGCCGTCGGCGGGTGCCATTCGCGAAGTGCCGGTCGCCGACAAGATGCCATGAATGCCATAGCAGATTCTGGCGTAAAGGCTGACCTCGTATTTCATGCATCCCGCTTCATTTTATGGAACAGCTATTTATCTCCCTTTCCCGTGCCGTTGAGGGCTCGCCGGCCTGGGCCATCTCGGCAGCTCTCGCCTGGGGAGTCCTCAGTATCATCCTGAGCCCCTGCCATCTCGCCAGCATCCCGCTCATCGTGGGGTTCATCAGCGAGCAGGGAAATGTTCCCGCGCGCCGGGCGTTTGCGATTTCCACCCTTTTCGCCGTGGGCATCCTGGTGACGATTGCGGTCCTCGGCGCGATCACCGCGGCCGCCGGGCGCATGATGGGCGACGTCGGACCATGCGGAAACTATTTCGTGGCCCTCATCTTCTTTGTCGCGGGCTTGCATTTGATGGGAGCCATTCCGATGCCTTGGTCCGGGGCCGGGCAGGTGGGGATGAAACGCAAAGGGCTGCTCGCGGCGTTTGTCCTCGGGCTGGTCTTCGGTATTGCTCTCGGCCCCTGCACGTTTGCCTACATGGCTCCCGTGCTGGCCTTCAGGGTGGGTTCGTCCAGCTTTCTCTACGGCGCGGTTCTCCTTCTCGCCTACGGAATCGGTCACTGCGCAGTCATCGTCGCGGCGGGAACGTCCACCGAACTCGTCCAGCACTTTTTGAACTGGAACGAAAAATCCCAAGGTGTCGCCGTGGTGAAGTTCCTGTGTGGAATCCTCGTTTTTCTCGGCGGAGTATACATGATCTTTACGGCGGCTTGAAACAAGCATTGAAACCGACGGACCATCATGAGGAAAAGCAGCCCCACCGGCTGGGTGAGGTCTTCCGGGCGTTTCTGAAACTCGGGCTGATTTCCTTCGGCGGTCCGGTGGCCCACATCGGCTACCTGCGCGAGGAATTCGTGAGCAAACGCCGCTGGCTTGACGATGCGGCATACGGCGATCTGGTGGCGCTTTGCCAGTTTCTCCCCGGCCCGGCCAGCAGTCAGGTCGTCTTCGCGTTGGGGATGCAACGTGCCGGGTGGTCGGGCGGGTTGTTGGCTTCGCTCTGTTTCACGCTGCCCTCCGCCATCTTGATGATCCTGTTCGGATATGGCGTCGCCGCGTTTGGGGATCTGCAAAGCGCCGGATGGTTGCACGGGCTCAAGTTGGCGGCGGTCGCCGTCGTGGCCCGGGCTGTCTGGGGAATGGGCCGCACCCTTTGTCCGGACCGGGCACGGCTGACCATCGGCATGTCCGCGGCGGCCCTGCTGTTGTTCTTCCCCGGCGCCCTCGTCCAAGTCACCGTGATCCTTGGCGGTGGCGCAGCCGGCTGGTGGCTCTATCGGAAAGCTGTTCCACGCCTGGAGAGGGTCGGTCCGGCAGATTGGAAACACCATCTGGTTGCCGGGGGAATGCTTGCCGCGTTCTTCCTGCTCCTCATCCTCCTGCCCATCCTCGCTGCGGTCACCGGATGCAAAGACATCGCGGTCTTCGACAGTTTCTATCGCGCCGGGGCATTGGTGTTCGGTGGCGGGCACGTCATCCTGCCGTTGCTCCGGGCGGAAGTCGTCCCCAATGGCTGGGTCGCCGACAACACTTTTCTGGCGGGTTACGGCGCGGCGCAAGCCCTCCCGGGACCACTTTTCACCTTTGCGGGTTACCTGGGAACGGCGATTCAGCCCGGGCCGGATGCCTGGGTTTGCGGCCTGTGGTGCCTGTTTGCGATTTTTCTTCCGGCCTGGCTGCTGATCGCCGGAGCGCTGCCATTCTGGCGTCAACTGCGCGCGAAGGCATGGACCCAAGCCGCCCTGCGGGGCGCAAACGCGGCCGTCGTCGGTGTGCTGTTGGCGGCGCTTTACAATCCCGTATGGATCGAAGGCGCCAAGAACGCGCAGGATGCCGCAACGGCCGTGGTTGCTTTCGGGCTCCTGCAGTGGTGGAATGCGCCGCCTTGGTTGGTTGTGCTGCTGGCCGCAGCCGCGGGGCAGTGGGTGCTCCGATGAAGCCTTAGAGCGGTTTAAATAAAGGTAACTATTCAGGTCGCTTTACCTGATTCTGGAAGGGTCGGCAGGAATGGCTGGCCGAGAGCGGCTTGGAAGCAGGCGTCCCAGAGGTTGATGCCCTGTTTGCGGCAGGTGGAGAGATAGCCA
>Ga0172380_10004622_pt1 | contig 17498 bp, 20 predicted proteins | sample Leawe162metaG_FD_119747 | JGI IMG/M metagenome (GOLD analysis project Ga0172380, IMG submission 119747) | Leachate microbial communities from a municipal landfill in Southern Ontario, Canada - Leachate well 162 metaG | ecosystem: Engineered > Solid waste > Landfill > Unclassified | place...
CCTGTTTCAAAAATATCGGCTCGAAGCATTATTTTATTAAAAGAAAATTTTTAGGGACACTTGACTACCACTACTACTACAATTAAACTATAAGAAAGAAATATTAATTTTAATTTAGGAGGGGAGGAAATTATCATGGAAGAAACAACAAACAAATCAGGTATGTCAACGGGTATGATTATCGGAATTGCGGTTATTGTCGCAATCGTATTTGGTGGTGGTGCTTACGCTTATGTCAACAATAAAGCGGAAAAAGAAAAGAAAGATTTGAAAGCCCAAATTACTGAACTGCAAAGTCAAGTTTCAAGTGCAACAACCGCGACAACAGTACCAAGTTCGGCAACGAGCGCAACAACTGCAACTGACGCTACGGCAAGCTGGAAAACTTATACCAATTCATCTAGTGGTTTTAGTCTGAAATATCCCTCGAACTATTATTACAAGGAAAGCACAAATGCGTCTGGTCAAACTGTCGAGTTCTCCAATTATGCCATTGTTGATAATTCCGAGCCCGGAAGTGCGAAAGGTGATCAATTTGGTATTTTTGTTGAAATTCAGGCAACAAATGCAAGCAATGATACCACTGCTGGTAGAATTGATTCCTATAAAATAGGTGATTATACTGTCTACAACATGGCAACAGAAAGCGGAAGTACTACTCTAAACGGTAAAATCACAGTGATTAATAAGACCGGTAATACATTTGTTGTACATTCGGACAAGCCCTCATCCGATTCTGCTCTCGCAGACTGGAAATCAAAGTTTGATACAATCCTCTCGACTCTTCAATTCTCGAAATAAAGAATTTGCCGCCAAAGAACTAATCTGATAAGATTTTACGAGCGAGAGAAATCTCGCTCGTAAAACTTGAAATTGTCAAAGTTCAGAATTCATGGCCGGAAATTTCGGGGGCTTTCACGCCGCCTTCGGCGGCGAAATGCGTTCGAACTATCCTAATTGTCCTGTACCACAGCATTTTTTAAATATAAGGTATAATAAGGATATGGCGAATCCATTCCGTTCGGAAAAATTCAGAAAAATATTTATTGGCAATATCGCTCTGGCTCTAGCAGTTATTGGGTTGGGAGTTGGTACGTTTTTGGCTTGGCAATATAATGATAAGCTGCCTCGTGTTATTACTCCTGCTGTTCCATATCTCTCTCTGCAGGAGATGGAAAGTACCCTAGAGGGAGAGCAAAAAACCCTAAAACAACAGATTGCAAAAACCGACGATCAAATAAATGCGCTAGAAGATCAGGTGAGGATCAGGCAGTCAGGAATGAAGGGCTTAATTGATGATGCCGATCGTCTTAAGGCACAAGCAGGGATTACGCAAGCCAAGGGTCCAGGCATAAAGATTATTCTCGCTGATTCGAACGCACCCTTAAATATTACAAATGCAATTGCTCATGCTTCCGATCTCCGGGATTTAATTAACCAACTCTGGCAAAACGGTGCCGAAGCCATCTCAATAAGTGGAGCTGGCAGTATGGAAGAGAGGATTGGGCCACTAACTTCGATTGATTGTATTGTAAATACGGTTTTAATAAACGGAACAAAAACAGTTCCACCGTTTGAAATTAAGGTTTTGGGTAACCGCGACAAAATGATCAGTGCGATTAATGATAGGTCCGCCTTAAAGTCGATTTACGATCGTGTAGATAAAGAGGGTTTGAAGTTTACGATTGACAATAATGTTAGAGAGGTAGACATCGCGAGCTTCACCGGCAATATAATTACCGAACATGTCAAAATTAAATAAATTAATGTTGATTTTACGCAGGGTTGCTTGGTTACTTTTATTTTTAATCGTTGGTATTATGTTGACGAATCAGTATATCATTTATACCAAAATTGGTTCTATTAAATCGGCACAAGATCCCCAGATGATGGCCGTAAGAGTTTCCCAGTTGTATTTTGATAATGCAAAGCTAAAAGCACAACTTGTTGAAAGGGTAAATCACGAAACAAGTTTAGAAAATTCCGCTACAAATAATCTTGAAACACAGAGAATTTTAGAAAAGGAAAGGGAAAAATACAAAATTATTTTAGGTCAAACCGAAGTCGCGGGACCGGGTGTCACACTTTCCATAAACCACACACTGGTCACCACTCAAATAATCGATCTTGTTAACGCCCTTCGCAATAGTGGCGCGGAAGCGATGTCGATCAACGAAAAAAGGATTCTGACAAATACACCAATGAATCAGTTTAACGAACAGCCAAACTTTGTAATTAAGGCAATAGGGGATAAAGATGTTTTGTATGATAGCTTGACCCGACCCGGAGGAATTCTAGATCTTATAACCAACGGGCAGGCCGAGCGTCAAGACGAAATAGTATTGCCGAAAGCGACGTTATAAGAGATAATATTCATATGGAAGAACCAAAGAAAATTATTTACGAAATCTCGATCCCGTCGGTTTTAAAGGTTATTCTGCTTCTGATTGTAATTTGGATGTTATATCTCGTCAGGGATGTGCTAATAATTTTGTTGGTCGTTCTTATTATTTCTATTGCTCTCGAACCAATTGTTTCGCGACTGGCGGAACATGGTATCCCAAAAGGTTTGAGTATTATAATTATCTATCTAGCGTTAATTATTGTTTTGGGTCTTGCGGTTTATTTGATTATTCCTCCTGTCGCGACTCAGATCAAAGAGCTGACATTTAATCTTCCCGATAAATTAAGTCAATTTGATTTCAGTAAAACATCCACCTCATTAAGTGGAATTTTAGATAAACTATCCAGCCAACTCTCGTCTGCGGGTGGCACTTTTATAAATGCAATTTTCTCGATATTCGGGGGTGTGGTTTCGGCGGTTACGGTTTTTGCACTAACTTATTATTTTCTTGTTGAAAAAAACGGTGTTAAAGATACTCTGACCGGGCTTATCCCTGTTCACCAAAAGGAGCGTTTAAGATCAACTTTCCAAAAAGTAAGCACTAAACTAAGCCACTGGTTAAGGGGACAGCTGACACTTATGTTGATTGTCGGTGTTTGCGACGGTTTAGCACTTTGGGCGCTGGGCATTCCTTTTGCCCTGACATTGGGAGTTTTATCAGGACTAATTGAAGTAATCCCGATTATTGGTCCAATTTTAGCGGGCACAACTGCTGTTTTCATCGCTTTCGTTTCAGGCGTTCCGTTTTGGAAACTTATTGCCATTGTAGTAGTTTACGTTTTAGTCCAGCAACTCGAGAATCAGATTCTCGTTCCAAAAATTATGCAAAAATCAATCGGCATGTCGCCTGTAATTGTAATTGTTGCACTTCTTATCGGAATGAAATTATTGGGAATCGGTGGAGCTGTTTTGGCTGTTCCAGTGGCAGCTGGCATATCGGTATTCTTGGCGGAATACGGAGTATTTAAAAGGGCCTAAAATTAACCTAAAATAAAAAGCACCCTGAAGGGTGTTTTTTTTGTATGGTGCGTCCAAGCTTCGGCGGGGTGGAACCGCCAAATATACAATATTTTAATATAAAGAAACGAGAACCTCTGATTTTTTATGGTGCACCCGCTTTGGCTGAGTGAAGCAGCCAAATAACCTACGAGTAAATATTGATAACGATCAAACGGATGATTTTTATGGTGCACCCGATCCGACTCGAACGGATGACCTCATCGATGTCAACGATGCGCTCTAACCAACTGAGCTACGGGTGCAAATTCAATGTTGTCGAGATACAAACTGTCAAAATTATATCAAACGGGTTCACATTTATCAATCCGTGATATGATGATTTTATGTACAGATTCTTAAGAGGAACTTTGCTTGGAATAATATTCTTTGTCGGATTATATTTTTTTCTTGCTTATTTACCCGCTGCATTTATCGGCCAAATAATTCCAAACCAGTTCTTGTTTGAGGTCGGTAATTTTCATGTCAGGTGGTATGGATTTCTGATTGCCAGCGGGATCCTGGTTGCTTATTTTCTGTCCGATCGGGCAATGGTCAAAAATTCAATTAGGGCCCACACTTCCGAAACAATTCCAATTTACGTTATTTTATTCGGACTAATTGGTGCGAGATTGGGTTTCGTACTACAAAATATTCCGTATTTTTCGAAAAACTTTTTAGAAATGTTCAGGGTTTGGGACGGAGGGCTTTCCATTCACGGAGCAATTTTGGGGGGAATAATCGGGATTTGGATCGGAGCATCGATTTATCGCGAAAATTTTTTAAAAATCGCCAATTGTATTGCCCCGACAATTTTTGTTGCAGGTGCAATTGGACGTTTTGGCAATTTTTTCAATCAGGAAATAATCGGCCGTCCGGCCGAAGTTTGGTGGAAGATGTATATAGCGCTCCAAAATAGACCAGCGGGTTATGAAAATTTCAGTTTTTTTCATCCTGTTTTCCTTTACGAATCCATCCTCTTTTTATTATTTTACGGGGCATATCTTTTTTTGGCTAAAAAATATGGAAATAAATTCGGTTTTGCCTACACCTTAATTTTTTACTCTTTGATTAGGATCATTGTTGAATTTTGGCGAATCGACTACCGGCCGTTTTTTGGACCATTTGATCTGGCGCAATTGGTCAGTTTTGGTATCATATTAGTTGGGTTGACTATAGCAGTTGTAACCTTGACAAAACGGGAAATTTAAGGTATACTTCCTTGCATGGGACAGTACGGATTCGACGGGAAGACCTTTGAGAAATGTGGCAAGCCGAGTATGTATCGTATCCTCGTAAAACGTTCGATGCAAAATTTAAGTGCTAAAACACTTACCGAGAGAGTAAAATCCGCTTTTGCGGGTCTAGCTTTTTCACCTGCTATCGCTTAACAAAGCAGTAGCTGTCTTAACGGATCTTTGATCTGGAGAACTGATTAAGGCACAACCAATCAGATCTGCGGCGGTTAAGATTGTCCTGGTAGGCCGTCTAAGTAAAACTAGGACTCCAATAAGCTTGTGATTCCACATCATCAATCGCTTTTCGGACGGGGGTTCGATTCCCCCCTGTTCCACCACACAGAAGCCACATTAGTGGTTTTTTTGTGTGGTGGTCCTGTGGCGGAATCGAAAGCCGGACCCCGCCACGGCGGGGGAGCCGGGGTCGCACAAAAAATCAGTAGATTTTTATGAGTGACCGATTCCCCCCTGTTTATTTTTTAGAAAAGAAAAGAGTCGCCCGTAGAAGAGCGACCCTTGAGATCACGACAATATAACTGCCGTTGTTTCTGTCGCATTAGGCATAACAACGATGACTCTCACTAGCAGCTCGAGAGTCCACGCCTACATGCAACTGACCCCACGGGTCGTCAGTGCGACGGTAGCTGTAAGCGCAGGGAGGTAAGGAGCAGGTCAGACCAGCTCAGCCCACCCTGTTCTGATACTAGATACCGGTCGTAGTAGGGGAAGCCCTGATCGACCTCGTTATAGGTCGTAAAGAGCTCGTGGAAGTAAACTTCCAAAAACTCTATATAGGCTTCCGCAGCCTCGCGTGGGGTATCTCCGTAAAGGAAATATCCTCCGAGACCTTCGACACCGGTGGCTACATAGCCGTCATTAGCGTCATCGACGCAAATGGCAAGCTTATAACCTCCTGCATTAAGCAGGCAGTAGACGTCCGGGAGCTGAGCTAGCAGCTCGCACTCGACGACTCGTGCAAGATTGGCCCGCTCAAGCCAGGAGATATCCTCCGGCTCGACGATAGCGGAACAGTTCTCGCAGTGGAGCACGTGTTGAGCCAGTGCTTCTCCGTAGTTGCCACCAAAGTCACCATCCGCACAAAAGTGCAGTAGCTCTTTGGCTGTGGGGTGGATAACGAGAGACGCGGTGTAGTCAGCGAGAGCTTCAAATACACGATGAAGCTTAACTTGACCTTGCGCGTCCGCGAAATCCTGAGGTGTGACCGTGAGTTGTACGTCTTGCAACATGTCACCATCTCCTTGTGGGGTATGACAGCTTGCGCTGTCTATGGACGATCGATACCGTCCTCTCTACCTGTTTTACGTAAAATAAGCAGAAAGGACGGTACCATAAATTTAAATGAACGAAACAAGTGACTATATCATAAAACTACCAAAAAGTCAAGAGGCGACCATAATCTCCAAGTTAGACATCGCTTCGCAGAATAAATTTTAACTTCTTTAAAAACCAGCAGACCCCCCTGTTCCACCATCAAAAAATCACCCTAACAGGGTGGTTTTTTGGTCAAAACCGAAATCAAAACTAATAAACTTACTTCTTATCCGACGTAGCGGCGAAGAGAAAAAATAGAAGCGATAAAATAACCAAACCAATGCCAATAAGAAAAATAATACTGAATGTTCTGGTTGCCTGATTCAATCCTCCTGCGATATCCGCAGAAACGCCAGTTTGCCAGTATGAAACCCCCATCAAAACAGCACCCAAAACCAGAACTCCTAGCCCCACCTTAAAATTTTTTCTCATCGCGCCCCTCCCTTTTAGAAAATTTTTACTACCCAGCTCCTCTTTGAGCTCGTTCTAAGTCGCGTTTTTTAATTACCTCTCTTTTGTCGTATAGCTTTTTTCCCTGTCCTACCGCCAGCTCCACTTTTGCGTGCCCTCTTTTGAGATAAATCGATAGCGGGACCAAAGTCAACCCTTGTTCGTGCACCAAACCGATCAACTTTTTAATCTCCCGATGGTTTAAAAGGAGTTTGCGTGTCCGGTACGGATCGACCGTTGATGAATAAAAGTGTGAGCCGACCAAGTGTACTTCCGGACGTGACTTTGTGGAATATAATATTTTAGCATACGAGCCCTTCAAATTAACCCTACCGGATCTTACCGCTTTAATTTCGTCACCTTGAAGTACAATTCCCGTTTCATATTTTTCGAGAACCTTATATTCATATGTTGCGTATCTGTTTGTTATTCTGCTATTCATCACTATCATTTTACCCCCACACCTATATACTGGCAACTTTTTAATAATAAAAATTCTCAGATTCAGCAATGAACCAAAAAAATTATCCAATAATTAACAGAATAGGTGTCGGGATAAACCTGATTTCGGCCTAAATTTCACAAAGTTGATTTTATGTAATTTCATTGTTACAGTGAGGTAAGTTTATCCCCACGCCAAATCTTCATAAAACGAGATATGAATTACGTATATGTTTTACGAAGTTTAACTGATGGCGAGTTATATGTTGGATCAACTAAAGATTTGAAAGATCGTTTGAGAAGGCATAATAAGGGGGAAGTTTTTTCGACAAAAAATAGGATTCCATTTGAGTTGGTGTATTACGAGGCATATAAATCGGAGAGTGATACAAGAAAAAGAGAGCATAATCTGAAACTTCGTAGTCGAGCATTCCAGCAACTTAAGAAACGGATTAGTGAGAGTGTAAAATAATTTGGTGTGGGGATTTAACGGAGGTAAAATTATGATAATTGGAGTCGTTGGATCAATTGCGTCAGGAAAAGATACTGTAGCTGAATATTTTGAAAATAAAGGTTTTCAGGCAATATCTTTTTCGGACATTTTACGTGAAATTATGAAAAAAGAGGGGTTAGACACTTCCGTTAAAAATATGACCGAGTACGGGAATGCTTTACGCGAAACAAAGGGCTATGATTATCTTGCGCGTCAAGCATTTAAAAAAATAAACAAAAAAAATGCAGTTTTGACTTCTATTAGGCAGGTCGGTGAGATTGAGTTTTTGAGAACAAAGCCCGATTTTCATCTCATTAGGGTTGATGCTCCAATTGAGCTTCGTCTCAAAAGGTTGATCGACAGAAAAAGGTTAGGCGACATAAAAAACCTTAAGGAGTTGAAAGAGATTGAAAAAAAACAGGCAGACGGGACTGGCGGCGGAATGAACATGAACAAGTGCTATAAGCTAGCTGACTATAAAATTATCAACGACGGAACACTGCAAGAGCTACAAGAAAAGGTTGAAAAGGTTCTTGCAAAAATTGATAAATAAAAACAATAAAATGTAATAACCCCACATATCTTAACCTCTTGCAATATTCTTACTTTAAGAAATTTGCAAATAGGTATCGATATAGCGGGGTTTTCGGGAATTTCTTCCTGCCTTGGAGCGAAATTCTCGAAAAGGAGAAATGATGGCGGAGGGCCAAACAAAATACATTAGACCAAGCTGGGATGATTATTTTATGGAGATTATGGAAGCGATCGCAAAGCGCGGAACCTGCGATAGGGGTAGATCGGGTGCGGTCATCGTCAAGAATAATCAAGTTATGTCGGCTGGCTACGTCGGATCCCCGATCGGAGAAGATCACTGCGACGCAGTTGGTCATTTATTTCAAGAACGGATTAATCCCGATGGTTCAATTTCAATGCACTGTGTCCGGACTGTTCATGCCGAGCAAAATGCAATTTGTCAGGCAGCGCGTCGCGGAATTGCAATTGAGGGAGCAACGATTTATTGCCGGATGACCCCCTGTCCAGTTTGTGCAAAAATTATTATTAATTGCGGAATTAAAAGAGTTGTTTGCCAGAAGCGTTATCACGATGGTAAGGAGGCGGAGAGGTTGTTTACAAGAGCCGGTGTAGCCCTCGTGCACCAAGACGAGCAAGAGGAAGAATATTCAAACAAAACCGTAATAGAGGAAAAGCCAGAAGGGCAGGAACTCCCGCCGGAGTTTGCCAGCGAAGCGCTCGATGCCATTGTTGCATCCGCAGACGAAGGACTTAAACCAATTGCCCAAGATATTGAGGCGATAGAAATAACAAACGAAAAAGAGGAGAAAAAAGATGAGCTTAAAAGCCGATGGTGAAATATATAGATTAATTAAGGAAGAAGGAAAACGGCAAACCGAAGGTTTGGAGATGATCGCTTCGGAAAATTATGTATCTCGCGCGGTGCTTGAAGCAACGGGCTCAATTTTGACTAACAAATATGCCGAGGGATATCCGGGACATAAATATTATGGTGGATGTGAGGTAATTGATCAAATTGAAAATTTAGCAATCGAGCGGTTAAAAAAACTTTTTAAATGTAAATTCGCCAACGTCCAGCCGCATAGTGGTTCGCAGGCCAATATGGGAGCTTATTTTGCCTGCGCAAAGGTTGGTGATGTAATTATGGGGCAGAGTTTAGACGCGGGAGGGCATTTAACGCATGGCTCGAAAGTTTCTTTTTCGGGGATGCTCTACGAAGCTTATGGTTACGGATTGAGCGCGAAAACTGGGCGTTTGGACTACGATGAAATTCAAAAATTAGCAAAAAAAGTCAAACCCAAGGTCATAATGTGCGGTTACTCTGCCTATCCGCGCGCGATTGACTTCAAGAAATTTAGGAAAATTGCCGATTCCGTCGGAGCTTATTTAATTGCTGATATTGCTCATATCGCAGGACTAGTAGCCACGGGATATCACCCATCTCCTATCGGGGTTGCTGATATTGTGACATCAACCACGCACAAAACCCTGAGGGGTCCACGCTCAGGCATTATTATGACCAACAACGAAGAGCTGGCTAAAAAAATCAATAAATCAATCTTCCCCGCATTGCAGGGTGGGCCATTAGAACACGTTATTGCGGCTAAAGCAGTGGCGTTCAAGGAAGCATCAAAACCGGAATTTAAAATCTACATAAAAAATGTGCTGGAAAATATGAAGGCGCTTTCCGACACTCTTCTGGCTTTTGATTTTGACCTTGTAACCGGAGGAACCGATAATCACTTGATTTTAGTGGATTTAAGAAATAAGAATTTAACCGGCAAGGATTTCGAGTCGGCTTTGTGTGCCGCCGGTATTACCGTCAATAAGAATGCTGTACCGGCTGATCCAAATCCTCCACAAGTAACTTCTGGAATACGTGTCGGAACGGCCGCTCTAACAACCCGTGGAATGGGGAAAACCGAAATGAAAAGAATCGGGGAGTTGATGAATTTGGTTTGTGAAAACATAAATGACGGAAAGGTTCTCGAAAAAGTCAAAAAAGAAGTGAAGGCAATGACTAAAAAATTTCCTGTGCCTGGGATTAACTCTTAAGGGAGATTGATGAGGCAATATCTCGACCTGTTACAAAAAATTTTGGATGAAGGCACAAATAAAATGGATCGCACGGGCATAGGTACCCGTGGAATCTTTGGTCATCAAATGCGATTCGATTTAAGCGACGGTTTTCCACTACTGACCACAAAAAAGATGCCTTTCAAGACGCTTATCAACGAGCTCCTCTGGTATTTAAAAGGGGACACGAACATAAAATATTTAAATGAACGCAATGTTCATATTTGGGACGAGTGGGCGGACAAAAATGGTGAGTTAGGGCCGATTTACGGAAAGCAGTGGGTGCGTTGGGAGACGGCAGATGGCAAAAAAATTAATCAGATAAAGCAAGCAGTTGAGTTATTAAAAAATAATCCCGATTCCAGAAGAATTGTGGTTAGCGCGTGGAACGTTGGGGACATTCAGGAATTAATTAGAAATAAAAAAACAGCACCTCCCGCATGCCACACCCTTTTTCAATTTTATGTACAGAAGGGCCGCCTTTCGTGCCAACTTTATATGCGCTCAAACGATGTTTTTTTAGGAGCACCTTTTAATATTGCCCAGTATTCTCTTTTAACGATGATGATGGCACAAGTTGCCGGATTAAAACTCGGGGAGTATATCCACACCAACGGAGATGTTCACATTTATAAAAATCATATTAAACAGGTAAAAGAACAACTATCAAGAAAGCCAAAAAAACTCCCAAGGGTTAAAATCAATCCGAACGTTAAAGACATTTTCAAGTTTACCGTAGATGATTTTGAGCTGATCGGTTATGAACCCTATCCACCGATCAAAGCGCCGATAGCAGTATAAGAAGTTAAAAAGTGAAAGGTTAAAAGTGAAAAGTAGAAAACAAATCATTTCTTTGATTGCGGCAATCGGCAAAAACCGGGAGCTTGGATTTAAAAATGATTTGATTTGGAAAATCCCCGAAGACGTAACGTTTTTTAAAAAGACAACATCGGGGCATACGGTTGTGATGGGGCAGAGGACATATGAATCGATCGGACGTCCTCTGCCAAAGCGGAAAAATATTGTTTTAACACGTGATAGAAAATTTAAAGCCAAGGGCTGCTTAATTGCCTACTCGATTGACGAGGCGTTGGAGATTGCTGGCGACGAAGAGGTTTTTATAATCGGCGGAGGTCAAATTTACGCTCAGACAATTAAGCTTGCCGACAAATTATATTTAACAATTATTGACAAGGATGCACCTGCTGATACCTACTTCCCGGATTTTTCCGATTTCAAAATTTCAAAAAAACTTGGGGGCGGAAATTTTAGTGGCGTAAAGTTTGAATTTCTGGAATTTGAAAAATCATGAATAGAAAAACCCTTAAAGTCCAACTGCATTCAAAAGACGCAAAAGTACCCGCATATGCAAACTCTGGTGATGCTGGAATGGATCTGTTCACGCCTAACAAGATTGTTCTTAAAGCTCGGGGGAAGGTTATTATTGATACGCAGGTTTCGATAGAGTTACCAAAAAATACGGTTGCTCTGGTTTGGGACAAAGGTGGTTTGGGGTGTGTGAAGGGAATCAAGGTTCTGGGGGGCGTATTTGACGAAAATTTTCGCGGTACCTACACAATCGGTCTTGCTAATTTAACCGACAAGGATTATCTTTTTGAAGCAGGAGATAAAATCTGCCAAATCCTCATCCAGCCGATTGAATATGTTAACGTAAAAATTGTAGATAAACTTTCAGACAAAACTGCAAGAGGCGCAAAAAGATTTGGTTCAACGGGAAAAAAATGAAAAAAAATCAATACAAAGGGTTGTTCATAGTTTTTGAAGGACTGGATGGGTCGGGACAGTCAACCCAAGCCAATCTTTTGAACTCGCGCCTTACCGACGACGGGTATGCAACATTGTTGACTAAAGAACCGACTAATAATATTATCGGTGGTTTAATCCGCGGACAACTTACACACGACTGGACGGCCAATATGGAGTGTCTGCAATTATTGTTTGCGGCAGATAGAGCACACCACCTATTTAGAGAAATATTACCTGCACTTCGTGATTCTAGGATTGTGGTTTGCGACCGTTATTTTATGTCCACGGTTGCATTTGGTTCGATAGAACTAGAGAGAGATTGGTTGTTAGAATTAAACAAAAAGTTCATTTATCCGGACGCAGTTTTTCTTCTTAAAGTTCCCGCAAAGATCTGTATTCAAAGAATGCAAGAAAGCAGATTCGAGATGGAATTGTTTGAACGTGAAGAAAAATTGAAAAAGGTCTGGGCTGGTTTTGAATTTTTATCCGAAAAGTTTCCAAACGTTTATGTTATTGACGGAACGCAATCAAGGGCACAGATTTCGGGTGAGATTTTAGAAATTACCAAAAAATTGTTAAAGAAAAAAAACATCACGCGAAAAGTCAACTTGTTTGATGAAAAAAACGTACAATAAATTAATTCGTGATAAAATTCCTGAAATTATTTTAAATTCCGGCAAAAAGCCGACCGTAAAGGTTTTAAATAAAAAGCAATTCAAGGAAGAACTTAAAAACAAGCTGGTGGAAGAAGCCAAAGAATTAAGTTGTGCTAGTGGCAAAAAAGAGATTGTTAACGAATTGGCGGACATATCCGAATTGGTAGAATGGATCTGCCGGGAATATAAAATTGAAAAAAGAGATTTACTAAAATGCAAGAAGGATAAAAACCTGAAACGCGGAAGCTTTAAGGATAAACTATTTCTCATTAAAACCGAATAATTTCTTTATTTTCTCCTCATACAGTGGTAATATCTAATAAATAATATTTTATATGGAAAAACAAAAATTCGAAATCGAAATCATAAGACATTCTCTTTCGCATGTTTTAGCGGCAGCGGTTGCTCAAATGTTTCCCGAAGTAAAACTCGGAATTGGACCGGCAATTGAGAACGGTTTTTATTATGATTTTGAACTTCCACGAACACTGATTCCTGAAGATTTGGCGCTGATTGAAGAAAAAATGCACAAAATCATTGACGAGAGTGTGCCGTTTGAAAAAGTTGAAATATCTTCTGATGAGGCAATTTCTGACTTAAAAAAATCAGATCAAAAATACAAGTTGGAATTAGTCGAGGACTTAAAGGCAGAGAAAATAGGTACAGTTACGCTTTATAAAACAGGGGCATTTGTCGATCTCTGTAAGGGTCCGCACGTTGGCTCAACAAGCGATTTAAAACAAGTTGCCTTTAAGCTGGATACGATTGCCGGAGCTTATTGGAAGGGTAGCGAAAAAAATCCGATGTTACAAAGGGTATATGCTCTTGCGTTTGAATCGCAAGAAGAACTTGATGAGTATTTAAAAATTAGGGAAGAGGCAAAAGACAGGGATCATAAAAAATTAGGTCGGGAACTAGAACTTTTTATCTTCGACGAAACGGCGCCCGGAATGCCTTATTGGTTACCCAAAGGTCTAACCTTGTATAATCTTTTAATTGAGTTTTGGCGCAAGGAACATGAGGCACGGGGATATCAGGAAATCAAATCACCCCTTCTAAACAAAAAACAATTGTATGAAACTTCGGGTCACTGGGATCACTATCGCGAGGAAATGTTTTTGAGCGAGACAGGTGAAAAAGAAATTTACGGCCTTAAACCGATGAACTGTCCGAATGCGATGGTTGTTTATGGCCTTAAGCCCCGAAGTTATCGAGATCTGCCGTTGAGATTTTCCGATTGCGACACTTTGCATCGCTATGAATTATCCGGTGTGTTAAATGGATTATTTAGGGCGAGATCATTTTCCCAAGACGACGCTCACATCTTTTTATCCGAAGATCAAATAGAGGGTGAGATTAAGAATATTTTTGAAATTGTTGAAAAATTCTATTCTGTTTTTGATCTCGAATATTCATTCCGTCTCGGCACCAGACCGGAAAAATTTATGGGAGATGAAAAAACATGGGATCAAGCCGAGAGTGTTTTGAAAATAATCCTTGAAAAATCGGGGAAGAAATTCATTGTACTAAATGGCGACGGCGCTTTTTATGGTCCTAAAATCGATATTTTAATGAAGGATTCTTTGGGTAGAGAGTGGCAAATGGGAACTATCCAACTTGATTTTCAACTCCCGCGCAACTTCAAATTAACTTACGCCGATAAAGACGGGTCCGACAAGACCCCCGTTACTATCCATAGGGTTATATACGGCTCGCTGGAGCGTTTTATTGGCATTTTGACCGAACACTACAGCGGTGCTTTTCCTGCGTGGATTGCGCCGGTACAGGCAATAATTTTACCTATTTCCGAGAAACAAATGGACTATGCTGAACAAGTTTTAAAGGATTTAAAGAAGGAAGATATTCGCGTTGAGCTGGATGTCCGCAATGAATCAATTGGCAAAAAAATCAGAGATGCTGAAATGCAAAAAATCCCATATATGTTGATAGTTGGTGATAAGGAAAAAGAGAGCGGGGGAGTGGCTCTGCGCCAATATAGAGAAGGGGATAAGGGGCAGGTCAAGATCTCTGAACTAATCAAAGAAATTAAAAAGTAAAAACCCCCAACTATTTTTTTGCGTCGATCATCTTCTCTAAAATATGCCACCTGCGTTGTTTTTCGCTCAGTAAAATTGGATCTCCCAATTTATAAGAAGCTGTGCCTGCGCGAGGAGAGTATTTGTTTATATATGCCTGTGAATACCTAACTTTTTTAAAAACTTCAGCTGTTTTTTTAAAATCTTTCTCGGTCTCACCCGGAAAGCCGACGATGACATCGGTCGTGATTTTTATTGTTGGATCCACTTTTTTTATTCGATCTATTATTTCCAAGTACTTTTTGATTGTATATGGCCGGTTCATTGCTTTTAAAATTTTGTCCGATCCGGACTGCACGGGTAAGTGAATTTCTTTCTTTATTTTCGGTAATTTGGCAACGGCTTTAATTATTTCATCTGACATATCCTTTGGATGATTTGAGGTAAATGAAATTATGAAGTCCCCTTCAAGATCGTTTAATGCTTTCAGAAGTTTGGCAAACCCAAATTTATAAGAATTAACATTTTGCCCCAAAAGCGTAATTTCTTTTGTTCCCGCACCTATCAATTTTTTTACCTCGGTTACAACCTCGTCAAAATCTCTCGATCTTTCTCTACCGCGGGTATACGGCACTGCGCAGTAAGAGCAAAAATTATTGCATCCAAACATAATCGGTACAAAAACCGAGCTTTCTTTGCCTTGCTCTAAGAATGCTAAAAATTTTGAGACATTTTTAATTTTAAGTACTTTTGCTAAGGATAGGTAGTTTGTATCGTGGCAAACAGTTACATTCTTTTTTTTAAATTTAATTTCATCTTTCGGTAAAACGCATCCTATAACAACAATTTTCTTATCAGACCAAACCTTGAGTTTACCTAAAATCCTGTCCACCGCAGTTTGCCTAACTGCGCATGCTACAATAATAATAAAGTCCGCGACTTCCGGCTTTGATTCGACAAACCCAGAGCGCTCGAGCGCAAATTTTAAACGCTTGCCCTCGTATTCATTTTGCTGGCAACCAATTACCCAGAGATAATATTTATTCATCGCTATATATGCAAAATGCCCCATATGGGGCATTTTGCGCTTTAAGCTTTTCTTATTTATCTTTTTTCTCTTTCCCGACGTTATCAGTCGGGACCCCGACAGCTTCGCTCGTCGGGGCTTCTTTATCCGTCTTTTCGCCCTTCTCTTCACCTTCTTCACCCTCTACGGCCTCACCCTTTGATTCCTCTTCCATCTTCTCGAGCGCTTCTTTTTCTTCGTCAGCAGCCGATTCTTCAAGTTCTGCCAATTCCTCTTCGCTGCGCGGTTCTTCAACGGAAGCAACTACTTCTTCTGCGTCAGTGATGACCTCAAGGGTTGCCGGGACTTTCAAATCCTTAACACAAATAGAATCCTCAAATGTTTTAAGCACCGTAATATCAACTTCAATATTTGGAATAAGATCGGCCGGCAAACATTCAACTTCAATATTGTCACGATTGGTGACCAAGCTACCGTCAAGCTGGGTGACTGCCTCGGATTCACCGATAAATTCAAGAGGAATTTCGGTTTTAATCTTCTCGTCCATTCTAACGCGGTAAAAATCAACGTGGATCGGTTCGCCCGTGACAGGATTGAGGTCGGGTTCGTGGGAGAGAACCTTAACGGCTGGCTTACCTTCAATGCTCAAGTCAATCAAACTTGAGCTTCCGGCTTCACCATAAATTTTTGAAAATTCAATACGATTTAAAGTCAAAGATTGAGGTTTTTGGCTATGGCCATAAATCACAGCAGGAATTTCACCGTTTTCCCTTAGCGACTTGACCTTTTTGCCAATAATTTCTCTTTCCTTGGCAGAAATTTTATATGATTTTTGCTCTGTCATCTTAAAATTTATTTATTGCAAAATAAAATATACCTTATTTTTTCGATTAAATCAACACCTTAGTTCTTTTTATCTCACGGGTTTTTGAAGATTTCCTTGAAATTTCCGTCGAAGGCATCAATTTCTTTTTCAGCCATTCGAACTGTTTCTTGAGATATTTTCTTGCCCGATAACATGTGAAAATAGGCGCTGATCGGTTTTTCAAGTTTATGGAGCGATGCCAGATAAGTTACAACCAACGGTTCGTGCCCCTTGGAACAGAACGCCTGAAATATGTAGGTATTATCAATAAACCCGCGTAAATGAATTTCACCGGTCTGATATCCACCCTTACATACCGGACACACCAAGTAATTTTTTGCCTGATTTAAGATTTGATCCATTATATCCACATAACCTCCAGTTTTACGATAAAGAATTTTTACAAGATCTAAGCATTAATTGGAAATTGTCGATTTAATATAATCGGCATAAGCTTGAGGAGTGAGATTCCCCCGCATCATCTTATCGTTAATTTTAAGGGTGCCGTCATCCGATTTTTGATATAGAGTAACGTACCAAGTATTTTCCGACTGAGGATTGTAGTTTACGTCCAAATTTGTTCCTGCGGGAATAAATGCGAGTCCGCCCTTCCCATCACCCCGGTCAACAAAAATGACTTTTCGTGCATCAGCCGGGTTTTGATTATTTACAAAATAGGTATCTCCATTATCAGATCTTTCATATACGTAATCATTTAGCTGTGCGTCTATTGATTGACCAGAAAGATATTTCATAGATGACCCCAGCAACCCAGAAGTCCCGAATATCGAACCATTTGGATTTAAAAGTGACTGCAGAGCCAGATTTCCAAGTGTGCTTGAATTGCCAAAATTACCTAAGTTTAAAAAGGGGTTTAAAACTGAGGAGGCCAATCCACCGAGCCAGCTGTTAGATGGCAAATAGGAGTTCCTTGTGTTGGTGTTAGCTAGCGAAAGGTTAACCTTAGGTACGTCAGCTAGGGGTGACAACTTAATTTCAATTTCGTTATATTTTTTTTCGCCAAGCGTTATGCTTTGGTCCCAACTAGAATAAAACTTACGCTCAGCCACAATTTCTATCTTACCGATTGGCACATTAGGAATTTTTAAGCCCTCTCTTAGTGGCGGGTCCGCGACCTTATATGTTTTACTGCCAATTCTTATTTGTACGTCCACAAGAAAAC
>Ga0172380_10004623_pt1 | contig 17498 bp, 14 predicted proteins | sample Leawe162metaG_FD_119747 | JGI IMG/M metagenome (GOLD analysis project Ga0172380, IMG submission 119747) | Leachate microbial communities from a municipal landfill in Southern Ontario, Canada - Leachate well 162 metaG | ecosystem: Engineered > Solid waste > Landfill > Unclassified | place...
CACCGCAAAGCCCCGGCCCTGCTCGCCTGCCCGTGCCGCTTCGACGGCCGCATTCAGAGCAAGAATATTGGTCTGGAACGCGATGCTGTCGATCACCCCAATGATGTCCGCAATCTTCTTCGAGCTCCCCTGGATCTCGGTCATCGTCGACACCACGCCCTTCACCATCGCACCACCGCGTGTCGCGATCTCGTTCGAGCTGCTCGCCAGCACATTGGCCTGACGCGCGTTTTCGGCGTTGTTCCTCACCGTGGCGTTGAGTTCTTCCATGCTCGACGAGGTTTCTTCCAGGCTGGAGGCCTGTTCTTCGGTGCGGCTCGACAGATCCACGTTGCCCGCAGCGATTTCCTGCGAGGCCGTGTTGATTGCCTCGGTCGCCTCCTTGATGCGTCCGATGACTTCCCTGAGGCGCTCCACCGTCGTATTGGTGTCGTCCTTCAACTGCCCGAAGATGCCTTCGTACTCGGCGTCGATCTTCTGTGTCAGGTCGCCCTGCGCCACGGTCTTCAGCACCCGTGCCACATCGTTGAGTCCGCCCGAGGTCACTTCTGCCAGCTTGTTGAGGCCTTCTGCCAGCTGCTTGAAGAAGCCCTCCTTGCCTTCCAGCGACAAACGTTGCTCGAAGTCGCCGCACAGCGCGCCTTGCACGATTTTTTCCACTTCGCGTTCGACAATCACTTCGCCGGTGCGGTCCAGCCATTCGGCCACCGCGCCAAGACGCTGGCCTTGTGAGTTGATCACCGGACTGGCCGTGACCCGCAAATATCTTCCGCCGATTTCCAGGTTCGCCACATAAGTGCTGGTGAACGTCTTCAACATGTTGGCCTGATGGGCCGGGTTCTTGTGGAAGGTGTCGATGTTGATGCCCATCATCTGGTCGGCGCTGAAGTTCGGCAACTGTTTGCGGATGTCGGCTTCGGCTCCCTTGAGTATTCTTTGCACGGACTGGTTGGCATAAATGATGACGCGATCCGGATTGGCGATCATCACCCCCGTGCTGACGTTGTCCAGCGCAATCTTGATGCGCAGGTTTTCGTCGGCAACGCGCTTGACCTCGGCCACATCGAAACCCAGCTTGGTCTGCATCATCTGCAAGGATTGCAGTACCTTGCCGATTTCGTTATTGCTGGACACATCGATCCGGTTGCCATAATTGCCCTGGCTGATCATGCCGAAGACACCGACAGCCTGCTGCAAGGGCTGGACTATGGCTCTGATGATCGCCATCCCCAAGGCGATGGCGAGCGCGATGCCCACCAGAATCGCTGCGATCGCTATGTTGCGGATGCTGGCAAAACGCTCCTGGGCCAGTTCGAATTCATGCTTGGCGCTATCGATCTGCATCTGGATCAGCTTTTCCGCGCCTTGCCGCACCGGCGTATTCAGCGAGCTCATTTTTTCGGCAGCCATTGCCTTGGCTTCTTCCAGTTTGCCGGCACGAATCAGGGCCAAGCCAGGAACCAGCATTTCCTCGGCGTATTTCTTCCGGTCGACATCCAGTTTTTCCACCAGCGTTTTTTCTTCACCTGGTGCAGTACTCTTTAACAAGAGTTCCATCGTCTTGCCGACATCAAGGATGTTTTCCTCGATTTCCTTTCCATCCTTGGCAATTTTCTCAGGCGTCGGGATGAGCAGCATCTCGTAGAACAACATCCTGTTTCTCAGGACATTCCGGTTGACTTTGGTGAGATACCCCAAAGACAAGGTATTGTCCTCATAGACTGTTTCCAGGGCCTCGTCGCCCTTGTTCATGCCATACAGGCCGATAGCGCCGACACCGATCAACAACAAAGCCAGAAAACCGATCACCAGGGACAAACGGCCCTTGAGGCTCATGCCCCGGAAAATGTTCAGCTTCCTTGCCAGGTTGTTGGCAACAGCATTGCCGAATTCTATTTTCAGATTGCCCTGCTTCTTCTCGCGGAACAGCCGATAGGCCTGCTCTGCAGCATCCACCTGAGAGCGCGTCGGCATCTTGCGTACCGACATGTAGCCAACCGTCTGGCCATTCTCGACCAGCGGCGTGGCATGCGCTTCAACCCAGTAATAGTCGCCGTTCTTGCAGCGGTTCTTGACCATGCCGATCCAGGGACGGCCAGCCTTGAGGGTTTTCCACAAATCCTCGTAGGCTTCCGGCGGCATGTCGGGATGGCGCACGATATTGTGCGGTTGCCCGATCAACTCGGCTTCGGTGAAACCGGAGATATCGAGAAAGTCCCGGTTGATGTAGGTAATCTGACCCTTGAGATCGGTCTTGGAGACGATCAGTGTCGTTGGCGTGAGCGGTACTTCGACACTGGTGACCGGCATATTGATTCGCATTTGAGTTTTCCTCGCTTAGCCTTGGCTGGTCGCATCGACCAGAGCCATTTCACTTGACAGCATGAGCCGTTCGATATCCACGACGATCAGCATCCGCTCTTCCAGCGTACCCAGGCCCAGGATGAATTTGGTATCCACCGTGGCGGCGAATTCCGGCGCCGGACGGATCTGCTCGGGACGCAGCATGGTGACGTCGGAGACGCTATCCACCACGATGCCGACCACGCGCCCGCTGATGTTGAGGATGATCACCACGGTGAAGGGTGTGTACTCGACATTGCCGACGCCGAACTTGATACGCAGGTCGACGATCGGGACGATGGTGCCGCGCAGGTTGACCACGCCCTTGATGAAGGCCGGCGCATTGGCAATGGTCGTGACCGCGTCATACCCCCTGATTTCCTGCACCTTGAGAATATCGATCGCATACTCTTCCGGTCCCAGGGTGAATGTCAGATATTCCTGGGCATAACCGCTTTCGTCCCCGGCTGCCTGTTTGTTGCTACTGTCCTGACCCATGTTGTTTCCTTTCGGTGTTATGCGGCGGCAGGCATGGCATTCTTCGCCATGTTCGCCAGTGCGCTGACGTCGAGAATCATCGCCACGCGGCCATCACCCATGATGGTGGCGCCGGAGACTCCCTGAACCTTGCGATAGTTGGCTTCGAGACTCTTGATCACGACCTGGTGCTGCCCAATCAGTGCGTCGACGAACAGCGCGACCTTGATGCCGTCGGCCTCGAGCACCACCATGATGCCCTGGTTCAAGGCGCGTACCGCCTGCGGAATGTTGAACACTTCATAGAGCGCGATCACCGGCAGATATTCGCCGCGCACCTGGATCAGGCGCTCGACGCCGGAAACGCTCTTGATCATGCCTTTGGTCGCCTGCAGGGATTCGATCACGTAGCCGATCGGAATGATGTAGGTCTCTGGGCCAACGCCCACCGACATGCCGTCGAGAATCGCCAGCGTCAGGGGCAGGCGCACCGTCATGCGCGTGCCGACGCCAAGCATCGAATCGATTTCGACGCGTCCACCCATGCCGGTGATGTTGCGCTTGACCACATCCATGCCGACGCCGCGCCCCGAGACTTCCGTGATGACATCGGCGGTGGAGAAGCCAGCTTCAAAAATCAATGCCCAGACTTCGGTATCGCTCATGCTGTCCGAAACCGGCAGGCCGCGTTCCTTGGCTTTGGAGAGGATCTTCGCGCGATTCAGGCCGGCGCCGTCGTCACCCACTTCGATGACGATGTTGCCGCTCTGGTGGTAAGCCTTGAGGGTGATGGTACCCATCGGCTGCTTGCCCATCTCGGCGCGCTTTTCCGGCATTTCGATGCCGTGGTCGAGGCTATTGCGGATCAGGTGCGTCAGTGGATCGGAGATGCGCTCAATGAGTCCCTTGTCGAGCTCCGTGTCTTCGCCGATGGTTTTCAGTTCGACCTGCTTGCCGAGCTTCTGCGAGGTATCCCGCACCACTCGCGGGAAACGGCTAAACACCACCGAGATCGGCATCATGCGGATCGACATCACGGTTTCCTGAATGTCGCGGGTATTGCGTTCGAGTTGGCCCAGGCCGGTCAGCAGTCGCTCGAACAGCACCGGATCGGCTTCGCTGGCGGATTGCGCGAGCATGGCCTGGGTGATGACCAGTTCACCGACCAGATTGATGAGCTGGTCGACTTTTTCTACGCCGACGCGGATCGTGGTATCACCGCCGCTGGCTCTCGGTGCCGTGCGTCTTTCGACCGCGGGTTCGCCACCGCCTTCCTTGTGGGGCTCGGCTTCGCTCCTGGCAGCACGCTGTGTTGCTGCGACCGGCTCAGTTGCCATCTTGGTTGCCACGGTTGCCATCTCAGTTGCCATTATTGGCGCTGCGGCAGCGGGTTGGGCCGGCAAATCGGTGAAGAAACCATAACCTTCGCCGTCGCTGGCATTGGCCTGGGCTGCCGCAGGTGCCGCAGCTTCGGGCAACGGCTCAAAGAAGCCGTAGCCCTCATCGGCAGGGGCTGCGGTGGGCTCGATATCGTTGAAAAAACCGTACGCTTCCTCGGTCTGCGCCGCCGCGGCAGGCACCTCAGTCAGCGGAGCGATGCGGATGCTGTCGCTGCGAGCGATGAATTCCAGCATTTCCCGCAAGGTATCGGCATCGGGTGCTTTTGCCGCGTCCGCACCCGTCGCGCCAACGAACTTCAAGCGCCACGGCTGGTCGGCGGTGTCTGGCCGGGTGACAATTTCGGCCTGACCCAAAGCGCCGAGTTCTTCCACCAGGTTTTCCACAGTCTGGTTGCCGTTAGGTGTTGATTCGCCCAAAACAAATTCGATGACGAGACCACTTCGTGGCGCGATCGCTGCCACACTGGCCGGGACAGCAGCAGGTGAAAGTGATGCCGGGGCTGCCGAAGCCACCGCTGGTGCCGCTGCAGAAGACTCGTTGGTGGTGAGGTCGCGCAAGCGCTTGCAGATCGCCTGAACCGCGCTCGGATCGGCGGCATCCTCGCCGCGATGGGCGGCCAGGAGTGTTTTCAGAATGTCGCCAGCATCGAGGAAGGCGTCAATCATGTTCTCGTGCAGCGTGAGTTCGCCCTTGCGAATCCGGTCGAGCAGATTTTCCAGGATATGGGTTACATCCGCCAGATCGTTGAAGCCGAATGTACCAGCGGAACCCTTGATGGAATGAGCCGCACGAAAGATGGCATTCAGCTGCTCGGCATCCGGATGCTGGACGTCAAGTTCCAGCAACATGGATTCCATGTTGCTCAGATGCTCCGCGGTCTCGTCGAAGAACACCTGGTAAAACTGGGTCATGTCTAGGCTCATGATTCCTTTCAATACCTCCTTCAGAGGCATCCCACCATCGTCAGACAGTTATGGATAATGCGAACCCCGGGGTCAGCCCGTGGCCCACACACTTCGTTTAACCAATGACTTTCTTGACCACTTCGATGAGCTTTTGCGGATCAAAAGGCTTGACCAGCCAGCCCGTCGCGCCGGCCGCCTTGCCTTGCGCCTTCATGGCATCGGATGATTCGGTGGTCAGCATCAGAATCGGCACCGTTTTGTATTGGGGCATGCCACGCAAGTTCTTGATGAGCGTCAGGCCATCCATGCGTGGCATGTTCTGGTCGGTCAGCACGAGATTGACAGACTTGGCTTTGGCCTTTTCAAGGCCGTCCATGCCATCCACGGCCTCGACGACTTCATAGCCGGAACTCTTCAGGGTAAATGCCACCATCTGACGAATGGAAGCGGAATCATCGACTGCCAGTATGATTTTTGCCATGTCTGTTGTCCTGTCTGATTATCTGGGTGGTGCCAAAGTCAATTGATAGTGTGGAAGTCAAACTCAGAATAATTCAATATCGCCCTGATTCATGACTTGCTGCGCCACCGGGTTGTGCGTGGTCTGGGAAGTCATCTCCGCCAGGCTATCGGTAATCTTGCGGGTTTCTCCGCGCAACGCTGTCACCGCGGCGTCTGCATCGTCAACATCGGCATCCATGATCAGCGTCCGCGCCAGTTCCTCAAAGTGGATCGCCACGCGATCGAGCGCCTCAACCCGCCGCAGCACATGGCTCATCAGTTGCGACACCAGGTCCTGGAATTGCAATGCCGTAATTGCGCGGCCGACCTGGGATCCGACTTCGGAAGCACTGGCGGCAAGGTCATCGATGGCTTTGGCGCGCTCCTGATTCTGCCGGCCCATGTCGAGGACGGCCATCTCGACGCGCTGTTTCGATTCGAGCGCGAAGCTCATGTCCTGCGAAGCCATGCGCTGGATCGCCAGTTCGGCTTGGTGCACCGAGGTTTGCATGCTCATCATCACGGCATTGATCTGCTGACTGAACTTGCTGGTGCGGCCGGAAAGGTCGCGCACTTCATCGGCCACCACGGCGAACCCGCGCCCGGCTTCGCCGGCGCGCGCCGCCTCGATCGCCGCATTCAAGGCGAGCAGATTGGTCTGTTTGGAGATCGCTGTAATCTCGGAAAGTATGCCCAGTACCTCCTGCGTCCGTTGCGCAATGTTGTCAGTCACCTCAACCAGTTCCATGCCCAGCTTGCTGTTGTTGACCACGCTCTGCACCACACGGTCCATGACGTCGGAGGTGTTGCTCACAAAACCGTCAAAATCCATTGCTACGCCATCGCCGGCACCGGCAGTCACCGATAGCGACAAACGACGCTGTTCCTCGGTCTGGCGATGCATCCCCTCGAAGCTCTGGGTCAGGTTGGCAATCGCATCCGCCAGCAGGGTCTGCATCCGGCCGATTTCGAGACGGATTTCCTGGTATTGCGCAGTGAACTGCTTGGTGCATTCCTTGAGCAGTTCGTTGAATTCGATCATCAGTGCCCGTTCCTGATTGCGGCGGGCATCCAGATGCGCTTGCTGCGGAGTAACTCCTGAAATTTTACCGATCACCGCCCAGCCCACCGCCACCATGATCAATGCGGTGACATAAGACAGGCCGTTTTCCGCTGGCGGGGCAAATAAATACACGGCGCCACCGGCAAACAGTGTCCAGGCCATGCCAAGCCATAAGGTTCTATCGAAAATGGGATTCACGAGGAGGGCTTTCTAGTAAGAATGGTGTCAACAGAACCCTGAGCCATTACTTGAGCAATAACAGCGGCTATTTTACTCCAGGAACTGTCGCTATTGAGCACCAAGCCGCCACCACGCGCCATCAAGAGCCATCCAGCGAAATGCATTGACCCGGAGTCCACTCCGGGTCAACGTCCCGTCGGTTTGATCTCGGTTGCGGCGCCGCCGGGCACCACGGAAGGCACCGAGGGAGATCTTAATTCGGCAGGCAACTCGGCATCGCCCTCCTTGCCATCGCGCAGGATCGTATCCTCAGTCTTCTTGTTCATCACGATGATGCTAATGCGCCGATTGATGGGGCTGTAAGGATCCTGCTTGTCCCAGGGCACAGCGGCGGCCAGCCCGACCACGCGCAGGGTCTTATCCTCCTGCATGCCGCCGGCGATCAACTCGCGCCGGGAAGCGTTGGCGCGGCTGGCAGAGAGTTCCCAGTTGCCGATGCCCTGATTGCCGCCCGCAAAAGGCGTGGAATCGGTATGGCCGGAAAGGCTGACGCGATTCACCACGCCATTCAGCGCGTTGCCGATCTCGCGCAAGATGACGCGTGTATAAGGCTTGAGATCGGCGCTGGCGGAGTCGAACATCGGCCGGCTCTTCTCGTCGACGATCTGGATGCGCAACCCCTCGGCCGTGATATCGAGCAGCAACTGGTTCTTGAACTGCTTGAGACTGGGGTTGTTCTCGATCTTGGATTCGATGAGCTGCTTGAGCTCGGTGAGTTTCTGCGCTTCGACCTTCTCCTGCGCCACAGTGATCTCGTTTTGCATCGGCGAAATCTTGACGCTTTCTTTGGTCTCCATCCGCTCACCTTTTCTGACCTGGCCATTGCTCTTGGTCAGATCATCACCACCGCCCTGCAACAAAGTGGTGGAAGTGTCGCCACTGCCCGAACCGCCTTCGAGAGCCACCTTGAGCGGTGTATTGAAATAGTCTGCGATACCTTTGAGATCCCCCTGGCTGGTCGAGCCGAGCAACCACATCAGGAGGAAGAAGGCCATCATCGCCGTGACGAAGTCGGCGTAGGCGATTTTCCAGGCGCCGCCATGCGCTGCGCCGCCGCCCTTCTTGATGCGCTTGACGATGATTGGCTGTTGGCTGTCGTCGCTCATGCAAATATCCGCTGCTAGCGCGCTCTACCGAGCGACACTTATTTCTTGCCCTTGCGGTTTTTCATTTCTTCTTCGAGTTCCGTAAAGCTCGGCCGGTCGGTCGAATACAGCACTTTGCGGCCGAATTCGACGGCCACTTGCGGCGCATAGCCGTTCATGCTGGCAAGCAGCACCATCTTGATGCACTGGAAGATCTTGCCGCTCTCTTCTGCCTTTTGCTCCAGCTTGCTGGCGATCGGCGCGACGAAGCCGTAGGACACCAGAATACCGAGGAAGGTGCCGACCAGCGCACCGCCGATCATCTTGCCGAGCACCGCCGGCGGCTCACCGACCGAGCCCATCACGTTCACCACGCCCATCACCGCCACGACGATACCGAAGGCCGGCACGCCATCCGCAGTTTTCGACATGATGTGCGCCGGTACATGCGCTTCGTGATGGTGGGTTTCGATTTCGAGGTCCATGAGGTTTTCGATCTCGAAGGCATTCAGATTGCCGCCGACCATCATGCGCAGGTAATCGGTGATGAATTCCATCGCATGATGGTCCGCAGCGATGTCGGGATACTTGTTGAACAGTGGGCTCTCGTGCGGATGCTCGATGTCGTTTTCAATCGACATCAGGCCTTCCTTGCGCACCTTGGCGAGCACCTCGAAGAGCATCGAGAGCAGATCGATATACAGCGCCTTGGAGAACTTCGAGCCCTTCAGCACGCCAGGCAAAGCGGCCAGCGTCGCCTTGATTTCCTTGGTGCCGTTGCCGGCGATGAAACCGCCCGCCATCAAGCCAAGAATCGCGACATATTCCAGGGGCATCCAAAGCGCGGGCAGACTGCCGTGAACCGAATAAGTTCCCACCGAGGAAGCGAGAATGATTGCGTATCCGATAAACAAAAACATCAACAGCCTCCGATTTTCGGGTTCCAGCCTGGCAGGCGCCGACTACTGGGATCGCATTATGATAGCCGAAAACACCTGTTTCGCACTATCCGCGACAAGGAATCGCGGCAAGGAATACGACAGGAGCAAAGAGAAAACTGAGCAACCCCGCTGGGGGGGTGCTCAGTCAGACACGAACAACCTGGTGAAGCTCAGGCCGCGACGGCAGCTTCTGCTTTGGCGGCTGCGGCGCGGCGCGTCTTGCCGGCGCGGGCCGGCACGTTGCACAGGCCGCACACGTAACCCTTGGTCGGGTCAAAGGCGTGCGCGACAAACTGGCCACCGCAACACTTGCAAGTTGCCAGCGCCAGCATGTTGGCATCGAAGAAACGCACCATGGTCCAGGCGCGTGTCAACGACAAGGCCGGCTCCATGTTGTTTCGCCGCACCTGTTCAAGATACATGCGGAAAGACTTGATGATCAGATCGAGACCACGCAGTTGCGTGTGCTCACGCAGGAAGCGGTGGTAGGCCATGAACAGGGAAGCATGAATGTTCGGCTGCCAGGTCATGAACCAGTCGGTCGAGAACGGCAGCATACCCTTCGGCGGCGATTCGCCGCGCACTTCCTTGTACAGTTTGAGCAAACGCTCGCGACTGAGTTTTGTTTCGGTTTCGAGCAGCTGCAGACGGGCGCCGAGCTCGATCAGTTCAATAGCCAGGCGAATATCTCTCGCCTCCGAGATAACGGATTTGTTGCGCATAGGATCCTCCGGAAATTCAACGTTTCAAGCCACGGTTTCAACAGACTTGCCGGCGGCGAGAATCGCCGCATGCACGTGCCCGATACTGCGGTCACGTTCATGATTGGCAAGCAGGTTGAGTAGCAGCGTGTCGTCAAAGCGGAAGCTGCACAACAACATGTCGGAGCTGGCCATTTTCAGGACTTGCCCCGGGGTAAGCCGGTCCAGGATATCGGCAATCTCATCGCTGATGCCGAGGCGGAAAATAGCCGCCTCACGGTCGGCGCGGACCATATTCTGCGCCAGCATCAGGTAGGCAAGATTGACTTCCTTTATATCATTGTAGGTGTCAGTCAGTTTCATCATGCACTCCTTGGGTTGCCTCAAATCGACAGACTTGAAGACGGTCGCATTGTGACGCGAGCTGTCAAGCGAGACTAGCGGGGTAATTCTGTATTTGAGGTAAGAATGACTTCCGTATGGTTTGTAAGGTTTTTTCTTACAAACAACGTATATCATATTGATTATTATCTGTTTCTTGTTTTGTCAACCTCGCCAGGCCAAGTCCTCACTGCCTTCGGCTCTGAACTGCGGCGACATGATTGCGGCCACGTTGCTTCGCGAGATACACGCCTCGATCGGCCTCTTTGATGAGGGCATCGATATCGGGCATGCCGGCCTCGCGAACGGCCACGCCGATGCTGATGCTTCCCTGCAGCGTCAAACGTCCCGAGGTATACCGGGTTGTGTGCGCCACAGTCCGCACGCGTTCGGCGCAAGCCAGGGCCTCATCGAGAGTCGCGCCGGGACTGATCACCAGAAATTCGTCACCGCCAATTCGGCACAGCACATCCTGTTCGCGCAGGCCGCTTTTAAGCGCCATGGATACCTGTCGCAACACATCATCGCCGACATCGTGACCGTGCGTATCGTTGATCGTCTTAAACTCATCCACGTCGATCACCATCACCGCCAGGGGCCGCTTGTTGCGCGTGCCTGCCGCCCATTCCTGTTTCATGCGCTCTATCGCATAGCGTCGATTGGGAAATCCGGTCAATGAATCGCTCAGCGCCATCTCCTGCAAGCGCCGGTTGGTCACGGCCAGTTCCGCGGCAAATTGTCGGATTTCCTCGCGATCGCGCTCGCTCGCCCGCTGCAGCAGAACAATTCTCTGTCCGGCGCGCAAGCGTGCCTCCAGCACGCGTGGACGCAAGGGCTTGCTCATGAAATCGTCGGCGCCCGCATCGAAAGCCTCGACCAGTTTGTCGTCCTCTTCAAAGCTGGTCAGGATCAGGACATAGACGGATTTCCCCACCTGGGTCTCGCGCAGCAATTTGGTGAGTTCGATGCCATCCATTTCCGGCATCATCCAATCGATGATCATGATGTGCGGTTGCAGCTCCAGCGCCATTTCAAAACCCTGCCGGCCGTTTTCCGCCTCATACACTTCATGCCCGCTCTTGGTCAGCAGGGCACACAGCAAAATTCGCATGCTCCTTTCATCATCGACGATCAGTATCCGCATCCGCTGTTCCGTCGCAGCTTTCCCAGCTGCATCGAGGCTGTTCTCGGGCGCGGTCACAGGCGTGGCGGCGATTTCCTTGAAAGAAGGCACTGCTGTAGTTTTCAAGTGCAGCATTGGACCCCACGCCAGCCAATCGGCCGCGGCGCTGTCACAAATCGCCATGAGCTTGTCGGCGTCAAGCGAAAGACGCTCTCCCAGCCTGAGCAAGCGCGGCATCATTGCGCCGCGCTGCTCCGGTGCGGCGAGGCAGATGTCGGCAACGAGATCGCCGCAGGCCAGCAGATAGGTCAGGATGTAAGACCGCGAGCCTTCAACGAAAGGTATTTCTTCCAATGCCTCAAAATAATAAACGGGCTCGACATAGGACTTCGGCAAACCCCAATCGAGCATCATCGACACGGAAAGTACGTTATGCGTCATGACAAAGTTCGTCTGTTCCAGATCGAGCAGGCGCAGATGCGATTCCTGGCGCAACTGATGCAGGATGTCGGCATATTTGTCGGGGAACAACGTCGCCAGGGCGAGTTCGCCGATGCGAAACAGCAGGCCGACACTGAACGCATCTTCCGCTGGCGCCACATGCGTGGCGACGGTAAGCGCCTGCAAGGCGATGGCACGGATCAGGGAATGCGACCAGAATCGTTCGTAATCAAAGTTGCTGCACTTGCCTTTGCGATAAGCCGACACCAGGGAGAAGCCCAGCGCCAGCGAACGCACTGACGGCACGCCCAGCAGCGCAATCGCATCCTGAATCGAGACCAGCGGACGCGCACCAGCCCTATTCACGCCGTTGGCCGCCTTGATCAGGCGGCCGCAAAAAACCGGGTCGGTTTTAATCGCGTGCGCCAGGTCGTGCAAGGAAACCTCTTCCTGCTGGGTCAAGCGAATAATGGAAAGCGCCGATCCTTTGGGCGAGGGCAAGTTCCCACCCGCCTTGAGTTGTTCAAAAATGTTCAGGTCGAGGGGTGTCATGGCGGGGTGAGCAACGGCATCGGGGGTTTCGCTGCACAAGTCTACCGCAATGGCAACTGGCACGCTCGGATTCCGGGTGACGGGCAGGCCAAACAAAACCAGCGTCCGGTACTAGGGCGTGTTCTCAATTGATCGTTCGCACACGTCGCTCAATTGAGAACACGCCCTAGCACCCCAGAAACAAAAGCGGGTACTAGAATGCTTGCCACATCATGGAACCCGTCATCAACTATTGCAGCCATTGTGGTGCTCCGGTCTGCCAGCGCATTCCGCCGGGCGACACCCTGGTGCGCGCAGTATGCGATGCCTGCAACAGCATCCATTACCAGAACCCGAAACTGGTCGTGGGCAGCCTGCCGGAATGGGACGACAAGGTGCTGCTCTGCCGTCGCGCCATCGAGCCGCGCCAGGGCATGTGGACCCTGCCCGCCGGCTTCATGGAGAACTATGAAACCCTGCCCGAGGCGGCCCTCCGCGAAACGCTGGAGGAAGCCTGCGCCAGCATCGAGATCGGCAACCTGTTCACGCTGATCAGCGTGCCGCATATCTGTCAGGTGCATGCGATCTACCGCGCCCGGCTCTTGAACCTGGATTTCGCACCGGGCGTCGAGACGCTGGAAGTGGCGCTGCTGGCCGAACACGAGATTCCCTGGGAGGAAATCGCTTTCCGCACGATCGCCATGACGCTGCGGCATTACTATGCCGACCGCAAGAAAGGACTATTCGGTTTTCACACCGCTGAACTGCGCCCGCAAAACGCACCGCAAATATTGACGCCACAAGCGACCCGCAAATAGCGGGCAAAGTCAGCGCGCTTCCCTCTCAAACACCACCGGTAGCGCTACGCTGAAACGCTGGCCGCGCAAGCTGGCCGGCACAACGGTGTTCAACGCAGCACTGGCGATCATCTCCAGCGCCGCCACATCGAGCACGACGTAACCACTCGAGTTCAGCAATTGCACGGGCTGCGGCACGCCATCGGCGGCAATCGCCACGGCAACTTCGGCGGTACCGCTCCAGCCGTTTTCCACAGCCTGCGCCGGGTAGACCTTGTAGCGGCGTGCCGCGGTCGCCAGGCTCAGGCGATATTGACGCATGCTGTTGGCATCAATGCCGGTTTCCGCTGTGCTGGATGCCAGGCTCTCAACCGTTGCCGCCATGACGGGCTGCGCCGGGGGTGTCTCGACCGGTGGCCGCGCGGCAGGCGGCTTGAGTATCTGCGGAACATCGGCGGATTTCACCGTCTGCTTTGCCGGAACGGCCGCGGTAAGCGGCTGCGACTCGGGGCGAGCGAGCAAGGATGCCTGCAGAGATAGCACAGGGGAAAACGCCACAGACTGCATGATTCCGCCAGGAAGGGTGGATGGCGGTTGCCACAGGACGAGGGCATGCAACAGCAGCGAGATCAGCAATGCCCGCACCAGGTTGTGTGCTGAGTGTTGCACTGGGCCGCTTTGAAATTTCACCTTGCTCTGCTAGGCTTTGCCGAGTAATGTCACATGGATTGATTCTACACCGACCCTACTGACTGGGAATTCGACCGGGAAGCACACCGACATGACTGCTCTGCCGCTTATCCTGACGCTCGATATGCATGGTGTGCCGCATCGTTGGGTGACATGGCAACATGCCTGCTTTTATTACGCCAAGAATCAGGTTGCCTGGGCCATCGGCGACGCCAACTTCACTTTTCATGGCGGCATGAATCGCTGTACCGGCGAGCGTTCCTGGATCACCACCAACAGCATCATCGCCATCAAGGGTAAGGCGCTCGCCTCGAAAAGCCTGTTCCAGGTACCGCCCCTCGACAACCGCGAACTCTTCCATCGCGACCGCCACATCTGCGCCTATTGCGGCAATGAGTTCTCCACCCAGCGCCTGACGCGCGACCATGTCGTACCGGTTTCGCAGGGTGGCTGCGACATCTGGATGAACGTCGTGACCGCCTGCCGCAGCTGCAACCAGCACAAGAGCGGACGTACCCCGGAGGAAGCCGAGATGCAGTTGTTATATGCCCCTTACGTGCCAAACAAGGCTGAATACCTGATCCTCTGCAACCGCCAGATCCTTCACGACCAGATGGATTTCCTCGCGCGTCATGTCCCCCAGCACAGCCGGACGAATCGGCGCAAAGCAAGTTCAGAGACCCTGTAGAATCGGCCGATGCCAGCCGATGCAATCCCCGCGGAATTTAACCGCACGAGTTTACCAACCTCGCCGCTCCTGACCGCGTATCGCAAACATTGGGCGCATCGCTTCGGCATCGCCCCTTTCCTGCCGATGTCGCGCGAGGAGATGGAAGCGCTGGGCTGGGACGCCTGCGACATCATCCTCGTCACTGGCGATGCCTATATCGATCATCCCAGTTTCGGCATGGCCCTGGTCGGCCGCTTGCTGGAAGCGCAAGGTTTTCGCGTCGGCATCATCAGCCAGCCCGACTGGCACTCGGCCGCCGCCTTCAAGACGCTCGGTCCGCCCAAGCTGTTCTTCGGCGTGACCGCCGGGAACATGGACTCGATGGTCAACCGCTACACCTCCGACCGCAAGATCCGCTCCGACGACGCCTATACCCCCGACGCCCAACCCGACAAGCGGCCCGACCGCGCCGTGATCGTCTACGCGCAGCGCTGCCGCGAAGCCTATTCCGACAGCCACATTGTCATTGGCGGCATCGAAGCCAGCCTGCGCCGCATCGCCCACTACGATTACTGGTCGGACAAGGTGCGACGTTCCATCCTGCCCGATGCCAAGGCCGATCTGTTGCTGTTCGGCAATGCCGAACGCGCCCTGGTGGAACTGGCCCATCGCCTCGCCAAGGGTATTCCGATCGAAACCATCCGCGATCTGCGCGGCAGCGCGTTCATGGTGCCGCACGGCTGGCATCCGCCCGACTGGGAGGAAATCGATTCGAACCGGGTGGATACACCGGGCAGGGTTCAAACCCATCCCGATCCCTACGCAGTGACACCGGACAGCCCGCCGCAAGCAGCGGACGCTGCCCGGCCAGTTCAACTCGTTTCACGCGCAGAACATCTCGCCCAGCAACGCGAGCACCGTGCGCGCAGGGTGATCCGGCTTCCCGCGTATGAGCAGGTCAAGGACGATCCGGTACTCTATGCGCATACCTCGCGCACTTTCCATCTCGAATCGAATCCGGGCAATGCCCGCGCCATGGTCCAGTCACACGGTGAGGGACCTGCCCTGCGCGACCTGTGGCTCAACCCGCCGCCGCTTCCGCTGAGCACGCCGGAAATGGACCACGTGTATGGCCTGCCCTACGCCCGCGCGCCGCATCCGGCCTACGGCTCGGCGCGCATTCCGGCCTGGGAAATGATCCGCCACTCGGTGAACATCATGCGCGGCTGCTTTGGCGGATGCACCTTCTGCTCCATCACCGAACACGAGGGACGCATCATCCAGAGTAGATCGGAAACCTCCATCCTGCAGGAGATCGAAGCCATCCGCGACAAGACACCCGGCTTCAGCGGCATCATTTCCGACCTCGGCGGACCGACCGCCAACATGTACCGCCTGGCCTGCAAGGACCCTGCCATCGAGTCCTCCTGCCGCCGTTTGTCTTGCGTCTATCCCGGCATCTGCGAGAACCTCGGCACCGACCATGGGCCGCTCGTCGCCTTGTACCGCAAGGCACGCGCCCTGCCTGGCATCAAGAAGATCCTGATCGGTTCGGGCGTGCGCTACGATCTCGCGGTGCGTTCGCCCGAATACGTCAGGGAACTCGTCACCCATCACGTCGGCGGCTATCTCAAGATCGCGCCGGAACACCTCGAACCTGGGCCGCTGGCGATGATGATGAAGCCGGGCATCTCCAGCTATGACAAATTCAAGGCGCTGTTCGAAAAATATTCGCGTGAAGCCGGCAAGGAGCAGTACCTGATCCCCTACTTCATCGCCGCGCATCCCGGCACAACCGATGTCGACATGCTCAACCTGGCGCTGTGGCTCAAGCGCAATAAATTCCGTCTCGACCAGGTGCAGACTTTTCTGCCGACGCCGCTGGCGCTGGCAACAGCCATGTATCACACCGGCAGGAATCCGCTGCGCAAGGTTGGCGCCGCCGCGGAACAGGTGTATATCGTCCGCGGCGGCCGCCAGCGGCGCATCCACAAGGCCTTCCTGCGCTATCACGATCCGCAGAACTGGCCGCTGCTGCGCGAAGCCTTGCGCCACATGGGCCGCGCCAATCTGATCGGCAATGGCCCGCAGCATCTGATCCCAGCCTACCAGCCGGCACAAGGGACCACCGACCAAGCGCCGCGCTCCCGTTCAAGACACTCGCCGAAGCGAAAGCTCTAGTGCCCGCAGTTGTTTCCGGGGTGCTAGTGCCCGCACTTGTATCTGGGGTACTGGTGCCCGCACTTGTATCTGGGGTACTGGTGCCCGCACTTGTTTCTGGGGTACTAGAATGGCGTCCAGTGCTTGTAATTGCGTCGCACCCCCGGCCCTGCATAAAGGCGAACGATCATGAAAATCATCATCGTCGATGACAACCTGGCAATGCGCAAGGTGTTGACGGCCTTGTTCGAAAGCAACGGGCACCAGGTAATGGCTGCTCTTGAAGACGGCTCGACACTTTCAGAGTCCGTCAGGCAGCACTCACCCGAGCTGGTTTGTCTCGATTACAACTTGCCGGGTCGGAATGGACTTGAACTGCTCGCCGATTTACATGCTTCGTCGCCGGAAATCAGCGTGGTCATGCTCACCGGATCGGACGATCCAACGCTCTTCGGCCACGCTGCCGATGCCGGTGCGGCAGGTTTTTTGCGCAAGCCATTCTCCCAGCCGCAAATCCTCGAAGAGATCAAACACGTCGAGGAAACCCGCCAGGTCGCTTCAAAAACCGCCAGCGGGGACGGTACGCTCGATCTCCGCGTGCCCGAGCATTCCGCTAAAAGAACTGCGATCATCGTTGACGACAGCGGTGCGATACGCTTGCTGCTGAAGGGCATCCTGGAGGACATCGGACTCACGGTTCTGCAAACCGTCAGCAACGGCCATGAAGGGATCGAGGCCGCAAAAAAACATCAGCCTGAGATAGTGACCCTGGACGTGGACATGCCAGGAATGTCGGGGCTGGATGCCTTACCCTTGATCCGGGATGTCAGCCCGCAGAGCAAAATCGTGATGGTCACAGGCAATGCCGACAAGGCACTGATCCAGAAAGCCGTTGCCGGTGGCGCCAAGGGCTATTTCTTGAAGCCGCTGCGCCCGGCACATGTTGAAGCGTTCATGAAGAAACTGCTGGCCTAGGGGCGAACAGGAAGCGTGCCTATCGGCCTCGGCCGCTTTGCTCTTTCTGGTAGGCAGCCTCCGGCGAAACGCC
>Ga0172380_10004624_pt1 | contig 17498 bp, 17 predicted proteins | sample Leawe162metaG_FD_119747 | JGI IMG/M metagenome (GOLD analysis project Ga0172380, IMG submission 119747) | Leachate microbial communities from a municipal landfill in Southern Ontario, Canada - Leachate well 162 metaG | ecosystem: Engineered > Solid waste > Landfill > Unclassified | place...
CAGGCCGGCATCCTCCTCAATGTCTCGAGATATATGCTAAAATAGGTGGATTAAACCAGACCCTGACGCATGAAAATACTATTCACAGGAGGAGGCACGGGAGGCCATTTCTACCCCCTCATAGCGGTGGCGGAGGCAGTGCGCAAGATACAGGTCGAGGAGAAGCTCCTCGACGCGTCCCTGTACTACATGGCTCCCTCGAAATACGATGAGCGAGCCCTCTTCGAGAACGGAATGCTCTATCAGAAGAGCTATGCGGGAAAGGTGCGCAGGTACTTTTCGATACTCAACTTCTTCGATCTGTTCAAGATCGCCTATGGCGTTGTGAACGCGGTCATCGACGTCTGGAACATCTATCCCGACGTGGTCTTCAGCAAGGGCGGATACGTTAGCTTCCCGGTGCTCTTCGCCGCACGCATCCTGCGCATACCGGTCATCATTCACGAGTCTGACTCGCATCCGGGCAGGGTGAGCCTCTGGTCGGCGAAGTTCGCCCAGAAGATAGCCCTCTCGTACCAGGAGGCCGCGAAATACTTTCCGGCTGACAAGGTCGCCTTCACCGGAAATCCCATTCGCAAGGAGATTCGCGAAACCCTGAAGGAGGGCGCGAGGGAATTCCTCAGGCTCTCGGATGACATCCCGCTCGTCGTCATACTCGGCGGGTCGCAAGGGTCACGCAAGATGAACGATGCCGTCATCGACATACTTCCTGACCTGGTCAAGAAATACTATGTCATACATCAGACGGGAAAAAACAACATAGACGAGATGACGAATACGGCCAAGGTCATACTGAACGAAAGCGTCTTCGCCGACAGGTACAAGCCCTTCGCCTATCTAAACAATCTGGCCCTGCGCATGGCGGCCGGACAGGCGAATCTCATCATATCCCGCGCCGGATCGACCATATTCGAGATCGCCCTCTGGAAGGTCCCTTCGATAATCATCCCGATACCCGAGGAAATCAGCCATGATCAGAAGTCCAATGCCTTTGCCTATGCCTCGTCAGGGGCCTGTGCCGTCATCGAGGAGGCGAACCTCACTCCCCATGTCCTCTCGGCCGAGATAGACAGGATCATAGGCAGGCCGGAGGTAGCCGAGGCCATGAAGAGGGGAGCGGAGAGCTTCGCACGCAAGGACGCGGCCGATACCATCGCTCGTGAGATTATACGAATCGCTCTTACCCATACGAAATAATATGATATCTCTCTTCAAAGCTCTCTTTTCGAGGAAAAATCCGCCCCTGGCAACAGGAGCGTCCTCAAAGGTGGTCACCCGCTTCGCCCCGTCGCCGACGGGCTTCATGCATATCGGAAGCGCACGCACGGCCCTCTATGCCTGGATATGGGCACGCAAGAACAAGGGTACCTTCATACTCCGCATCGAGGACACCGACACAGAACGCGAGGTCGAGGGATCGATCAATCACATTCAGGAAACCCTGAAATGGCTCGGCATCATCTGGGACTTCGGACCGGATAAGACGAATCCCTTCGGCTCATGCATACAGTCCGAGCGACTCGACTCGTACCGCGAATATGCCCAGAAGCTCGTGGACAAGGGCCTCGCGTATCCTGATCCGTACACGGCCGAGGAGCTGGCAGCCTTCCGCGCCCAGGCCGACGCCGAGAAGCGACCCTTTCTCTATCGACATCATCGACCGAAGACCTTCGGTGTCTGGGACGGAACCCAGGCCCTGCGCTTCAAGGTGGAGAATCCCCGCAGGTACAAGTGGCATGACGAGGTGCGCGGGGATCTCGAGGCCGGTGAGGAGGCCCTCGACGACTTCATTTTGATAAAGAAGGACGGCTATCCGACCTACAACTTCGCACACATCATCGACGACCTGCTCATGGGCGTGACCCATATCATGCGCGCAGACGAGTTCATCTCGTCGACCCCGAAGTTCCTCTCGCTCTACGAGGGGCTCGGCATCAAGCCACCCGTTCTCGTCACCCTCCCGCCCATCATGCGAAGCGACAAGACGAAGAAGCTCGGCAAGCGAGACGGGGCAAAGGACATACTAGAATATCGCAAAGAGGGCTTCCTGCCCGAGGCCATGGTCAACTTCCTGGCGCTCGTCGGCTGGAACCCGGGAACCGAGAGGGAAGTCTTCTCCACCGATGACCTCATCAAGGAATTCGAGATATCGAGGATACACAAGGCCGGGGGAGTATTCAACGAAGAGAAGCTTCGCTGGATGAACAAGGAGCATCTCAAGCTCCTCCCACGCGAGACGCTCGAGGCCGACATCAAGGCCCGCATCGAGGTAAACGAGCGTGCCCAAGACCTCGGCTGGAAACTGACCCCTGAGATCATCAGAACAATAGCCCCCGTCATACTCGATCGCATCGAGGTCTATTCGGACATAGACACCATGGTCCTGGAGCGAGACCTCGACTATTACTTCACCGAGCCCGAGTACGACGCATTGTCCCTCAGATGGAAGGACGAAACCGATCTCGACAACACCGTGCGCCATCTGACCAAGGTCCGATCGATCATGGAAACGGTGGGGGAGGCACAGTGGAACGAGACCGACATCAAGGCAGTCATCTGGCCCTATGCCGATGAGAATGGCAGGGGAACGGTGCTCTGGCCCGTCCGCTTCGCCCTCTCCGGCAAGGATAAGTCGCCTAACCCGTTCACGCTCGCGGGCATACTCGGAAAGGAAACGACACTCAGAAGGATCGATGCAGCCCTCAAGAAATGCGCCGATCATGCACAACTCTCCTAGACAGAGGTACATAGGCGTCGCGATCGTCACAGGCCTTCTGCTTGCGATGGTTTTCTCGATGGTACCCGTGCCGGCATCAGCGCAATCAGGCGACGCCGACTCGCTCCGACAGCAGATATCGAGCACGAACGATCGCATAGCCGAGCTCGAGAAGGAGATAAGCGCCCTTGCGACGAATCTCGACAGTACGTCCAAGCAGGCACAGACCCTGAAGAACGCCGTGGCCTCACTCGAGCTCAGCCGAAAGAAACTCGAGAAGGATCTGTCGCTCACCACGTCTAAGATACAGAAGGCGTCTCTTACGCTCTCGCAGATAACCGAGAGCATCGCCGAGACCGAGAAAAAAATAGGGAAGTCGTCCAGTGCCCTGTCGCAGGGAATGCGAGAGATACAGATGGCCGAGGACCAGTCGACCATACAACAGCTCCTCGGCAAGGAGACCCTCTCGGAGGCATGGGGCTATGTGGACGGCCTCAGGTCGCTTCACGCGAGCGTCATCCTGAACATGTCGAACCTGCGGGAGCTCAAATCGGAGCTCGGCGGGCAGAAAACGTCTGCCGAAAAGGAAAAGGCGAATCTGGTGACGCTTCAAAAGAACCTCTCGGGCCAGAAGCAGGTCGTCGAATACAGCAAGTCAGAGCAGTCAAAGCTCCTCACCTCGACCCAGAACAGCGCGGCCGCTTATCAAGCCCAGCTCGCCCAGAAGCTGAAGCAGAAGGAACAGTTCGAGAGCGAGCTCTTCGAGTTCGAGTCACAGCTCAAGATAGCGATAGACCCGTCATCCGTGCCGGGAGCCCGCGCAGGCGTCTTCCAATGGCCGGTCGACAGCGTACGCATCACCCAGAGCTTCGGCGTGACGGTTGATTCAGCTCGACTCTATAAATCAGGCACGCACAACGGCGTCGACTTCGGCATGCCAACGGGAACGCCGATCAAGGCGGTTCTCTCCGGAACAATTGAGGCGACGGGGAACACGGATCTGCAGAAGGGCTGTTACTCCTATGGCAAATGGATATTGGTGAAGCACCCGAACGGCCTCTCGAGCCTCTACGCCCATCTGTCCGTCATAAGCGTCAGCCAGGGTGACACTGTTGATACCGGCGAGCGCATAGGCTACAGCGGGGCCACTGGCTATGCGACCGGTCCGCACCTTCACCTGACCGTACTCGCGAGCCAGGGCGTGAAGGTACAGCAGTACTCGAGCAGCATCAACTGCAAGAACACGACGATACCTCTCGCTGACGTGAAGGCGTATCTCAACCCGCTTTCATATTTGCCAAGCCTCTAATCTGTCGATACACTATAGGTATGATCAAATACATCGTTCTCGGCGTACTCGGGGTCCTCGTGCTCAGCTACTTCGGCTTCGACATCAAGGCCATCGTCGAGTCTCCGGTAGCCCAGAACAACCTGAGCTATGTGACGGGAGGGGTTAAGTTCGTCTGGGGCGAGTATCTCTCACAGCCGGTGCTGTATTTCTGGAACAATATCTTCCTGAACATCCTCTGGGGCTCGTTCATGCATAATCTCGGGAAGATAAACGCGGGAGCGCCAACCGAGCTCGAGGCCGCAGGACAGAGGCTCCTCAACATAGGGGATCAACCGTATCAGCCGATCGCTGAATAGAAAGATACAGGAAAAATAAAAAGATAGAGACAATAGAAGAGAAGGCCCCGAACAAAGATTCGGGGCTTTTTCTGTCTACGGCCATAGGGAAGGCCCTTGGTATATTTAATGGTCGGAAATGTATATTGTGCGACACTACTATAATAAACCCGTCCACGCTTCCCTGTAAAGAAAAGTCGCGCCTCTTGCGAGTGCGCGACTGAATGTCTGCGAGACTATCCTTCTACGATGAGTCTCAACCGACCCCGACGAACTTGCGGGCCTCTTCCTCCTGCTCTTTGACGAGCCCCGTGATGAGCAGAAGCGCCTCATGATGCCTGAGAGGCCCCATGATGGACCGGTTGCCGATGAGCCTGTCGAAACCCGAGCCGAGCTTCCCTTTCTTCTGGCGAACCCCCACCCAGGACAGAATATCCGATGGAGAATAGACAGATGCCTCCTCGGGAGACATGTCGCCCAACCTCGCCAGAAGCCCTTGTAGGTCAGCGAGAGTAAACAGGCCTGGATTCAGATTCCGAATGATGACCCAGAGCTCGGACGGAGCCTCGAGGAAGGCCTTGAGGATCATCGAACCCCTGGCGGTTGGCACCGAGTCAGACCAGCCCGACTTATTGACAAGGATGAACTTGAGAAGGTTCGTGAACCACTTGCTGGTCTCGACGCCCTCATGATCACCTGATGTCCGGAAGGTCCAGTTGCCATATCCGTCAGCGCTGACGAAGCACAGGAACTTCGTAAGGACCATCGAGATCGCCTGCGCGTAAGGGCTGTCTATGATGAGCTCGATGTCGGGCTCGGGCCCGGCCATGACCTTATTCACAAGCACAGACCTCGCCTTGCGGGAAATCTCCTTCGGACCTGAGGATGAGGAGTCGGAGAGCTCGAGATAGAAAGCAAACCTCTCTGCCCTCTCCTTGTTGTTCTTTGGATCGATGCGGACATCGTATCCGTAATAGATGAGGCCGAGCCGCTCAAAGAGCGACAGGTCCTGGCAATTCCAACGACTCATCCAGTCACCCCAAGTGACGATTGCGCTGCTTTTGATAACGTTCATTGGTATCTGACCTTTCGTATTTTATGCCCAGTTTTTAGGGCTATTTCAAAGAGGCGAAATGTACGCCTAGACAAAATACTACTCATATTGCATTATATTGCAACTGTCCGGGGAACTATCGCCCCACAAGGGTCATGAACCTCCCGTTTTGAATCCCCTCCTGCACGGCCCTGAAATGGGAGAAAAAGGCGCTCGATTGACCCACCGTATCACGCCCGTCAACAGATATACGGCTTGATACGGCGCCTATATGAGCGAGCCGAGACTCGAGAGCCCTGGCAAGATCGAGAAAGTCTCCCCCGTCGCGATGGCTAATGAACTCCCCTATCCAGGGGCACCTTTCGAGAGCCTGCTCCCCCACCCTCTTCCACATGCCAGATTTAGAGAGATTGTATGACTGGGCTGATATGTGAGGGCCGAGGTAAAAGTTCACCCGATCGACAGGGACGGAAAGAGAGTTTAGCACCCGGGCGAAGGTACCCGTGATGTCATTCAAAAGACCAAGAAGGCCCACATGCAAAATGCCATGCAGGCCCGTCATCTCGTCAACGACGACAAGGGGAACGCAGTCACCGCTCAGAAGGGCCACGGGAATGTCAGAATCAAACGAAAGGAGCCCGTCGAATGCCGTCAGATATGCGGGAAAGTCGGCGTCGATGGTCGGCACCCTGAGAAAGGGAGTCAGTGAGAATCGCTCGGACAAGGATGGGCCGATTCCGCTCCCCTTTTCAACCAAGGCGACACTCCCCGTGTGACATGCTTCGATGAAGGCGACCTTCGAATGATCAATGCCGTGAGAGGCGCAAAACGCCCCGCGACGGGCCTCGACCTCGGTTACCTCTCCATGTGCCGAGGACATGTTGCCGTCTGCCCTGGTCGAGAGAATGACGCGGAATCCGCCTATGTTCTGGGTATCATCCATATGCAAAAGAGTCTATCACATATGCACAGCGTCATATGGCGATTTTTGATGAAAGGAGTAGAGTTAACGCAGGCCAGCACATCAATCCAGGAACATACACCAAACCATGACACTCACGTGCACCGGATGCAGACAGGAATTCGAGGGCGAACAACCGCCAGCTGATGAAAAGGACCCTGCATTCTGCAGCGCCCTATGCTCGGAAAGATATTACACGAAGCCAAAGGTCAGGATCGAGACACCGTTCGCCGATCGTCGGCCAGAGGGTTTCACCTGCCGAAGAGTCGGCATGCTTGGAACGTAGACAGGAAGACAAACAAAAAAGGGAGCCACGGGGCTCCCTTTTTCATATTGAATGGCTGACGCGCCTATCGTTAGATTCGGGCGATCTCCTGTCCCTGGAACTTCTTCCAGCATGGCGAGGAATGAACCCACGGCTTGTCGCCGTACTTGCCGTAGAGGACCTTGGCGAACTCTATGTTTCCCTGAAGGGTATAGATGTTGAGGCCGAGCTTGTTGGCATCCTCCTCGTGATAGTACTTGTTGATCTGCATGACGCCGATGTCATCACTGTTGACGACGCCACGGAGCACCCTGCCGTCCTTGTCATACTGTCTGAACGAGGACTCGCATTTGGCTATCTCGGCCAGGATGGGAGCTTCCTTGAAAGACTCTCGGACATACTCCTCGGTGGTTGCGATGCTGAGGGGAATGGTTACCTCTCGGGTGATCGCGACCGGCTGAGTGCTGGTTCCGTTTGAGTCCTTTGATTCTATGACGGTGTTGGTTGATGCTGGAGAGAAGGCTGAGGCAATCATCAGAAGGCCTGTGGTGAATTCGATCATAAGGTGGGGTCAATATTCAGTGATGTGGTCCCTATCGACTTGCGTCTTTGAGAGAACACCTTCCCTAAATAAAAATCCAGAGGTATTAAGCTCTGATGTAGATATTGTAGCACCTTCGGTCTTGATTGTCAATAGTTACGCAATGAAATACGCCTGTGTCAATACAATAATCTGGCTCAATAGGGCCGTATAATCCCATTATCTGACGGCACTACAAAAACGAGAAACGTGCCTCATATGCCCGGACAGGTGCTCGCCGGCGAATATCCCGCACTCTCGGCCTCTTCCTTGCTGGAAAACCAGATTTTATTCGCCTCTGATATCGATTTCGCGCCCGAGCAGGTGGGCAAATGGTATTTGGAACCGCTCTTTGAGGCGACATACTTCCCGGATATGGGCGTGGTTTTTCCGGGCCCGCCCGTCGGCAGGCTGATGTCTGCCGGGCGGGCCGTGACGGATGCAGACGATGTAGCGAGAGCCCTCTCCCCCAGCCGTATCTCGACGGCCTTCGGGACCTGGACCACGGGATTGAGCCGGCCGATCATATATCCGCCCAGGCCGGCCAGAAGTATTGAGGAGGAGGCCCAGACATCCCGCCGGTCTATCAGGCGGGCCAGCTCCTTGATTTTTAAAGGGATATGGCTTATACTCATAAACCTAAGTATAAGGCTCGATTCGAAAGAAGAGAGATAAATTTTTCTTAAAAAAATGGCAACAAAAAAGGCAGCCGGTAAAACAAAGAACGGACGAGACTCAAACCCACGATACCTGGGTGTGAAGCTCTACGCCGGCGAGAAGACCAAGCTCGGCTCTATCATCGTCCGACAGGAGGGACTCAACACCCTCTCCGGTCGAAACACCGCCCTCGGCAAGGATTACACCATCTACGCGACCAAGGAAGGAACCGTCCAGTTCGGAACCAAGCGAAAGGTTGGCTTCAACGGAAAGACCAAGATCAAGAACATCGTCTCGGTCAAGTAAATCAAACAAAAGAAACCCCCTCGAATTCGAGGGGGTTTCTTTATGATGTCATTGAATCTACAAAGCGAGGCTTTGTCACCCCAATAAAGGTCGATGATCGCCATTTCAAAGAGTCAAAACACTTTCGTCCATCCTTCGGAAAAACTCGCTCTTTACCTGGTGGAATGATGATGCCACCATCCTCCAGCTCATCCATAAGAAATTTGTTATCACAGACCAAACCAGTCTCCTCTGAATAGAAGAAAGAGCCAATTATTACTGGTTTTTCATTGTCCGTATAATCAACATAATCAATCCTTTCTATTTTTGATGATGCCATACAAGGGGCTTTGCCCAATTTTGATTTACTTCGCCTTTACCACGAGAGTGAAGGTGGCTGACTTGCCCTGCACGTTGATGTCTATCTTGTGCTCCCCTACCTCCTTGATGGCCTTCTCTATCTTGATGAACTCTGGGGCCACATCTACATGAGTCTGCTCTTTGACGAAAGGCGCGACGTCCGCGGCATGAAGGCCGGCGAAGAGATGACCCTTCTCGTTTGCGCCCACGGTGATCTCGACGGTCGCGTCATGGAGGGTCTTGAGGCTCTTGGCGAGGAGATCCTCGCGAATCTTCTTTTCAGCATCCTCCTGCTTCTTGATAACCTCTATGCGGGCGAGGACCTTGGGGGTTGCGACCTCGGCGGAACCCTGTGGTATGAGGCTGTTAAGGGCAAAGCCGTCAGCGACGGTCTTCACGTCATGCTTCTTTCCCAAACCCTTGATGTCTTTCAGTAATACGATTTTCATAGTGGGATAAGAGTAGCATATTAGCCATTTCTAGGCCATATCAGGAGATGTTGACACATTATCTAATATTATAGTATAATATTAGATGTAGTCAGATCCTCGCACACACATCAAGAAAGGACTATCCCATGATCAAATACGCAGGCCGCGGATTCATCGGCATCGGCGGGCTCACGCTTGCCATCGCCCTCCTGTTCGCATATCTCAAGGGTCCGAACATCGGTCTCGACCCCTGGACGGTCTGGCCCTTCCTCATTGGGGCGGGCATACTCATCATCGGTCTCATGATTGAAGCCGTGACGCCCGCCGTGGCTCCCAACTCACGGGACGAAGATGAGTCAGACATGCACCTGGGCAACTAAGGCCCTTCCAATCGAATCGCGCGACAACCTTGGTTGTCGCGCGATTTTTCTTTTCCCTGTTCCGCCTGAAAGGGGTCTTTTATTTCGAGAGAAGCTCAACCGCCTTGTCCATCTGAGGGTCCCTCTTCGCCTTCGCGTCATCGGCCGTGAAAGGCACGACATGGTCGGGAACGATGCCCTCGTGAGATATGGATTTGCCGTTAGGGGTGAGCCAGCGGGCCACGGTCACCTTGAGCGACGTGTCGTCCGTTATGGATATGAGCTCCTGAACCGACCCCTTGCCGAAGGTCTTGGTGCCGACCAGGGTGGCCTTGCCGTGCTCGGAGAGGGCTCCGGCGAGAATCTCTGAGGCCGAGGCGCTTCCCCCGTCGACGAGAATGACCATGCGGAGCTTGTCGGTGAATATGTCATAGCCCTTGCTCCTGAATTCCCTGTCTATGGAACCTGAATGGGACTCCTCGCGAACGATGACCTTTCCTGACGGGAGGAACCAGCTGGCCATGTCGACGGCCGCCTCCAGATATCCGCCCGGATTTCCGCGCAGGTCGAGGATGAGCTTGCTCGAGCCTGAATTGACGAAGTCCTTGAGGGCTCCCCGGAAGAGATTAGCCGAGTTTGCGCTGAAGCTGTAGAGGGAGACGACGAAGATGCCGTCCTTGCGGAGACCCGTGCTCTTCGGGGCATCGCCCGGTGCCGATTTCTCGTCGACGGTGTCGGTCTTGATGGTCGGTATGTCGATCACGGCTCGGGTGATGCTGATGACGACCGGATTGGCCACGCCCTCGCGGGCGAGGGTCAGTTTGACCACGGTCCCGCTTTCGCCTCGGATGAGCTTGACCGCCTTGTCGGTCGAGAGCGAAAGCGAGTCAAGATCGTCTATCTTCACGATAAAGTCGCCGGCCTTCACTCCCGCCTTGTCTGCCGGACTGTCCTTGATAGGGGCGACGACGGCCAACTTACCATCCTTGATGCCAACCTCCATGCCGACGCCACTGAAGCTTCCCGCTATCTCACTCTTGAATATCTCTGCCTCCTCAGGGGGGAAGAACACGGTGTACGGATCGCCGAGGGACTCGGTCATGCCCTTGATGGCTCCCCAGACCCGCTCCTGATTGGAGGTCGAGGTGGCTGTCGAGGTTGCATTGCTCGAGAACTTCTCGTCGAGGATCTTCCAGGCCGTCCAGAAGGTCGAGAAGTCGACATCGGACACCTCGCCGTCCTTGTTCACGACGGAGGCGACCAAGGACTCGGCCGGTACGGACTTCACGCCCGATTTGAAGCCGAGGAAATACGAGGTGCACAGGACAGCGGCCATGACCGCAGCCAACGTAACGCGCTTTGATGAATTCATGAGGGACATTATACTATAGGGACATCCCGAATCACACATGAATATACAACTCCACAACACGATGACGGGAAAGAAGGAAGCCTTCTCCCCCATCAATCCGGGAATGGTCGGCATGTATCACTGCGGTCCGACCGTCTACAACTACATACACATCGGAAACCTCCGGGCCTTCTTCCTGGCCGACACCCTGCGCCGCATGTTCGAGGCAAGCGGGTATCAGGTGAGGCAGGTCATGAACGTCACTGACGTCGGCCTTCTCGAGGGCGACAATGCCGAGGACAAGATGACCGTGGCGCTCAAGCGTGAGGGCAAACCCCTGACCCTGGAAGCGATGCGGGGGCTCGCCGATTTCTATACTCAGGCATTCCTGAACGACCTGGAATCGCTCAATATCAAAAAACCGCATGTCCTGCCGAAGGCCAGCGAGCATATAGCGGAGGACATAGCCGTCATCGAGAGGCTCGAGAAGAAGGGCCTTACCTATGCCATCGGCGATGGCATCTATTTCGACACCTCGAAGGCCGACGATTACGGAAAGCTCGGCGGCATAGGGCCAGCGCAATCCGATGCCGAACAAAGCCGCATCGGCATGAACGCAGACAAGCGAAACCCCCGGGACTTCGCCCTCTGGAAGATAAACCCTTCCCTGGGCTGGGAATCGCCCTGGGGCAAGGGCTTTCCGGGCTGGCACATCGAGTGCTCGGCAATGTCCATGAAGTACCTCGGCGAGACCTTCGACATTCACACCGGCGGAATAGACCTTATACCGATACATCACAACAACGAGATCGCCCAGTCCGAGCATGCGACCGGCCACACCTTTGCCCGATACTGGCTTCACAATGCCTTCGTCAATGTCGGGGATGCCAAGATGGCAAAGTCGGCGGGAAACTTCCTCACCCTCTCATCCATCATAGACAGGGATATAAGCCCCCTCGCCTACCGCTACTTCCTCCTGGGAGCGCGCTATTCGACGCTCGTGAACTTCACCTGGGAGGCCCTCGATGCGGCCCAGACGGCATATTCAAAGGTCATCGCCCTTGTCAGCGCGTATCCTGAAGGCGGGATGGTTCAGACTGCGATCTGGGACGAGGCGCTGGCCTTCATGGCAGACGATCTCGACACGCCCAAGACCCTCGCCCTCGTCTGGGACGTCATCAAGAACCCGGACATCGAACCGGCCGACAAGAAGGTAACCATATTGAAAATCGACAGCCTGCTCGGCTGCATCGAGGCCGGCATCAAGGTTCAGGCAGATCTGAATAACGACACCATGATCCCGATAGAGATCATCATGCTCCAGAAGCGCAGGGACATTGCCCGGGCGAACAAGGACTGGAAGGTCTCGGACGAGCTCCGTGACGAGATGGCGCGAAAGGGATACGAGGTGAAGGACACCGAGGAGGGGCAGAAGATAAGAAAGACATCGTGATGACCAAGGTCTCCCGGGCATTCACCCTGATCGAGCTCCTCGTCGTCATCTCGATCATCGCCCTGCTCTCGAGCGTGGTGCTGTCGAGCCTCGGCTCGGCCAGGGAAAAAGGCAGGATCGCCGCGGGAAAGCAGTTCGCGGCCACGGTCGAGCATGCCTCGGGAGATCTGGCCGTGGGCATATGGGACTTCAACGAATGCTCGGGCACCCTGGCGACCGACAGGTCGAATCTCGGCGGGGACGGCACCCTCGTGTCGGCATCAAGCTGGTCGACGGACACGCCCCTCAGCACGGGATGCTCGGTGCATCTGGTGAGCGCGGGAAACCAAACCGTGAGCATCACCCAGAAGCCGGAACTCAGATCGCTTTCCCAAAGCGTGACGGTGGCGACCTGGGTCAAATACGGATCATATCAGACATACAACTTCGCCTTCTCAAATGGCAGCGACGTCGGCAATGCCGGAGGCGTCCTGGTCGGATCATACATATCGGAGGCACGGCCCCGCTTCACCATATGGGGACCGGGCGGTGCCACGACCCTTGCCGGCATCAAACAGTTCCAGCTCAACACCTGGTATCACCTGGTTGCGACCTATGACGGGTCGGAGATGAGGCTCTACATCGACGGAAAATTGGATAATTCCCTGTCCTATAACGGGGGTATAGGCTATTCGCAGAACGTCACGGCGGGCATAGGGGGACTTGCCGGCTACCCTCAGGGAGCAAAGGACATCTATGTCGACAGCCTGAGAGTCTACGCGAAGGCACTTACCGCGCGAGCGATCGGAGACCTCTATGCGAGTCGCGCGCGGGAGTTCGCACAGACAAGCCAGGAGGCGGTAACGTTCTAGAACACTCCCCTGACATCGGTCGAGAGGCCGTCGAGTATCGCCTTTCGCTCCTTCTCCAGAAGCAGGGCGGACTTCTCCACGCTCACGCCCTCGGCCATGTAATAGTCATTGGTCGCCCCAGACGGATTTGCGATATAGCCGTCATACTCGTTCTTCTTCTTGGTCCAGAGATCTATCTGGGCCTGATACACCTTGAGGCGCGCCGTATTGTCAGTCTGAACCTGGGCGATCACCTTCTGCTGATAGGGATCGAGTTTTGATATTGACGCACTGTCGTTTATGAGGGAGACGCTAAAGGAATACGAGATCGACTTGAGGAAGTCGAAGGCTTTAAGTATGTTCTCTGAGGCTGACTTAAGCTTGAGGGCATAGAGTCGGGCGATCTTGCCCTCCGTATCCTCGACCAGCTTGGTGTCGAAATATGAGAAAGAGTTCTTTCCCGTCACTCCGCCAACCGCGAGCGTGACCGTGTCGGATGAGTTCACCTTTGAATACAGACCCTCGAGATAGCCGTGGAACAGCTCCTCCTCGATGGTTCTCCCCTTCTTCTCCTTGTAAAGCCTCATGCCCTGAACGAGCAGGGGGACGCGGGCGGGAAAGAGCGAGGCCGTGACGGAATGCTTGAGGCAGTTTCTCATGTCCTCGAGCACCTTGCAGGTTGAGGCGCCTGGTATGCCGATGAGCGTCCCCTTCGAGGTGACGAGCGCCCCGCCATTGTCGAGGGGCTTCTCGGAACCCGTGGCGCGAATTGATGAAGAGGTCTTCTGATCGATAATGGCCGGCACGAAGGCGGAGCCAGAGGACTCAGATCCCTGGAAACCGAAAATATAGACAGTATCCCCCACCGATGAGGAGCTTCCGTAATTTGGGGTGACGTATGAAGATGATTTCTTGTCAGAGAACTGGAGAACGGCCAGGTCATTCGCCTCCTCAAGGCCGATGACCGTCGCCTTCTTCTTGGATCCGCCGGAAGGAATGACCGTGGCCTCGGTCGAGGTGCCGATGATCCGGAAATTGGTCAGAATATGACCCTGGGCGTCGATGATGGTGCCTGATGCCCTGCCGAATGCCCCCTCGACGAGGACGATGGCGGGCTTTACCTTGGCGAGAATATCTTTTTCTGACATTGAGCCATTTGATGACGCCTGGGTTGAAGCGACGGGGGTGACGGGAACGGATGCCCGCGCCGACGACTGGGCGCTTTCGAGGTCGGCGCGGGCCCGGTCAAGCTTCATCTCGAGCTCGGTAATCCTCTTGTACAAATCATCAGCCGTCGGGAGAAGCGAGGTGTCAGTCGAGATGGCCTGTGTGGAGGTCGAAAGTGTCCCGTCCTCAAGCGAGGATGGCGCAGGCGCCCTTTTCCACGTGAACGGGTTCCACCAGGCGGCAGAGGCCGTATAGGGGACAAAACAGAGGCCCAGGAGGGCAAACACCAATGCTTTTTTCATATATTAACAAGAGTAGCGCAGGCTGGCTGGTTCGACAATGGCACCACGCCTTTTCTTTTTCAACCAAGATGCTCAATCCCTCGAGGCGACCTGAGGAGACCCTGGAAGTCCCTTGGCATAAAGAGCTTTCACTTCCGTCGCGACGAGTGCCTTTGAGAAAATGTATACGTCATCGACAAGAAGACCGTGTGGCGAGCACGTCGGACAGTTGCCCAAATTCCCTATAGCGCCATTCCAGCTGGCAGGATATGCTGTGACCCCTCCGGAATAAGCCGACGTCGCCACCTCCTTGCCATCGACATAGAGCTTGAGGGTTGAACCATCGTAGACGCCAGCCATGTGATGCCAAAGGCCTGTCGTAAGTGCCGGACCAGCGACCTGCACGGCCGAGCCGTTCCTCACGCGGAAAATCGTCTGATTTGCACAATAGGTTCCGAGCGCGAATCCATTATTGGTTCCCGAGAGGAAATCATGGTCATTCGAAAAGATCCAGTTATAACAATGAGGCGTGACTATCTTGATCCAACCCGTGACGGTTAGGGCCGTCGAGATGTCCGAAAAAGATGCGTTCGAGCCCGTATTTATATACCTACCATTTCCGACAAGGTCAGCCGAACACCCCTTTCCGCTTGGCGTGTCGGTCGAGAAGGTGGCACCGCCGACTAAAGCACCGTTGTTTCCGCCCCCTGAGGCGTCGGCGACCGTCGCACCGGAACACTCATCCATCTTCCATGTCGCCAAAGCTCGATCACCCGCCACATGGTAGACATTAGCCGAGAACTGCTGGCCTGAAGCTATCCGCGCCCTGTCTCGGGCCGTATTGAGGCTCGACAGAACCACGCTCGAGAGGAGCGCGATGATCGAGATGACCACCAAAAGCTCGATCAGGGTGAAGCCCGAGCCCGGAGACGACTCCTTTGTCTTGATTCTTGTGGACATAATCTGATTCATTTCCATGGAATAAGGGTAAAGAGCTTCAAGAGAAGCTTTACCGCGCCATCAAACCAGCGAGAAGGCATGACAGCCGTTTCAAAAGGGACGGATTCGGCCTTCCAGTGGATGATGATCTCGCTCAGCTCCCGCACCATGTCCGGATCCTCGAAGAAGACCCCCGCCTCGATGTTCCAGTCAAAGGAGAGAAGGTCGAGATTCTGGGATCCGATGATGCCCTCTCTGCCGTCGATGAGCATGGCCTTGGCATGATTCATGTGCGGGGCAACGAAACAGCGTGCACCGAGTCGGGTCAGCACAGGCGCGTATACCCTATTCACCGCGCTCGCGAAGGCATGATCAGTGGCGGCGGGAATGAGGAACTCCACCCTGATGTCCCGAAGGAGGGCCTGGTGAATCTGGGCGAGAAGCCAGCGTGGCGGAAGGAGGTACGGCGTGACCATGACGATCGAATCCGTGGCCCCCTGAAGTCGCTCGGTATAATAGCGTCTGAGCTCGCGGAGCTTGCCAACCGACCTGTGCTCGATGAAGCGCATGGACCTGCCCCTGGCATGTCCCGGATGCGGGCCCTTGGGAGCAGGAACCGTGCCCTTCCCTCCGCATTCGACGTACACGCGGCCGAACGAACGCAGCATGTAGCGAATGGCACGTCCGGTCAGACGCACCTGTAAATCCCTCCACAGCGCAAAGGCCTTGGCGACGTTCACCCCGCCGACGAAGGCTATTCGCTCGTCGACGATGAGGATCTTCCTGTGCATTCTCTGGAAGAAGAAGCTGTAGAAGAGTATCTCCGCCCCGGCCGCGCGCAGCCTATCCGACACGTCAGACGGAAAACTCATACTGCCCAGGCTATCGAGGAGAATGACGACGCGGGCGCCCCTCCGCGCGGCGGCCTCCAGTTCGGCGACGAATTTCTCGCCGTGCATGTCAGCCTCCAGTATGTACATCTGTATATAGACGCTTGTCTTCGCCTGAGCGATGTCAGAGAGCATCGCCTCCCAGGCCTGTTCGGAGGTTGTGAAGATTCGATAACTCATGGGCTGAAAAGATGCTGATACCCCCAGTATACGACATAAATCGGTTGTCCCCATCTTCTTAACAGCTTTATGAACTTTTCATTGTTTCTTGATTGAATCTTCATGGGATACAATGTGCTCACCATGAAACGAACCGGCGATCACATACGCGTCCCACCACAGTCCATCGAGGCCGAGCAGGCCCTTCTCGGCTCGATCTGTCTCCGCCCTGAGGCCATACACGAGGTCACCGACGTGGTCCGCGAGGAGGACTTCTACTCCGAGAAGCATCGCATCATCTGGGGATCCTGCCTCGAGCTCATGCAGAAGGCCCTCCCCATCGACCTTCTCTCCCTTTCCGCCAAGCTGAAGGACAAAGGCCAGTTCGAGCGCATCGGCGCCGGCTCCTATCTCTCCGAGCTCATACAGCTCGTGCCGTCGGCCGCGAATGTACGACACTATGCCGGCATAGTCCAGAAGAAGAGCATGATGCGACGCCTCATCGAGGCCGGCGAGCATATCAGCCAGTCATCGTTCGAGGAGGACGGCGAGATCGAGGAGATAATCGACCGCGCCGAGAAGAAGCTCTTCGACGTGACGAGCTCGGTCGGCACGCATAAGTTCGTCGAGCTCAAGGACACCCTCGGCGAGGCCTGGGAGCGACTCGACCGCCTTCACAATACCCGCGACGAGATACGCGGTGTGCCGACAGGCTTCCCCGCCCTCGACAACAAGCTCTCGGGCTTCCAGAAGTCCGACCTCATCATCCTCGCCGCCCGACCATCCGTCGGAAAGACCTCCTTTGCCCTCGACATAGCCCGCAAGGCTGCCGTCGACCACAATATTCCCGTGGGCATATTCTCCCTTGAAATGTCCTCCCAGCAGCTGGTTGACCGAATGCTCGCGGCCGAGGCGCGCGTCGACGCCTGGAAGATCCGTACCGGAAAGAACCTTACGATCGAGCATGACTTCGCCCGCATCAGGGATGCCATGGACAAGCTCTCCAAGGCTCCTATATACATCGACGATCAGCCGGGCAACAACATACTGAAGATGCGCGCCATCGCCCGCAGGCTCAAGTCCGAGAAGTCCCTCGGCCTCATCATCGTCGACTATCTCCAGCTCATGACCCCG
>Ga0172380_10004625_pt1 | contig 17495 bp, 19 predicted proteins | sample Leawe162metaG_FD_119747 | JGI IMG/M metagenome (GOLD analysis project Ga0172380, IMG submission 119747) | Leachate microbial communities from a municipal landfill in Southern Ontario, Canada - Leachate well 162 metaG | ecosystem: Engineered > Solid waste > Landfill > Unclassified | place...
GATCCCGGTCCGCGGTGTCATCGTCCCCCGCGAAGATGAAATGTCGCGGTGGTATGGCGAAGTCGGTGTTGAAAACGTCGTCAACAAGGTCCGCGTTGCTGCTGCACACAAAGACGTCAAGGTTGTTATCCTCGACGTTGATAGTCCTGGTGGAAGCACGTTCGGAGTCGGCGAAGCTGTCGCAGACCTTCGCGCGATTTGCGCCGACACGGACAAGCCGGTTATCGCGCACGCTGATTTCATCATGGCGTCGGCCGCGTATCACCTGTCTGTCGGCTGTGATGAAATCAACGCCGCGCCTTCCGCTCTGGTGGGCAATGTCGGTGTGCTCTGGCCCTTCGCCGATGAACAAAAAATGTGGGAGCAAGCGGGCATCAAATTCGAGTCTTTCGCTGAGCCGGAAGACAAGGGCGACGGCTGGGGGCTGTGGCCCAACACGGACAAATTCGCCGAACGCCGTAAAGCGAGCGTGAAAGACACATACGACAAATTCGTTTCTGACATTTTGGCGACGCGAGACGTGGAAAAATCCGCAATTCGCGCAGATTGGGCGGATGCTTGTCACGCCGACCGCGCCAAACTGCTAGGAATGATTGACAAGGTACGCAGCATTCACGAAACATTCGCCGCGTACACACAAACTGCGAATACCGGAAACGCCGTAGCCGGAATGAAAACGCGGCAACTCGAAATCCTGAAACTGAAAAGGAACTCCCGTTGAACAGGGAACAACTGCTGGCGGCGATGCAAGCCCTGCTTGACGCAGCCGACGCCGAACAACGCGAACTGACCGCCGAAGAATCGGCGAAGTTCGATGAATTCAAGCGCAAGGTTGAAGCGCTTGACGTGAACACCCGCCGCCGCGCGGAAGTTCAAGCCGCCCGCGATGCTGCACCCGCCACCGCTGCTGCTGCATCGGCTCCCGCCACCGCTGCTGCTGCCGTTGCCGGCTCACCCGCACGTCCTGGTGTCGAACAGCCGAAAGACTTCGAAAACCTCGGCGAGTTCATGCATGCAGCGTTGCTGCGCCCGCAAGACCCGCGCCTTGCTACGCTCTGGCGCGAACCTCGCGACCTTGCCCGCGAGCGCGGCATGGGTGCCGAACAGCGTATGGATACGGGCTCGCTCGGTGGCTTCATGGTCCCTGAACAGTTCGTGACGACTATCCGCGAAGTTCCTGTGCAGTCCGCCCTGATCCGTCCGCGCGCCGACGTCATTCCGGCCGGCTCCCCGCCTGACGCGAAAATCACTTTCCCGTACCTTGAACAAGGCACGTCCGAAAACGTTTTCGGCGGCGTGGAAGTGGATTGGGTTGACGGCGAAGGTGGCCTGAAGCCGGACACTGCCGGCTCGCTCGGTCAGTTCTCGCTGCAACCGAACGAATGGGCCGCGGTTCTTACCGTGACTGACAAACTGCTGCGCAACTGGGCAGCGGCTTCGTCCTACTTCACGAAGAAAATCCGTCAGGCGTCTACCTCGTTCGAAGACTTCCAGTTCTTCCGCACGGGTACTGGCGTTGGCCGTCCGCTGTCCATCCTGAACAGCGGCGCGAAAATCGTCGTCGCTTCGTCGGGAGGCGCTGGAACGGTCAGCTTCCTCGACGTCGTCAACATGATCGCGCAACATATGGTCGGACCGAAATCGGTTTGGTCCATCAGCCGCGCCCTCTACGCGTCGATTGTCACCCTGCGCAATGAATCGCCGGGCGACGGCTCGCTGATCTTCGTTCCTGGCAATATCACCCAGGGCATTCCGGATACGCTCATGGGCATTCCGATTTACTGGAACGACCGCGCGCCGGCCGCAAACGTCCTCGGCTCGCTCGCCCTGCTGAACCTTGACCATTACTTGGTCAAAGACGGTTCGGGTCCGTTCGTGGTGTCTGACGGCGGTATCGTCAACTTCAAGAACAACAAGACCCTCATCAAGGTCTTCGGCAACGTTGACGGTCAGCCGGACATGAAAGAGCCGTTCACCTTGGAAGGCGGCTTTGAAGTGTCGCCGTTCATCTTCCTCAACACCGCGGCGTAACGCCGGACGCAGATTGAGTTTCCCGCCCGGCGCAATCCGGGCGGGTTGTCTGCCTCCACAAATTTCGGCTTGAAGGGCCAAAGACTATGAAGAAGTTTTCCGAAGTCGCTTGCGCCGGACCAGTTACGACTTGGTTCCCGCTCGACAACTACCAGCAATACACCGCATTCGCGCGGGCCGGCGATGTGTCGCCGCTTGATACCGTCACCATTCAGCTTCGCAAGGCAACAGATGCCGGCGGCAGCAACGCAACCAACCATGGAGACCCTGTCAATCTCACTCCGACCGGCGGCGTTTCCGTCCGTGCGGAAGACCTCGGCGATTTCAGTGCGACGCTGCAATACAAGTACGTGTCGGCCGTCGTCACCGATGAAGACTCGCCGAACACGGTCACGTCATACGCCGTGCTGACTGAGCCGCGTTACCAAGGCAAAGACGCGCTCGAATAATACGGGCGGTTTCTCTCCCGCCTGTAGGCCGCGCGTAGCCCGCGGCTGAGTGCGCCCGCCGGTCATCCCCCTGCCGGCGGGCGCTTTTCTCTCAAGTGTGAGTGCTCCACGTGCTGAACCGCTGGAAAGGCGAGACAGTTTGCATAGCCGCGTCCGGTCCGTCGCTGGATAGCGCGGACCTATGGGAAGCGCGCGACGCTGGCTGCAAGGTTGTCGTGGTCAATGACACATGGCGCGCATGCCCAGCGGCTGATGTGTTGTACGCCGCGGATTATGCGTGGTGGGCGTCGCGTGCGCCGCCGGCTGACAGCTTCAAAGGCGAGCGCTGGACGACGTCGAAGGCGTGGCCCGCGTCTTCCGTTCTGCTGAAGATGTTGAATATCGTGGAAACGAAGACGGGCGCAGACCTGGCGACCGAACCGCCGATTTGCACGGGGAGTAACAGCACGTTTCAGGCCATGTCGCTTGCGGTGTTGTGGGGCGCACGGCGTATCATCTTCACGGGCTTGGACCTGAAGTGCGACGCTGCCGGTAAAGATCACTGGCACGGGTCATATGAAAACCTGCGCTCCCCTCGCAACGTGCTTCCTACGTTCATTCAAGCCTTCAACCGGGTCGCGCCGCAGCTAGTCGCCCGCGGCGTTGAAGTGATTAACGCGAGCCGCGACACCGCGCTTACGTGCTTCCCGCGTATGTCAATGGTGGAGGCGCTGGCGTGATCTATCCGCACGTTCATAGCGAATGGCAAACAGCGCTTTACGCATCCGCGGGCGCGAGCATGGCGCGCTTTGGCGACGGCGAGTTGCGCATAGCGGTGGGCGGCGATGCTGTCAGCCAAAAGGGTTCACTGCCGCTTGCGAAAGACCTTCGCATGATCCTAGCGGGTGACTACCAAAAGCATTGCATGACGTGCATTCCGAATCTGGAAAGCAATCCGCCCTCCCCGCATCTTGACCCGTTCTACCGGAAGTATGGAGCGCCCAACTTCACGCGGCTGTATGGTCAGCAAATGTACGGCTCAACGTGGGTAAGCCGCGCCGACTGCGCGCCCTGGATTGATCGGCCGGACTATTGGGAACTGTTCCGCAGCGTGTGGCGCGGCAAGGCTGTTACGCTTGTTTCTGGCGCTCCCGGCATTGCTTGTTTGTTGGAAGAAGACGCCGGGGCAATTGACGTCATACCCGCGCCGATTCGCGACGCGTACACAAAGCTTGGCGAGATTATCGAACAAGTCGGACGGCCGAGTCATCCGGTTGTTATCAGTCTAGGCGCGGCCGGAACGGTACTCGCCGCGAAGCTCGCTGCCGCGGGCGTGTGGGCGCTCGACGTCGGGCATCTGCATATGTTCATGAGAAAGGGAAATATGGGCGCGTTTGCTTTCACGCTGGACGACTTTGCGTCGCCAGAATATCGCCGCGAACTCCAAGCCGCGCACAAAGACCACTTCGGAACGCCGGTCAAAGGTAAGTGGGGGCGCAGCGGTCACAGACATTGGGAGTTCGTGAAGCCGTTCTGCGAACGTCTCGGCGCGAAATGGGTTCTTGATTTCGGTTCGGGATCGGAATCGTTCAAGCCCGTCGCGGAAGCGGACGGATATCGCGTCGAGCAATTCGACGCCGGCACGGACAAGATTGCGCTGCCGAAGCAGGTTGACGTGTCGTTTTCGTCGGACGTGCTGGAACACGTCGAACCCGAGAAAATCGACAACGTTATGCGGTTCCTCTACCTGATCGCGCGCAAGGGCGGTTGGCATAAGATCGCGCTGAAGCCCGCGAACAAAACGCTCCCGATCACCGGCCGAAACGCGCATATTCTGCTGCGGTCGCCCGCATGGTGGCTTGACGCCTTTTACAAAGCGGGATGGTCAAACGTTGCTCCTGTTCAGGAATCCCACAAACACGTGACGTTTGAACTCACCAAATGATTGTCAGCGTCGTTGCAAGTGGTCCGTCTGCTTTGGAGTGCGGCGCGAGCCACGCGCCGGGCTATGTCATCGCTTGCAATGACATGTTCATTTATACCCGTCCCTCCGCGGTTGTGAGCATGGACGGGATTTGGTGCCGCGAGCGCGTGCCGAAATACTTCAGTCGCCCAAACTCAGAGTGCTCGGTTCACGTCCGCCGTTCGGCGTTCAAATACTTCCCTGACGGTCCCGCGGCTTATCCGCATATCAACGTGTTTGAATGCGACAACAAGTCGGACGTCATGTCGCCGGACCGCCGCACGTTGAACGGCCGGCACACAGGGCAGTGCGCCCTGAACCTGGCATTCACGATGAAGCCGCGCACAGTGTTCCTGTACGGGTTCGACCTCGGGCGAGACACCGGACATTGTCACCGCGATTACGAATGGAAGGGACAGGGCAACACCAACAACGCCGACAAGTTCCGCGAATGGATTGACGGCTTTGAAGTGACGGCGCGGTTCTTCCAAGCCGCCGGGATAGCCGTCTACAACACAAATCGTCACAGCGCGATACGGGCGTTCAAGTACGGAAGGCCGATGACATGACTCGGCCAAACTTCAGTCTTGTGATGCCCTACTACAACAACCCCGGAATGCTCGGCGCGCATTACGACAGGTGGGAACGATTCCAACCGGAAGTTAAAGCCCGTATGGAAATCGTGCTGTGCGATGACGCGAGCGACGAACCCGCGTTCACACTGAACACCGGAATTCCTACACGACTTTATCGGATCAAGCCGCCGCACGTGATGTGGTCGCAGTGTTGCGCCACGAACATAGCCGCGAGCAAAGCGAACGGACGTTGGTTAGTCATCACCGATATTGACCACATCGTTCCAGAAGAAACGTGGGAACGGCTAGCGGCTATGGTGCTGACGCTAGACTCAAAGCGCGTGTATCGCTTCCGCCGGAAGGAAGTAGACGGCTCAACATACAAGCAGCATCCCAACTCTTGGCTTATGACCCGCGAGACATTCGAAGCGACTAAGGGGCACGACGAACGTTATCGCGGAATCTACAATCAGGACGCCGCATTCATTGAACGTGTTGAGCGCGTCTGCGGTGCCATAAGTACAATATACCCGCACATTATCCGCGTCGGGCGCGAGACAATCAGCGACGCGTCAACCCGCGGTGAAGCCCGCGAAGAACTCTATGCCAATCGAGTTGAGCACACCAAGAAAGCCGCCGCCCGCCGCGCCGCGTTCAAAGCTGACGGGACGTATTGGGATGATACGCGTTTCAGTGCGGCGTTTGAGGAAGTGTTGTGAACGGGCGTCCGCTGATTTCCATCTGCATGCCGTATCACGAGAACCCGCTAATGTTGGCGGCTCATTACGCGCACCTGAAAACGCTACCTGACTTCATCCGCGGCCGTATCGAAGTGATTATTTGCGATGACGCGAGCACACAATACCCCGCGTATCATGATCCGAATTGCCCGGTTGAAGTCCGCATATTCCGGATAGAGCCGCCGCATGTGATGTGGTCGCATCGCTGCGCCACGAACATAGCTGCGCACCACGCGTCCGGACTTTGGTTGTTGCTGACGGACATTGACCACATTGCGCCCGTCGACACGCTACAACACATGATTTGTCAGATACCGTCAGCCGATCCTGACCGGGTCTATACCTTCAAGCGTGTTGACACCCGCGGTAGAGATATCAAACCGCACCCGGATAGCTGGCTAATTCATCGCGATATGTGGGACAATATCGGCGGATGGGACGAACGGTTCCGCGGTCGCTACGGACAGAACGCGCGCATATGGGACCGCGTCCGCCACTTCGCGGGTGAGCCGTATACCTTGAATTATCCGCTTAAGCTTTTCAGCCGCGCGGAAATTGCCGACGCCGACACACCCGACGAACACCGCGGCGACCGTGTCACCGACAAGTACGTGTTAGGTCGCCTCGCTCGTGAGCTACGGCGCAATGGAACGTTCTTCCAATCACACCAACTCACTGTTCCGTACAAGGAAGTACTGTCGTGAGTTTGAGTGTCGTTACCTTCAAGTGGGACAAGCCTGGCTATCGTTCGAAGTTCACGAGCGAGCATGTCAACACGCTATATTCAATGATCAAGCGGAACTATCCGCACCCGTTTACGCTGACATGTATTACTGACAACCCGGCCGGCATTGATTCACGTATCCGTGTGTTGCCGTTGTGGGACACGTTCGCCGCGGTCCCCTCTCCGCATCGTGGTAACAACCCGTCATGCTTCCGCCGCCTACGTCTGTGGTCTACGGAAATGCGCGACTTGATCGGCCCGCGCATTCTGCAAATTGACTTGGACATGGTGATTTGCGCGGACCCGTCGCCGCTCTGGAACCGTCGCGAAGATATCGTGCTGTGGGCGGATAAACTGAATCCGACAACACCGTACAACGGCGCAATGCAGCTATTCACGGCTGGCACGCGTCCGGATGTATATGAGACATTCGACCCTTCAACGTCGCCCAAGCTGGCAAACAGTCACGGGTATTGGGGAACGGATCAGGCATGGATTTCCTACGTTCTCGGTCCCGGCGAAGCGCGATGGACCCAAGCGGACGGCGCGTTGTCATGGCGCGTACACTGCAAAATGTACGCGCAATTCCCTCCGCAAGCGCGTATTGTCAATTTTCATGGCGCGGAAGACCCGTGGACCGTCGCCAATCGCATACCGTGCGTTTCGGAGCATTATCGGTGAATTGGCGCGCTTTCTTTATGTGCTGGTGGGGGCTGCACCGGATCATGCCGGACAACACCGCCCCGCCCTATCGCTGCGTCGACTGCCAAAGGTCTTTCCTGTGAAGTACACGCTTACCCGTACTGTGAAGCCAACAGCCGACGTCGTGACGATGACGGAAGCGCACGCGCAATTGCGCGTTGACACTTTCGGGTCGCCCCCTGTGTCCCCGGAAGACACCAAAATTGCGTCGCTGCTGACCGCGATTGTTGAATCGCTCGACGCCGGCACGGGATGGCTAGGCCGCGCGCTTGCGCCGCAAACGTGGAAGCTTGGTTTGTGCGATTTCCCGGCAACAAGCTGGGTGCCGATTCGCCTGCCGTTTCCGCCGTTCATTGAAGTTGTGTCGGTCGAATACACCCAAACAGACGGAACGCTTGTCACGCTCGTTCAGGACACGGATTTCCGTGTTCTCGTTGCTGACGGTCAGGCGGTTCTAGTTCCGCCTTACAATGGCGCGTGGCCCACTGACGCACGCGACGATTACGACTCTGTCCGCATCACGTTCCGCTGCGGCTACGTGGAAGGTTCGCCGGAAGTCGCCGCGGTCCCCGAGCAAATCAAGAATTACATTCTCGCGTCGCTGACGGATCAATTCGACTCGCGGGGCGTCGACGCGCCTGGCGTGTCGTCCAAGATCACCGCGGCCGTTGAAAACTCGATGAACAGCTTGCGGGTGTACTGGCCCTGATGCGCTCTGGACGTCTTGATCGTCAGATAGAAATTGAAGTGGTGTCCTACACGACACAGCCGGACGGCTCGCAAGTCGAGACGTGGGCATACTTGGCGCGCTGTTTTGCCGAGCGCGAGACACAAGGCGCAATGGAACGGTTCGCGGCGGCGCAGACAATCGCGGACGTTGATACGCTTTGGCGTATCCGCTGGAACGACGCGCTTATGCGCGTGCTCGACCCGAAATTGCACCGCATCGTGTACCGCGACCGCGCTTACAATATCCTTGGTCTGATTGAGATTGGGCGCAAGGAAGGTGTTCACATTCCGTGCAAGTCCCGCGGCGACACCGGGGGCGTTGCGTGATGGCGTTGTCACTGAAATTGACCGGAATCGACAACATACAAGACATGCTCGCGGAGTTGCCCAAGGCGACGAACAAAAACGTTGTGCGCCGCGCGATGATGGACGCGGCCGAACCGATGGCGGAACACGCTGCGGACCTTGCGCCTGTGCTCGGTGGGGACCTGTCGGAAGGTATCACAGTCACGACGCAGATTGTAAAATCACAGGCAGACGACACCCGCCGCCCCGGCAAGGACGAAGTCCGCGCGTTCGTCGGTGCGAACTATCGCCCCGGCACGGACGGTTACGCGCCGCACGCGCACCTTGTCGAATTCGGCACGGGTGAGCGTCAACACAAGTCCGGAAAGTCAGTCGGACAGATGCCCGCGCAACCCTTCATGCGGCCGGCTTTCGACGGCGGCAAAGACACATTTATTTCGCGGTTCAGCACGGCGTTGCTTGAGCAAGTCAACAAGGCAGTTGCGCGCTTCCGCCGCAAGAAAGCACGGGGCGGCTGATGGAACACGCTTTGCGCGCGATGCTTGAACAGCACGCCGGGGTTAGCGGTCGCATTTATCCCGTGAAGCTCCCTCAAAACCCCACATATCCCGCCCTCACTTATCAAGTGATCACGGGTCCGCGTGACTATACGCAAGACGGTCCGGATGGTGCAACGCGGTTCCGTGTTCAGATTGACATACGCGATACAACTTACACCGGCTGTCGCACGGTGCGTGACGCGCTTGTTGGTGGTGTCTCGGGACTGAACCACGAGCCGTTCGGTTCGCCGGCCGTGGAAGTGCTCGGCTGCTTTATCGATTCCGAACGCGACTTTTACGAATCCGCGCTCGACGCTGCACGGCCGGAAGTCTTCCGCAAGTCAATGGACCTGTTCGTCACCTTCGTTCACGGCTGACGCTACTGCGGCTTTTTATTGACGCCGTTTACGTTTCATCATTATCGTTTCCGCATCGTGCATTTCAAGCGCACGGCTTGAACGATGAGCAAAAGGAAGACCCATGACAACCGGCGCTGATCTTGGCATTGGAACCAAGCTCGCATTTGAAACGACAATCGGCGCGTCGCCGGTTGCCTTCACCGAAGTTCCCCAGGTTCTGGACATTCCCGACCTGACAGAGTCCCGCGAGTTTGTCGAAACGACGAACCAAGACAGCGAGAACCGTCGCCGCGAATATATCGGCGGGCTGGTTGATGTGGAGGAAATCACCCTCCCCATGAACTATCTTCCGCTCGACGCAAACCAGAATTCGCTCCGCGCGATGCTCAACGAAACGACTCCGCGTTGGTGGCGTCTGCGTGAAACGACCGTGTCACCGGAAAAGGTGCAGTACTTCCAAGCGTTCGTTTCTATGCACGCCGTCAGCTACCCGGTCGCCGATAAGAAACAGCGTCAAATCACGCTGCGCCGCACCGGCCCTGTCTATGAAGATAGCTTGCCCGCGTAATCGTCAGACACACAGAGGCTACGCATATGTCTGATGACGTTTCGATTTGCGACTACCCGTGTACCTTCAACGGACACAAGTTCACCTTGCGCGCGACGCAGGAAGCCTTGGCCCGTGTTGAGCACGAACTTGGCGGGTCCTACGCGATCCCGTTTCAGCGGAGCATTGCAAACGGCCCGCCACGGTTGACGGACGTTACGGCGTTTTTCGCTGCCCTGGCGCTTCCCAAAGTCGGTAAGGAAGGCGTGACCGTCTACAACGGAATCGCAATTCGGAAGCTTATGCCGTTCGACGGCGGGGAAAGCCTGTTGGAGTTGCGCGACCACGTCCGCGCCGCGATCAACAAGGCAATGCCTGTCGTCAAGGAAGACGCGCCTGGCACATCGGAGGGCGGCGGCGCGGACGACGAGGACCCTACAGCATAGCCGCTGCGCTTCGGCGCGCGGCTAGTGTTGGGCTGAAGCCGCGTGAAGCGATGAAACTCACGCTTCGCGAAATTCAGCTTTACGCGGAAGGACACAACCAACGGTACGCGGACGCGTGGAAAGACGAACTGTTTTTGGTGTGGTTGCAAGCGAAGCTGCACCGGATCGAAGCGAAGGCGTTCCCGAAAACGCCGTATGAACTGTACCCGCAAAAGCCGCTCACGCCGCTGGAACGGGCAATGCGTAACCGGGAACGCATGGATCGCTGGCGCGAGGGCTCCAACAAAGCCGAAGCGCGGAAGGCAAAGAAAGCAGCGAACGCGGCAAAGACATTCGTTCCGCCGTGGAAGCGCAAGAAGGATAAGAAGTAATGGCCGAAGCAGTCGGCACAGTCCGCGTAGACCTGTTCGCGAACTTGGCGCAGTGGTCGACCGGGCTCACCAAGGCTGAAGGTCAGCTAAAGCGCTTCGGCAACGGCGTTTCCAAACTCGGCAAGGGTATCGAGAAAGCCGGACAGTCTATGTCCCGGTCACTCTCTCTGCCGCTTGTCGCGTTCGGCGGCTTCGCCATCAAGGCTGCGAGCGACGCGCAAGACCTGCAAGGCGCGTTCAATATCAGCTTCGGCTCTATGGCGGACGAAGCGAACGCATGGGCTGTCGCAACCGGCGACGCGCTCGGCCGCTCAACGCAGACAATCCAGACAACCGCAAACGCGTTCCAAGCGCTGTTTGAAGATATCGCGCCGACTGAGAAAGCCGCCGCGCAGTTGTCCATGCGCTTCACTGAACTGACCGCGGACTTTGCGGCGTTCGCGAACGTGTCGGACGAACAGGCGACGAAAGTTCTTACCGGCGGGCTCGCGGGCGCGGGCAAGGCGCTGAAGCGTCTCGGTATCGACGTCGGCGAAGCCGCGACCGAACAACGCGCGTTTGAACTCGGGATTGCACGCGTCGGGCAGGAACTAACCGAACAGCAAAAGACGCTCGCCCGCTCGACAATCATCATGGACGGGTTCGGCAAGGCGCAGGGCGAGATTGCGCGCAGCACGAACGACACGGAACAAATCACCCGCAAGACCCGCGAGGAATTCAACGAACTGTTGGTGACGGTGGGCGACCAACTGTTGCCCGCATTCAATGAGTTTCTGAAAGGCACATCCAAACTCATTTCCGAATTTACGAAGCTGGATAAGGGCACGCAGCAAGTTATCATCGGCTTCGGCGCGGCCGTTGCAGCAATTGGCCCGCTCACCGTCGCCCTCGGCGTCGCCACTAAGCTCGGCGGCGGCATGATCAAAATGATTGGCGGTACAATCGGCGTGTTGGGCAAGCTTGGAATTGCTTTTACCGCCGCCTCGAAGAATGGCGACAAACTCGGGTTGTCGTTGCGCGGTCTACTTGGTTGGTTCACGCTGCTTGCCCCTGTCGCCTATGAAGCTGGTAAAGCGATTGGCGAGCTTTTTAATGATACGATGGGCAAGGAAACCAAGCTTGTCCTGTTCGAAGTGGCGGTGAAGAATCTACAGAAGACAGGACTTGCCGCGGACGAAGCACGTGCAGCGGTGCAAGCATATTTTGACGCCGCCGCGGCCGGCAAACCAGTCACTGAGGCCCAGGCAATCGCGCTCGGCAAAACTGTTGCCGCCCACGACAATGCACACAAAGCGTTCCGCCAATCCATTGACGACGCCATTGACGAGTCAATCGCCATGGGTGAGGCGAGCGCTGCAACCGCCGAAGCAGACAAGACGCTTAAAGACCTGATTGCTTCGTTTGGCGACCTTGGCGGCGTTGCCGCGACCGCAGAACAACTGCAAGCTGTCCGCGACAAGATTGACCCGATCAACGCCGCACTGCGTCAGTACCGCGAGGAACTGGCGTTGGCGAAACAAGCCGGCATTGACACGGCGACCGCGCAGACGGCGCTTGGCCGCGAGTTCCTGAACAGCATTCAGGGCGTGGAAGGTTGGCAATACGCACTCGCGAAACTTCCACCGGAATTGTACAACCTGGCGGCGGCGCTCGACCGCACGGCCGGCGGCAACCTGCCCGGCTTCGGCGACGCCATCGCGGACATGACGGACATTGCGATTGAAGCAATGTCCACAACCATTCCGGGTATTGAGTCCATTGCGGACAAGCTCTTGGAAGAAATGACGTTCGCTCAAGACGTAATGTTGGAATTCGATCCAGCAGCGCGCTTCGAAGATCAAATGTCGCGCATTGAACGCGCTTACCAGGACGGCGCGATTTCCGCGGAAGTCTACGCACGCGCAAAAGCCGCCGCGTTCGCCGACACCCCGGAAGGTCAAGCGCAACTCGACCTGTTCGAACATGTGACGGACGAATTCACGGACGCCGCCATGGGCGCAAAGTCATTCGGTGACGCAGTAAAAACGCTGTTCACCGACATCCTCCGCGCCGACGTGATCAAGCCGTTTATTCAGAACGCGCTAGGCGGGCTGTTCCCGAATGTGAGTGCGCTAGCCGCGCCTACCAGCGGGTTCGACCTTGGCGGCATGTTGAAGGGCGCAGGCGATATCTTCGGTTCACTGTTCGGCGGCGCGCGAGATAGCGGCGGACCCGTCTACCCCGGCATGTCGTACCGCATCGGTTCAGGTGTGCAAGAAACATTCACGCCGTCTGTCCCTGGACGCATCAGCCGCGACGGTGGCGCGGGCGGCAGTGGCGCGACAATCGTTCAGAATTTCAACGGCACGCTGCCTGATCAGCATTCGCGGCGGCAAGCCGCACGGCAGGCGCGCTTGCAACTGGCCGGGGGCGGCTGATGCGCTTCGCTGACAAATACCTTTCTCCGCGTATTCAGGGTTATTTTGTTGATATTGCATTTATGTTCTTGATGTAGATTGTGGAAGTTGATTCCGGGTCCGAGCAAGCAAACCAGCGTTGGCAAGACCCCAAGCGCGAAATCAGCATCCCTCAAGGGTTCCGCGAACAAGCTACGGTCAACGCATTACAGCGTCATTGGCTTGTCATGCGCGGCCCCGCGCGTACATGGCCTTGGCGCGACCCAATGGACTTCGCGACCGTCGACGTTGAAGAACCTAATGAAGACACTGCGGACATTCTCACGCGCATAAGCCCGACCAATCAGCCGCTGTTAGACGCTGACGGCAACGTCGCAACTCCGGACGGCGTTGAACGCGTGTTCTATCTCGGCAAGGTCTATGACCTCGGTTCGCCGGTTGAGCCGTACACCCGCCGCATATTCTTCCCCATTGTCTCAACCGTTCAAATCGCGATTGACGGCGCAGTGCAAGCCGCCCTGACCGTCTCGCGCTATGGCGGCGTCGTGACGTTCGACGTTGCCCCGCCCGCGGGCTCACCTGGTTCTGACATGACGTGGGGCGGCTTGTTCGACATTCAGGTACGCTTCGGCGACGACGATTCCATGCGGCAGGTTTTCAAGACCGCGAAGGTTGGCGGGTTTGCAGATATCCCGCTTCGCGAAGTTCCATTTTGTGAGGACTAACAATGCTTCTGTTTGCTGAAAACTTTGCGGGTTACGGGACGGGCGAAGCGACGTCGCAAGCCAACATGCTTGCCGGCGTGTGGGCGCAACTCGGCACTGTGTCTTCCGGCGCGCGTGCTGAAAGCACGAACCCCCGCGGCCTTGGGACTAACCATTTGCGTTCCGACTCCGCGAACCTCGATACGAACAACGCGCGCCTTGCCCTTCCCGCGCAATATACGCGGCTGTTTGTAGGCGCGGCGTTTTATATGCCGCAACTGCCAAGCTCGAATAACGCTGTCTACCTTTACCAATTCCGCGACAACGCGAACGCCGCACAATGCACCATTTCCGTAAACTCGACCGGCGGTATTGAAGTCTATCGCGGCGGGATATCGGGAACGCTGTTGGCGACGTCCGCAAACGTCCTAACCGCGCTCGCCTATAACTTCGTTGAGACTTACATTGACCTTGGCAATGGCGCGTCGCCGAACGACGGAGCAATTGAAGTCCGCGTAAACGGCGTCACGGTCATTGACATTGACACTGTCGACACGCAGGCGACCGCGAACGCCAACATTGCACAGATAACGTTCAACGCATGTGCTACGGGTAGCATGTCGAACATTGACATGGCGGACCTGTATATCTGTGACGACTCGGGATCGCACAACAACGACTTCTTGGGCGACACGCAGTGGTTGGACATTCTGCCGAACGTCGACACGGCCGCGTCAGATTGGACGCGTAACACCGGATCGAACGATTACGACTGCATTGACGACACCACGCCGGACGGCGACTCGACGTACATTGGCGCTGACACGGCCGCGCAAATTTCGCGGTTCGGCTTGGGCGACCTGCCCGCAACGATTTCGACGGTTGTTGCTGTCGTCACTAAGGTTATGGCCCGCAAGACGGACGCGGGAACCGCCAACCTTGAAGTGTCGTTGCGTTCCACGCTCGGGAGCCCCGACACTGACGTATCGGGTGCGGACCGGCCGATAACCGAAGTTTACACCTACTATCGCGACACGTTCGAAACCGACCCGGCAACGGGTGTCCCTTGGACGCCGTCCAGCGTGAACGCGATGCAACTTGCCGTGGAAAAATCTGTCTAACACATGACGGACAATCGCGTCACACAATCGCGGGTGATGGCCGGCACGAAGGGTGCCGGTGAAATCCACGTGACGCAAGCCCGCGCGATGATTGGCGTGAAACTCGCGCCGCCTATTCGGGTGACGCAATCCCGCGCGATGATTGGCGTAACGACAAACCCGCCAATGCGTATCACGCAAGCGCGGGTGATGGTGGGTGTTCGCACAGAGACGCCGCCTTGTCTTACGCAAGAAGCTGACCTGTGGAAGATCACGCGGACTGACGGAACGGTGTTCCGCTTCACGTCGCATGACCGGCGGATAAGATTCCAAGGTGCGGTCTACACGCCGTGTGGATCACTCACGGCGTCAGCGCTGCAACTGTCCGCGGAACTAGGCTCGACGGACAACGTCGACTTGTCCGGCCTGATCTTCCCCGGCGGCGTCAGCGAACTTGACTTGTGGGCCGGCAAGTTCGACGGCGCGGAAGTGGAAGTGTGGCGCGTTCCATGGAACGGCGGGAGCGGCGCGCACCTGGTGACGGCCGGAACGTGCGGTTCGCTGCAAATCGAAGATACATCATACAAGTTCGAAGTGGTGACGGCCGGTGAACGACTGTCGCAACGCCCCGTACTGCAACCCGTTATGCCCGCGTGCCGGTTTAAGACGTTCGACGCGCGTTGCGGATTGATCGAAGCGGACTTCACGGAAACCGGAACCGTCACGGCCGTTTCGTCTCCGAACTTCTATACGATGGCCCGACGCCGCGTATTCAACGATTCATCGCGCGGCGAAGCGGCTGGATACTTCACACTCGGCAAGCTGACGTGGACAAGCGGCGCGAACAGCGGCGTTAGCGTTGACGTGAAGGATTACGCGTCGGGGCAATTCATCCTTGAACAACCGATGGCGTCGAACATTCAGATCGGCGACACATACAGCGTCACAGCCGGCGACGATAAAACCGCGGCAACCTGCCATTCCAAGTTCGCGAACAAGATCAACTTTGGCGGCTTCGAACATGTGCGCGGCTCCGATGACCTTAACATAACTCCGCAACAGGACGTCTAATGTTTGATCCTGTCAGCGCCATTATCGCCGCCGCGAGTTGGGTCTTTAGCAGCACGAACATTGTTGCTCAGGCTGTCCGGTTTGTCGGTTCGACACTCATTACTGCCGCGCTTTCGAGCACGAAGCAGCCGCGGCTATCGGACCTAAAAATTCAGACGTCAGCGTATGGACAAGCAATCCCGCGCGCCTATGGGAAGTCGGTACGCATAAGCGGCAACGTTGTCGACAAGTCGGACCTTATTCCGGTCAAGCACAAAAAGGGTTCGTTGCTCGGTATCGGCGGCGTGAAGTATTACACATACGACGCGCATATTGCGGTGCTGTTGTGTGAAGGTCCCCTGCCTGAGAATTCGCTTAAACGCATTTGGGCGGACGGAAAAGTTGTGTTCGACCGCGACGCAGACGGAGCGTTGCCGGGTACGCCGAATTTCAAGGGCGTTACGGACGCGCTCGGCTGGACTGCGCCCGCGCACAAAACACATTCGTTCTGCGGTGACGTCGTGTTCTACCGTGGAACCGCAACGCAGGGCGTTGACTGGACCCGGCAAAACCTAATCCATCCCGGCGAGACGCTTAGCGCGTATCGGCATACAGCGTATGTCGCTATTCGCACGTTGAAGTGCAGCAATTTTGGCAACCGCGTCCCTAATCTTGAATTTGAGATTGAGCCGGCGAAGTCGCTGCGCGACACGGTTGAAGAACTCGGCTCGTTCGCTGACGTCGACATTTACACCGGCCGGCTTCGCAATGACACGTTGCGCGGGTACGTGGTGGCGTCGGACGGAACGGCGTGGTCCGCTATTGAACCGCTTGCGGGCGCGTTCGCGTTCGACCTGATCAAGAAGGGCAATCGCTTTGACGCCGTGAAGCGCGGCAGTTACATGCGGACAATCATCCCCACTGGAAAGCTAGCCGCGCGGCCGGTTGGCGAGGGTACGCCGACAACGAAGTCAATCGGCATTGAAGACCCGATCAAGTACCCCGACGAAGTCACGGTTACGTATTGGGATATCGAGCGCGATTATCAATTCAACACGCAACGCGCGCCGGGAAGCAAGGCGATTTCGCGGAGCAAGGTCAACGTTGAAGTTCCTATCGTCTTCACCGCGAATGAAGCCCGCGACGTGGCGCAGCGAACACTGTTCGAAACGCTCTCGCGCGCTAAGTCCAACCGCTTCAACTTCAGCGAGGAATATCGCTGGCTTGAAGCCGGCAACGTCGTCGGACTGACGATTGCCGGCAACGTTGAACCCTGGCGCTTGACGACAATGACGCGCAACCCCCGCGGCGTTATCGAAGTTGAAGCGACGTTTGAAGACCCGTTCCTGTACGTCGGCGGATATACCGGCGCGGCCGGCGAATTCCCTGTGAACTCGGTTGAGTTGCCGGGCGACACGATCATGCAACCGATTGACGGCGCGATTGTGCGGGACGCACACGACGACACAGGGTTCTATGCAACTTTCGTCGGAACCGGAACGGGCTGGTATGCCGCGGAAGTGTACCGCGCCGCGGGCGTCGGCTCGCCGCTTAGCTTTGAAGTGATCGGCAATGTTGGGGTTGTCGCGATTGTCGGCGACTGCACAACGACACTGCCCGCGGGTTTGACGAACGTATGGGACGAAACGTCGTCCGTGACTGTCGACCTGATCACGCCAGACGCGACGCTGTCGAGCGCGAGCGAGGAAGACGTAATTACACTTGGTGTGAACCTCGCTTGGATTGGCAACGAAGACGGGCACGGCGGCGAATACATTCATTTCC
>Ga0172380_10004626_pt1 | contig 17489 bp, 15 predicted proteins | sample Leawe162metaG_FD_119747 | JGI IMG/M metagenome (GOLD analysis project Ga0172380, IMG submission 119747) | Leachate microbial communities from a municipal landfill in Southern Ontario, Canada - Leachate well 162 metaG | ecosystem: Engineered > Solid waste > Landfill > Unclassified | place...
CGTTTTGCCTGAACGGGAAAAATTCCATGCGGTTTTCATGCCGTCGGTCGCTGTTCAAAGATTGCCGGGTTGGCTGGCTGGGGTGGCGTAGCGAGCAATTGCACTTCCAGGGCAACGACGCTGGCACCGGTCGGGCCGCGATGCGCCCAGTCCACCAGTGCTGCGACGGCGTCTGCCGGGCCGTGCACCAGCGCCTCGACGCTGCCGTCGTGGCGGTTACGCACCCAGCCGGAGAGACCCAGTGCCGAAGCTTCCGCACACATCGACCAGCGAAAACCGACACCTTGCACCTGGCCGCGAATCGACAGGACTTGCGTCACGGTGTCGGGTGGATTTTCTGGCTGGCGATTATTCGTGTCCATTGCATACCTTTGGCGTAGCGCTACTGGCATAATCCTCCGACAAGACAAGGATAACTTCAAGGAGGAGTTCGGCATGGAGGTGGGCCCCCGTCGGTGTTGAGGGCATTGCTGCTTCTTCCGTTGCTGGGAGCACTATTGGTCGCCGTGCTGCCGTCGCGTCGCCCGGAGATCATCCGGTGGGCGAGTCTGGCTGTTTCCGGGTCGGCGCTGTGCTTTGCGCTGGTTCTCGCATACCTCTTCGATCCTGCCCTGTCCAGCCAGCAGTTCTTCGAGACGCGCCCGTGGAATCCACGGGTAGGCTCCAGCTTCGCACTCGGCGTCGATGGGATCTCCCTGCCGATGGTGGTGCTCGCAGCCCTCCTGTGCTTTGTTTCGATGCTGGTGTCTACGACCATCCGCAGCAGCACAAAGTTCTATTTTTCCCTGATGCTGGTTCTCGAAGCCGCCATGCTTGGTGTCTTCATGGCGCGCGACTGGTCGCTGTTCTACGTCTTCTGGGAACTGACGCTGATCCCCCTGTTTTTCCTGATTGACCGCATGGGGGGCGCCAACCGTCACCGCGCGGCACTCAATTTCGTGCTCTACACGCTGGGCGGCTCGGTCTTCATGCTCGTCGCCTTGCTGCTGCTCTATGACGCCGCGCCCGGCCACAGCTTCGCCATGGCCGACATGGCCGAGGGTGGAAGAGGGCTGCCGCTGACGACGCAACTGCTGATCTTCGCCGGCCTGTTCATCGGCTTTGGCGTCAAGATGCCGGTATTTCCGCTGCATGGCTGGCTGCCGCTGGCGCACGTCGAAGCGCCCAGCCCGATCTCCATCCTCCTCTCCGGCGCCCTGCTCAAGATGGGCAGCTACGGGCTCATCCGTGCCAGTGAAACCCTGCCCGGCGCCCTGCTGGCCGTGCAGGACGGGCTGGCAACGCTGGCCCTGATCTCGCTTGTTTATGGCAGCGTACTTGCCTGGCGGCAGACTGACCTGAAGCGCATGGTGGCCTATTCCTCGGTGGCGCATATGGGAGTTGTCCTGCTCGGCATCGCTACGCTCAATGTCACCGGGATCGGCGGGGCCGTTTTCCAGATGACTGCCCACGGATTGGCGGCTGCACTGCTTTTCCTCCTCGTCGGCGCCCTCTACGAACGCACACACACGCGCCAGCTCGGGGAAATCGGCGGCCTGCTCGGGCGGGCGCCGCGTCTGACCTTCCTGCTCGCACTGGCGCTGCTTGCCGCAGCTGGCTTGCCGGGCGGTGCAGGTTTCATTGCCGAACTGCATGTGTTGATTGGCGGCTTCGAGCGCTGGAGCGGCTGGGTGGCGGTGCTTTCGCTGGGAGTCGTCATCAGTGCCGCCTACGCAGTGCGCGTGGTCGGCCGGCTGTGCCTTGGTGGCGAGCCGCACGCAACTCCCTTGCCCGACCTCAATCGCTCTGAATTCATCGCGGCCACCGTGCTGGCAAGCGGCATTGTTGTCGCCGGGGTTTTTCCGGCTCCGTTGATCGCGCTTTCGGCAGCGTCGGTGCGCGAGATCGCGCGCCTCTTCGGGGCCTGACATGCATCCCGCCGACGACAATTCCTCCTCCCTGCATGAGCGCGTCGCGGCCTGGGTACGCCATCTGGAGCATGTGCTGCCAGCGCAGGCGCCGATTCGCAATTTTGTTCACCACAACACGCTGCACGGCTTGCAGCATCTCACCTTCCCGGCGGCGCTCGCGGAGGCCGCGCGGATCAGCGGCGCCCGCCCCTGGCTGGACGAAGTGCAGAGCCGCGCGCTGCATGCAGCCGGTCGCATCGACGACAGCGATCTGAATGCGGCGCTCGACGAACTCCGGCTGGACGGCGGCGCGGGGCTGGCCGGCCTCGACGAATGCCTGCCCGGGTTTCCTGCACTGCGCCGACGCGATGTGTTGCGTGCGCTGCTGACACACGATACGTGCCCCCCCGGCCCGGCAAAGCAGCAGTGGCTGCAGGACGAGGGCCGGCTCGATACGGCGCTTTGGGCTGCCTGCGCTTGCCTGGAAGAGATACCGGCGACGGCGGCCGGGGCGGTCGACGGCGCCCTGGCGTCGCTGCTTGAAGCTATCTACCCGCAGACACCGCAGGTCGCTGCCTGGCAGCAGGAAGCGCGCATGTTGTGGTCCGCACTGGTGGCACGCGTCGGTAGCGAATGGACCCTGTCGTCGTTGCTGCTGCGGCTGACCGGGGAGAATGTTTTCGACACCGTGCGGCCGCTGCTCATCCGTCATCTCTCTTCGCATCTTGATCTCGGCATGGCGGCGTGGCACAACCCGGCGCGCGGCCAGGGCTTCTACGCTGCGTGGCGGCAGAGTGCCGGCGTCGATCTCGGCTGGGAGCTCGACGAGCTGGTTGCCGCCCGTGACGAAATCGCTGCGCTGCCGACAGACCCGGTTGAAACCATCGGCCGTGAGCTGATGCACCTCGGGCCGAGCGAGGCGCACTGGGGCGATTACCTCGAACGGCTGGCGCTCGAACTGCCCGGCTGGTCCGGCATGTTTCTCTGGCGCGATCAGCACCCGCAATATGCTGGCAGTGATGTGCCGGTGGCCATGGCCGACTACCTGGCCGTGCGGCTGGTGCTCGAACGCCTGCATTGCGAGGACCTTGTCCGCCGCACCTGGGCTTTGCCGCTCTTCCTCTCCGAGCTTGGCGATCATTTTCTTGCCCACCCGGCCGAGCTGTGGGTGCGCCACGCCTTCTTCGCCGGACTCCTGGAAGAAGCACCTGCCAGCGAAGCGCAGCGTCTGATCGCCGCCGAACAGGCCGCTGACGCAGAATGGCAACGCCTGGCCAATGCGGCGGCGCGGACGCCGGTGGTCAGCAAAAATGCGCGCTGGTCGTGCTATCTGCTGGCACAGGCGCTGGCCCTTAGCCCGGCGGCGTTGCAGGCAGCGGGCCGGGAGGGCGCTGATGCCCTGCTGGCCGAAACCCGCCGGCTCGATAGCCATCAGCGCGGCTATGTCTGGTTGCTGGCCTACGAGCGCCACTACCGCCAGCAGATCTTTGCCGCACTCGCCGCCAATCATGGGCGATCCCGCGAGAACCAGGCGCCTGCCGCACAGCTGGTCTTCTGCATGGATGATCGTGAGGAAGGAACGCGGCGGCACCTTGAGGAGATCAACCCGGCCGTGGAAACTTTCGGCGCGGCCGGCTTCTTTGGGGTGCCGATGTACTGGCGCGGAATGGATGACACGATGCCGACGGCGCTGTGCCCGGTGGTGGTGACACCGGCCAATGAAGTCTGCGAGCACGCCGACGACGCAGCCGGGCTGGCGCTGCATCAGCGCCGCCGGGCCTTGCGGCTGGCCTGGAAGGAGCGCCTGCACCGCGCCACGCGTGACAGCCTGCTTGCCGGCCCGCTGATGACGCTGCTCGGCGCGCCGCTCGCTGCCGGCGCGATGGCGCTGCAAACGCTGGCGCCGGCCTGGCTGGGCGAGCGCTTAGAGCGTTGGCGCAGCGCTTTTGATCAGTCGCCAGCAACGCATGCGGCGGTCTCTGTGCCAGCCGATGGGGCGGCGAAGGAGCCAGCCGGGACCTCGCCGCGAGCCGGATTTTCCGACAGTGAGCAGATCGAGCGCGTTGCCGGCTTCCTCAGAAGCATCGGCCTGACCGAGCGCTTTGCGCCATTGATAGTGATCGTCGGTCATGGCTCGAACAGCGCCAACAATCCGCATCTGGCGGCCTACGACTGCGGCGCCTGTTCCGGTCGCCACGGCGGGCCGAATGCGCGCGTCTTTGCGGTGATGGCCAATCGCCCGGAAATTCGCGCCGGAGTTGCCGCGCACGGTATCGTCATCCCTGACGCTACCTGGTTTCTCGGCGCCGAGCACAACACCGGCGACGAGTCGATCACGTGGTACGACACCGCTGTGCTGCCACCAACGCATCAGGCCGCTTTCGCATCGCTGTGCAAGGACTTCGACGAAGCAACACAGCGCCATGCCATCGAGCGCTGCCGGCGTTTTGCTTCGGCGCCGCACAATCCGAGCGCAGACGATGCCCGGCGCCACCTCGTCGGCCGCCGCCATGACTGGTCGCAGGCGCGGCCGGAACTGGGGCATGCGACCGTTGCCGTCGCCTTCATCGGCCGCCGCAGCATGAGCCGCGGCGCCTTCTTTGACCGCCGCAGCTTTCTCATTTCCTACGACCCCCTTGCGGATGCAGCGGGCCACGTGCTGGAGGCAACCCTGCTGGCCGCCGGTCCGGTCGGTGCCGGCATTGCACTCGAATACTATTTTTCGACGGTCGACAACGAGCGCTTCGGCTGCGGCACCAAGATCATGCACAACCTGGCCGGCCTGATGGGGGTGATGGAAGGCGCGTCTTCCGACCTGCGTACCGGCCTGCCCCGGCAGATGATCGAGATTCACGAAGCGATGCGCCTGCTGGTGGTGATCGAACAGACACGCGAGGTGGTAACGGCGATCTACGCACGGCAGCCGCCGCTGCGCGAACTGATCGGCAATGGCTGGATTATCGTCGCCGTCAAGGAGCCGGAGTCGGGCGCTATCCACCGTTTTGACCCGGCCGCAGGCTGGTTGCCATGGCGGCCCGACGACGGCGCGGCATCGTCGGCGGTGCCAGGCGTTCCTGTGGCAGCGAACTCGGCCGCCTGGCTGGGCGCGCACCGCGAACCCTTGCCGCCCGCCTTGCTGGAGGTGCCGGCATGAGCACTTTGCTTTGCCTGGCCGAGGCGCTGGCCGCGAGCGCATCGCTGATCTGGCTGGTGCCGCTGTTGCCCTTCATTGCGGCAGTGATCATTGGCCTGCGTCTCGCTGCGGGGGTTGCCGGCGATGATGCCGAACCGGCCACCGTTGCCGTCGCCCGCGGTGCCGCCCTCGGGGTGCTTGTGCTGCTCTCAGCCATCGTCCTCGGCGCGCTCGGGGCCACTGTTCCCGGCCTGGTCAGCCACGGCGAGTGGATGGATGTGCAGGGTATCCAGGTGCCGATCTCCTTTACTGTCGATACGCTGTCGCTGTCGGTCGCCTGTGTCGTTGCCTTCATCGGCTGGGCGACACTGCATTTTGCTGCGGCCTACCTGCATCGTGAGCCCGGCTTTCATCGCTTCTTCCTGGGGCTGTGCCTGCTCCTTGCCGGCATGTTGCTGCTGGTGCTGGCGGGCAATGCCGTCGTTGCCTTTGTTGGCTGGGAACTGTGCGGTATCAGCTCGTGGATGCTGATCGGTTTTGCCGATGAGCGGCCAACAGCGACCGGCAATGCCCTCTTCGGTTTCATCACCAATCGCATCGGTGATGCCGGCTTCCTGCTCGGCATCGGCCTCTCGTTCTGGTGGCTGGGTTCGGTCGAATGGTCGACGGTAGCCGCCGGTGATATTCCGGAAACGGTCAAGGCACGCTTGCTGGCGCTGGGCTTTGTCACGGCGGCGCTGGCCAAGTCGGCACAGTTGCCCTTCACGCCGTGGATCGCGCGCGCGCTGGAGGGGCCAACCCCCTCTTCGGCGGTGTATTACGGGGCGGTCATGGTCCATGCCGGCGTTTATCTGCTGCTGCGTTGCGAACCGCTGCTCCTGCAGGTACCCGACATGATGGCGGCGCTGGCGCTGGCCGGGGCGGCAACGGCGATCCACGCCTGGCTGTGCGGCCGGGTGCAGACCGATGTGAAAACAGCCCTGCTTTATGCCACCGTCAGCCATGTCGGTTTGATGGTGATGGCCTGCGGTCTCGGCTGGTTTGCGCTGGCGCACGTCTACCTGCTGCTGCACGCTTTGTGGCGCGGCTACCAGTTCCTGCTGGCGCCGTCATATCTGCAGCTGGCGCCATCGCGTCCGGCACCGCTGCCGCAGTGGCTGGCTGGCAATGCGTTCCTTTATACCGCTGCGCTGCAGCGCTTCTGGATCGACCGTGTCGCCCATGGCCTGCTGACGCGGCCGACGTTGACGCTGGGGCGCGATGTGCGCGAGTTTGACGACCAGGTGCTTGACCGCTTGATCGGGGCGCCGCGTGAAGCGACGCAAAGTGCAAAAGAGGGACGGGCTGAACCGGTGCAGGGGAACGGTGTCGCCGGCCGGGCTCTGCTGCGCCTCTCGGATCTTCTGCAGGGCTTTGAGACCCGCCTGGTTCTTGAAGGGGAGGGCGGTGCGGCGGCGCGCCTGCTGCATCGACTGGGGGTTGCGCTGAAAGCCATCGAGGCGCTGCTGGAGCAGCCGCGCTATCTGATGCTGATGGTCATGGCGACTTTCGTGGTGATTATCTGATGAAGGAAATCTACTGGGCCGAACAAGCGGCTTACCCCGTGCTGCTGGCGCTGCAACTGCTGCCGCTGATCGGCGGGCTGCTGCTCTACGCATTGCGTCAGCGCACCTGGGCGGTCGCCCTCGGGCGCGTTTTCTTCCTCGGCGAGCTGTTGCTGGCGGCTGATCTCTATCGCCGTATCGATGCCGCGTCTTCGGTGCTGCAACTGGCCGAGCGCGTCAGCTGGCTGCTTTACCACACCGGCGCTGACGGCGTGACGGCCCTGTTTGTCATGGTGACGGCGCTGATCGGCCTCTTGCTGTCGCTCTACGAACCGGCACGCGAGCGCATGGGGCATGCGCTGCTGCTGGTCATCGTCCTGCTTTCACAGGCGGCACTGATGACCATGCTGGTGACGACCAACCTCCTCTGGTTTTCGGCGGCGTCGGCGCTGGAGCTGACGCTGGTTGCAGTGCTGCTGCGCATCTGGGCCTCGGGTGATGCCGGCGATCTTGCCTACGCGCGCTTCATTCAGTATCAGGGCTTTGGCTGGCTGCTCTTCGTTGCCGGCAGTGTCGTGCTGGCCTGGGGCCATGCGGATGCCACGGGCGGCGCCTGGAGTTTTGACTTGCACGACCTGATCCTGACGCCGCCACTCGGCAAGTTCCAGTCAGCAGCATTCTTCCTGCTTTTCTATGGCCTGGCCGTGCGCACGCCGCTGTTTCCGTTGCACGGCTGGCTGCCGAACATGACGCAGTACGGCACCATCGCCATCGCACCAACCCTGCTGCTTGGGGTCAAGGTCGGCATCTACGGCATGGCGCGCTTCATCCTGCCGCTGACACCGGAGGCGGTCGAAGTCTGGCAGATTTATGTGGTGGCTTTTGCCGGCACCGGCGTCTTTTTCACCGCCGCACTGGCACTGCTGCAGACCAACCTGCGCCGGCTGCTGGCCTTCGCCGTCGTCAGCCACACCAGCCTCATCGTCATCGGGCTGTTTACGCTGCATCCGCTTGGTGTTCAGGGCGCCCTGCTGCTGGCAGTGAACTTCGGTTTCGCGGTGACCGTGATGCTGCTGATGGTGGCGTTTGTTTTCAAGCGCACGCAGACCGCCGAGCTCTCCGAACTTGGCGGTCTCTTCGAGCGCATACCGTTCATCGCCGTGGCTTTCCTGATTGGTGGTTTTTCGATTGTCGGCATGCCCGGTACGCCGGGTTTCGATGCTGCACATCTGGTCCTCGAAGCCTCGATCGAGCGCTTCGGGGCGCTGCCGACGGTGGCGGTTTCCCTGGGTAACGTCGCCGCAGCCGGCTTCCTGCTCTGGGCCTTCCAGCGCGCCTTCCTGGCGCCGGCACCGGAGGGTGGCACGCCACGCGCCATCGAGCGCGTGCGGCCGATGGAATATCTGCTTGGCGGCCTGACCCTCTTCGTACTGCTCGTCGCCGGCTTCCTGCCCGAGCCCTGGCTGAATCTGACGGAAGCGGCAACGCAGGCGATGGTTGCCCGATTCGGGAGCGGCGGATGATGACGCTGCACGGTCTGCCCATCCTCTCCATCCTGCTGCTGCTTCCCTTGCTGGGCGCTGCCGCCTGTTTCCTGCTGCGTGACGAGCGCCAGGTGCGTACCGTCGCCATCGTTTCGGCGACGCTGGCGCTGGCCTCTGCCCTGACGGCGGTGCTGCTGTTCGACGCCGAGCACGGCGATTTCCAGCTGCAGGAAAAACACGTGTGGATTCCCAGCCTCAAGCTGCACTATTTCGTTGGCGTCGACGGCCTCTCCATCCTCTTCCTGCCGGCGACGACGCTGCTCTTTCTCTGTGCCATCGTCACCACCGGGCGCGGCGTCAAGCCGTTGCCCAACTTGCACTTTGCGCTGATCCTGCTGTTCGAAACAGCGACGCTCGGTATCTTCTGTGCGCTCGACACGCTGCTCTTTTTCTTCTTCTGGGAACTGACGCTGCTGCCGCTCTATTTTCTGATCGGGCTGTGGGGGCTGGGGGCGCAGGGGCGTGCGGCCGCAACGCGCTATTTCCTGGTCATGCTGGTTGGTGGCGTGCCGCTGCTCTTCGCCTTCATCACGCTGGCAGCCAACGCCGGCTGGGCCTTCGATCTGCCGACGCTCCTCAGCCACGAGCCGGAGCACGGCTTGCAACTGCTGGTTTTCGTACTCTTCCTCGTCGGCTTCGGCGTCAAGGTGCCAGTGGTGCCGCTGCATGCCTGGATGCCCTCGCTGGCGCTTGGCGGGCCGGCTGCGGTGACGGCGCTGATGGTCGGCCTCAAGCTTGGCGCCTACGGGCTGCTGCGCTTTGCCATCCCGCTGGCCCCGACTGTGGCGCAGGAGCTGCACTGGCTGCTCGCCGGGCTGGGCACCGTCGGCATTCTTTACGGCGCCGTCGCGGCGCTGGCCCAGAGCAACTTGCGCAATGTCGTGGCCTACGCCAGCGTCTCGCACGTCGGCATGGTCCTGCTCGGGCTGGCGTCGTTCACGGTTGCCGGCGTGCAGGGCGCCGTGCTGCTGCTGTTGAGCTTTTCCATCTCCACCGGCGGTCTTTTCCTGCTCCTCGGCATCCTGCAGTGCCGCATCGGCTCGACTGATCTTTCGGCGCTGGGCGGTGTGCGCCAGCGCATGCCGCGCCTGGCGGCCGCCTTTCTCGTCTTTGGTCTGACCGGCCTCGGGCTGCCTGGAACCAGTGGTTTCCCAGCTGAATTCCTGATCATCGTCAGCACCCTGCAGACGCATAGCGGGGCGGCACTCGCTGCCCTGTTCGGGATGGTCGTTGGTGCCGGCGCCTTCCTTGGTCCCTATCGAACGGCTTTCTTCGGGCCGATCCGCCGCCCGGCAGTGGCCGAGGTCGAGGATCTGCTGCCGCGTGAATATGCAGTGGCCCTGGCTTTCCTCTTCCTGACCCTGTGTTTCGGACTCTATCCGATGCCGTGGCTTGATCTCATGCGTGCTGCGGCCGAGAGCTGGGTGCTGCACCTGCCGGCACGCGTGTTGTAAGCGAGTAGTCAGTCAACGGAAAAAAATAAACCACCAAGGCATCAAGGGGGCGCCACGTTCCCCTTCTGTTTTGTTGGTGAAACTTAGGGAAATGCTGACCAAGTCAAAATTTGTCATTCCGGCGAACGCCGGAATCTGACCGAAGGAAGTGCAAAGCCAGGAAGTTCAACGAACTGGACACCGGCCTTCGCCGGTGTGACGGACTTAACCAGTGCTTCCTTAGTGTTTCTTGTGTGTTGATGGTGAGATTTATTCGTTGCTTCTCAACACGAATGCCTCCTCAGGCAAGTTGTTCCAGATTCCTTGAGCGCCAGTCCAGTACGGCTTTCCGCACATGCATTCGTGCGGCCAGACCCGGGTATTGCGTGGCGATGACCCCGGCTGCGAAGTCGGCGAGAAAGGCCGATTTCAATTCGGCACGGGCGCGGTCGACGCCGATCTCGTCGTACGGCACCGAGGCCAGCAAGAGAAAACCGTCATCCGGGATACGCCCCTTTGCCATGTTGGCCTCGATGATGCTCGCCGCCTTGCCGACCGGGTCGGCCAGTTCCGGGCTGTAGGGGCCGACGATCAGCGCCAGATTGGGCATGTGCAGGAAGTCGAAGCCACGCCCGAGGCAGATCATCCACTCCCGGTGTTCGATGTCGACGGCGCGGTGCATCTGACGGACTTCGCCGATATGGGCCAGATTGCCGGATAGAAGCGGCAGCACGTCGCGACGGACCTGCTCCGGCATGTCCGGGAAGAGTTTGGACAGGCTCAGGGACAGGGTTTCTTCGTCAGCGGCGTCAGTGCGGGCGAGGTCGAGTATCCGGCCATCGTCGCCATGCAGCAGCAGTGCATCTTCGTCGGTCTCGAAACCGCAGACGAGTGGATAGACCGTGTCATGGCCAAGGCCGAACACGGATTCGACCTGGGCCTTGATGCGATAGGTGTGCGCCATCGCTGCCGCCGTGTCATAGGCGAAGCCGGCACAGCCCCGGTGGGGGTCGCCGCGCGAGAAATGGTAGGTGATGAAGAGCAGCACGCGGCGCCCGTCGCGGACGCAGCGTTGCACATAGCCGGCGAGCACTTCGCCGAGATGCGGCCAGCCGAGGTCGAACATGCCGCCGAGGTTGCGGAAGGGCTGGATGATGCCGAGCGGTGTCTTCGTCGCAACCGGAATGTTGATGCGGCCGTCCATGCATTTCAGCACGGCGATGGCGGTCGGGTGTTTGGCAAGATAGCGTTCGCGCGCCAGCCAGTTTTCCGGGCTGCAGAAACGCTGCGAATAGTCACGTGCGCGATCGAACAGCCAGGCGATGCGGGTATCGATCGGCTTGCCATGAATGTCCATGATTTCCCCGCTGGAAAAAGGCTACGTTCTGGCAAGCATACGCCGTGATGCTGCGGGATTGAAGCCACTGGCACCCCGGTTTTTCCAGGGTGCCAGTGGATACACGCTTACTTCTTCTTGTCGCTCGAAACAGTCAGTGCCATGGCCTCGGTATAGACGCCCTCAACCTGGTCGCCAACCTTCACGTTTTTCAAGATCGCCGGGTCGTTGACCGCGAGTTCGAGCGTACGCTTCGGGCCCCGCAAGGTGACCGTCTGGGCCTTGGGGTTCACCGCCACTACATCGGCGATCACACGTACCGATTTTTCGGTGGCCATGCCGGGTTTCTGCCCCGGCTTCGTGGTCACGGTGTTGTCGCTATCGATACGCGTGCGCGGTTCCTTCTTGTCCGTCTTGCGCAGTTCCAGCGCCAAGGCCTGGACAAAGGTCAGCGTGACCAGATCGCCGACCTTGATCTGCTCGAAATTGCGGACATCCTCGCTGAGGTTGAAGTCGATCTCGTTACCGTTCGGGCCGACCACCACCACGGTACGGGCTTTCTTGTCGATCGACTTGACCTTGCCCTGCAGTTGCAGAGCCTCGGTGACTGCGCCGGCTCCCGGCGCTTTTTCAACGATGACGGCTCCTTGTGGCTGGTTCTGCGCCTGAACGAACAGCGGTGCGCTGAGAAGGCTTGCTGCAACGAGCATAGAGATTGTTTTCATTTTCTGTCTTTCAGTTGGGAGTGAATGTGGACGTTAAATCGGGGCGCAGCGCCCGAACAATACGAAAGCACCTTCGCGATTGACCAGACTCAGCGTCATTTCGCCGGATTTCTGCTCGATGGCGATGGTCCAGCCGTAACCGAGTTCGCGGCCCTGCAGCAGCAGTTGGCCGTCCTTCTTTTCGAAATCGCGTATTTTCGACTTCTGTTTTTGGCCAAGGACCTGCTTGTTGGCGAAATCCAGACGGAGCGCCGTCGGCGCGCCATATTCGGCCGGCAGGCCATTCAGGCAGTCGGAACCGGCAACGCAATCCTTCAGCGATTCGGTGGTGCACAGGGCGCGTTTGCTGCCATCCACTGTTTCCGCCAGAACGGGCCCAGTCAACAGACCCGCAAGTACGATCGCGGCTATTCGTTTCATCTCGGTTCCTCTATTTGACGGTGTAGCCACGGCCTTCCAGGCACGCGGCATAGGCACGGTAGTAGGTGTCGATCTTGGCCTGCTGCTGCGCCTGTCCCTGTTGCTGTGCGTTGGCCTGGTTCTGCCGGGAGCGCCGGCCACCGGCCATGGTGCCGACAACTGCACCGACACCGGCGCCCTTGCCCGAGTCGCCGGCAATGGCGCCAATGGCAGCTCCGCCGAGTGCGCCTCGCACGGCACCGCGCGCCCGCTCACCGTCAGCCCCGCTTTGTGTCGGTGGTGGCGGTGCCGAAGCGACCTGCGCCGGATCGATGCCTGTGTTCTGTACCGACCAGCTATGGCATTCGCCCTGATCGCGTTGCTGTTGCTGCTGTGGCTGACCCTTGGCCGGGTACACAATCGGTGCGGCAGTCGCGCTGCCGGCAAAGCCGATACCGACCAGCAACGCTGCGAGCAGGGAGTTGGAAAAATGCTTCACAGTCATATCCATCCTTTGTTATTTCAGAGGGGAGTGCGCGGAAGCGCCTTGCTTCCGCTCCTCCCGATCCTTATTTGGCGGCGTAGCCGCGCGCCTGATCCAGATGCTGGCGCATGTTTTTCGCCCAGACATCGACGATTGCCTGGAGATCCTTCCAGGTAATCTTTTCACCCTGCGCCACTGTCTTGTCGCCCTTGCGGGTGGATACGGCCGCGCCGATGACCTTGCCGTTCGGATCCAGCACTTCGATCTCCGCTGAAATTTCGGCAACCTGTGGCGCCTCGCCGGCAGCACTGCGCGCAACGTTGAAAAGCGCCTTGATCGGGATGAAGTCGGTGGCGCCGAGGTCAGGCCGCGTTGGCAGGATGCCGGTAATTGCCAGGCGTACGCGCATCACATCGGGGCCCGGTTTGTTGACGACCTGATAGCCGCCGACGAGTGCGCCGAGAAAGGCGCTCTGGAAAGCGTCACTCATGCGCTTGAGGGCATCTGGCTGCAGCCCCTTGTACTCTGGGTTGGGGTTCGTGAAGATCTGCACCGGGTCGATCATTACCTTGGTGTAGGGGCGCAGGTTCAAGGACGTATCGATATAGCGCAGCGTGCCGTCGACGCCGTCAACGGGCTTCAGCTTCGAGTAATCGGCCAGAAAGCCGGAAAATTGCGGTGCGACCGCACCCGCGCTGCCACCTTGCGTGCCACCGCCTGCGGCGCAGCCGGCCAGCAGTGCAACGGTTAGGGCAATACCTGCGAATTTCAATCGGGTCTGCATGTGAATTCCTCTCGGGGTTGAAGTTCATAAGGTTGAAGTTCATCAGGGGCCGTGCAGGCCCTTGAAACGGGCTCTTGGAGTTATCTTGGCGTCTTGAGCTTGGTGATCTTTGAACCCTTGATGCCGACGCCAGCCATCAGGCCCTTCTGGTCAAAAATGAAGGCATAGATGTCAGCTTTGGCGGTGAGTGTGCTCAGATCCTTGCCGACGCCGGAGTCGACAACAACAATGCTGGGGCCGACGCCCACTTCCCAGCCCTTGCTCTTCTCGAATTGCTTCATCACCGCATCGCTCATGAAGAACAGGGTGTAGCCGTAGGTCTGGATGCCGGCCTGCATGCCGACCGATACAGCGGCCGTGTTGTAGTAACCAACGTGCTTGCCCTGCTTGACGAGCACCCCGTTGCCGCCCTGGCCACCAACGATGAAGCCGGCCTTGGTGATGTTCGGGAAAACCAGAATTCCCTTGGCGCTTTCGCCCAGCGCTTTGGCGGCGGGCGTCGTCTCGTACAGACTCTTGAGCGCGGCATCGGTATCTTCGTCCAGTTGGCTGGCCATTGCCGGAGCGGTAGCCAAAATGGAGAGGGCGGTGCCGGCGATAAAGAGCAGTTTGCGCAGGGAAAAATGTGCGGTTGTCATGGTGTTTCTTCCTTTTTTATTGAACGTCTAAATATACGCGTCATGGTCGGGCCAAGCCAAGAAAAGCAAAAAAACGTGGCGCAAATTATCAATTCTTCGTCTTGTCGCCGACCCCCGCCTCGAACTTATGGATAGCTGCCCGGGTATTGAACAGCAGGCGGTCCCTGCCCAGCCGATCGGCCAGCCCGGATGAGCGGACGCCTTCAAGAACACTCGGGTTGAGGCCGGCCAGCCAGACGGTAACCCCGCCCTCGCTGGCGTGCTGCTCGCCTTCAATCAGCATCTGTAACGCCGAATATTCGATGTCGAACACCCGGCTCATGTCGAGCGTGACGACGCGTGGCTGGTGCTGTGCGATCAGTTCGCGAATCTGGTCGGCCACCTGCTGGGCGTTGGCAAAAAACAGCCGCCCCTCCGGGCGCAGGATCAGCAGGCCGTCAAAGGTCTCATCGTCGGAGTGTTCCGGCGACAGTGGCCGCAGAACATCCTCGCCGCGCTTGCGGCCGATGACATAAACCTTCGGGTGCGCCGCCTGGCTGGCCAGGCTGATCATCGAGACGATGATGGCAACGACGATACCTTTCAGCGTGCCGAAGATGAGCACACCGGCAAAGGCTGCCAGCGCCCAGCGGAACTCCATGTGGCGCACCTTGCGGATGGAGAGGAACTCGCCGGGCTGGATCAACCCGACCGAATAGACGATGACCACCGCTGCCAGAACGGCCTGCGGCAGCATGCCGAGCAGTGGCGCCAGCAGCAGCATGGTCGCCGCCGCCGCGCCGGCGGTGACCAGCGCGGCCTTTTGCGTGCGGCCACCGGCGGCGCGAACGACGGCTGTCTGCGAGGTTCCGCCTCCGGCCGGCATGGCCCCCAGGAAGGCGCCGCCGAGATTGGCTGCGCCGGTGGCAAGCAACTCACGGTCGGCCTTGATTGCGGGCTCGTCCGGGGCGGCAAAGGCGCGGCCGGCAGCAATGGTTTCGGTAAAGCTCATCAACGCAATGCCCAGCGCTCCTGGTAACAACTGCTCGATCAGGTTCAGGTCGGGCAGCGTCAGTGAGGGGAGCCCCTGTGGAATCAGGCCGACAGTGGCCACCCCCATGGCATTCAGACCGAAGAACCAGGCGGCGGCGATGCCGCCCCCAACGGCGACGAGCGGCGCTGGCGAGTGCGGCCACAGGCGCTCCATGCCGAGCAGTACCACAAGTGTGGCGATGGCAAGCCCCAGCGTGATCAGCGAGGTGTCCGGCAGATGTTGCACCAGGCTGATGATGTCGCGAAAGAAGCCTTCCTTGTGGATGTGGATGCCGAGCAGCTTCGGCACCTGATCAAGCACGATGACCAGCCCGATGCCGGCCTTGAAGCCGGTGAGCACCGGCGTGGAGATGAAGTTGGCGACAAAGCCCAGGCGCAGAAGTGAGGCAAGGATGAGCAGGGCCCCGGTCAGCGCCGAGAGCGTGGCGGCAGCGACCAGGAGCTTGCCCGGGTCGCCGTCGGGAACGGCCAATCCCAACTGGGTGCCGGCGAGGATGGCCAGCGTCGTTGTCGAGCTAACGCTGAGTACGCGCGAGGTGCCGAGCAGCGCGTAGATGAGCATCGGCACGAATGCCGTGTACAGTCCCACCGCTACCGGCAGGCCGGCAACGGTGGCATAGGCCATCGCTTTCGGCAGGACGACTGCTGCCGCCGTCAGGCCGGCGACGATATCGAGGCGCAGTCCTGGCTTATCGGAGTTATCGGGCGCAGCCGGGGCATTCGGCGTGCTGGGTGTATTGGCCTGCGCCATGGGGTTCCTGTCTGCGGAAACTGTGTGTCGCGGTGAAAATCAGGAAACGCTTTTTGCCGCATTGGCCCGGCGGGCGTTGGCGACGGCGGCTGCTACAGCACAGGAGGCGAGCCGCGTCATCACCGAATCGGCGCGGCTGGTCAGGATGATCGGTACCTTCGCCCCGAGCACGATGCCGGCAGCGTCGGCCCCCGCGAGGAAGGACAGACTCTTGGCCAGCATGTTGCCGGATTCGAGATCGGGCACCACCAGCACGTTGGCGCGGCCGGCCACCGGTGAGTCGATTTTCTTGATGGCTACTGATTCGAGGTTGATCGCATTGTCGAGCGCCAGTGGGCCGTCGAGGATGGCGCCAGTGATCTGGCCGCGATCGGCCATCTTGCACAGTGCGCCGGCCTCGATGGTCGATGGTACGTCGGGGTTGACTGTCTCCATCGCCGAGAGCAGCGCAACACGCACTTCCGGGAAGTTCAGGGCGTGGGCAAGGTCGATGGCGTTCTGGATGATGTCCACCTTGTCGCGAAGTGTTGGGGCGATATTGACGGCAGCGTCGGTGACAATCAGCGTCTCGCTGTAGCTCGGTACATCCATGACAAAGCAGTGGCTGACGCGGCGCGAAGTGCGCAGCCCGGTGTCGCGGCGAACGACAGCGCTCATCAGCTCGTCGGTATGCAGGCTGCCCTTCATCAGTGCCTCGGCGCGGCCTTCGCGAACCAGTTCGACTGCACGCGTTGCTGCTGCGTGGCTGTGTTCCACATCGACGATCTCGGCGTTGCCGAGTTCGATACCGAACTTCTTTGCGGTGGCTTCAATCTTCTCTTTCGGCCCGACGAGGATGGGCACAATCAGCCCCAGTTTTGCCGCATCCATGGCACCGGAAAGCGATGTTTCATCGCAGGGGTGGGCGACGGCGACGGACGTTGGCGGCAGCGCCTTGCAAAAGTCGATCAGGCGCTGGTACTTGGTGTGCGGGTTGTTCATGACGCGACTTCCGGTAGGTTGGCATTCAATTCCAGGGCGATGTGAACGGTGCCGTCGGCGGTGTGCGAGCGCATTGGCCAGCCGCAACGCCCGAATACGCCCAGCATCGATTTGTTGTGTGGCAAGACTTCGGCGACAAAGGTGGTAATGCCGGCGGCGGTAGCGATCTTCCCCAAGTAAGTGAGCAGGCGGCGGGCAATGCCGAGGCCGTGGAAATCCTCTTCGACGATAAAGGCGATTTCGGCGTTGTTTTCGCCTACCCGGACGTAGGTTCCCGATGCAATGACGATTTCACGACCCGCTTCCTGAGTGGTGCAAAGCAGGATCACGCGCGTGACGAAATCGGCTTCCTGAAAGTTCTTGATATCAGCGGGCGAAAAATCCTTTTTCGGCCCGAAGAAGCGCAGATAGACGGAGTCGGGCGCCAGCTTGTGAAAGGCTTCGATGACCCGGTCAGTGTCGTCGGGGCGTGCCGCTCGGATGCAGGTTTCCAGACCGTTGCGCAAGGTTTCGGTAATGCAATAGTTGCGTGCGTCGGTCATGGGGGTTTCCTTGGAGCGTGAGGGGAGAGGGGGTGTTGATGGTCGTTCTCAGAGAATTCTCAGCGCACTTTCTGTCGCTTCCTTGACGACGGCCGCGCTACGCCGGAGCGCTGCCTGCTCGCCAGCATCGAATAGCGGGTAGGCCAGCAGCTGGGCGCCGTAACCGTTGATCAGCATAGGCAGGGAAACGCAGACATCCGGAACCCCTTCGACTTCGGGCTGGACGGTACCCACCGAGAGGATCAGGTTGCTGTTGTTCACGATTGTTTGACAG
>Ga0172380_10004627_pt1 | contig 17482 bp, 14 predicted proteins | sample Leawe162metaG_FD_119747 | JGI IMG/M metagenome (GOLD analysis project Ga0172380, IMG submission 119747) | Leachate microbial communities from a municipal landfill in Southern Ontario, Canada - Leachate well 162 metaG | ecosystem: Engineered > Solid waste > Landfill > Unclassified | place...
AACGCTGAGAAGTCATTTGTTCGCTGGAATGTGGTGAGTGGGTACTCCTTTTTCTTACCCTCCTTATTCTTCACCACAATGTGACGTGCGTCAGCCTCAACAACCTCACCTGCTTCAATTGCGACAACCATACGGCCTGTATCACGTGCCGCCATCTCTTCAACACCTGTTGCAACAAGCGGTGCTTCCTGCACGATGCATGGAGTTGCCTGCTTCTGCATGTTACTTCCCATCAAGGCGCGGTTCGCGTCGTCGTGGTTAATGAACGGAATCATTGACGTCGCTACTGAGAATGCCTGATTGGTCGCAATATCAATGTATTCAACATCCTTCTTAGAAATCATGCGTGGTTCTCCGTGGAAACGGACTTCAACCATATCGGGCTTGATCTTTCCACTATCATCAACGTCAATTGCAGCGTGTGCAATGTAGTGATGCTCTTCCTCGTGTGCGTTGAGGTAGATGATTTCGTCGGTCACAATACCCTTCTCAACTTTTGCATACGGAGTCTCGATGATGCCGAAGCGATTGACGCGGGCATACATAGAAAGACGCAAGATGAGGCCGATGTTCGGTCCTTCTGGCGTATGAATAGGACAGAGACGTCCATAGTGCGAGGTGTGCACGTCGCGCACCTCAAAACCTGCACGCTCTCGGGTAAGACCTCCAGGACCCAACGCTGATAGCGTACGAAGGTTCTCAAGCTCAGCGAGCATGTTCTGCTGTGCCATGAATTGAGAAAGCTGGTTCGTCGTGAAGAACTCCTTCACTGCAGCTTGAAGCGGACGTGGGTTGATGAGCTGAATCGGGAGTGATGTCTCAGCCTCAATAGTGGACATACGGTCCTGAATATTTCGCTTCACGCGGGTCATACCTACACGAATGCGCTGCTGAAGCATTTCGCCAAAGTAACGAACGCGACGGAAACCAAGGTGGTCGATGTCGTCAGGAAGCGCTCCTGGAGTATGGTTCTGGGCAATGATGTTCTTGATGATTGCAACAATATCGTCAACAGAGACCGTACGCTGTGCGTCAGCCTTTGCATCGGTCGCAAGACCAAATCGCTCATTGAAGTGATGTCGTCCGATTTCTGAAAGATCGTATCGGGTAGGCGAAAAAATAGAGTTCACGAACTCGCGTGCATTCTCTACGGTTGCAAGATCACCATCGCGAAGACGGCGGTAGATTTCGATGTATGACTCATCGACACTCTTTGCAACATCCTTTGCAAGCGTACGTGTGAGATATTCGTCAGCATGCTCAACACCCTTAAAGAGTTTCGGGAGATCCTTGTCGGCAACACCGAGTACGCGGAAAAGCGAGGAGATGGGGAATTTTCGCTTGCGGTCGATCTTTACATAAATGACGCCGTCTGCCTCAGATTCAATTTCAACCCACGCGCCACGCGCTGGGATTATCTTTGCGCCGAAGTAGGTGCGGCCCTTGAGTTCATTCGCGGTAAAGAAAATACCATATGAGCGCGCGAGTTGGGGCACAATAACACGCTCAACACCATTGATGATGAATGTTCCGTTGTCGGTCATCACAGGGATATCAGAGAGGAAAATCTCCTGCTCCTTGTCTGTACCAATCGTCTTGTTCTTAAGCACAACCTGCGCACGAAGTGGAGCTTCATACGTAAGCTTGTTCTCACGTGCATACTCAGGAGTAGTCTTCGGACTACCAAGTTCGTACTTCTTGAACGAAAGATCAAACTTTTTCTCTGAATAGTCGCTGATTGGCGAAAACTCCTTAAAGACTTCCTTGAGACCAATCTCAATGAAGTACTTGTACGATTCGCGCTGCGGCTCTACGAGATCGGGCAACGATACTCGTGCATCGCGATAATTTTGAAAGCGCTTCTGTGGAAGCTGGCCCGTGGTCTTCTCCTGACCGTCGCTCGTTGTGTGTGCCATAAACTCTTCTTATAAATGAGTTGATAAACTGCCCCACGGGGATACGTACAATGCAGAGTCCTAAAAACAAGAAAAGCGACGCCGAAGGCGCGCTCTCTGAGCTCTAAGTTATTGTGCTTGCACGTACACCACGTAATGCGTGATATTAATACCGAAACAATGCTTCGGCTGTCCCCATAACCCCCTTGAAAATCGCGCAATCGTGACTCACTCTCCCGAATTTCGTATGGGCAGAAGTGTACCAGAGTAAGTCAGAGGGGTCAACCCCAGTATCGGGGAAAATACCACTATACTCCGCCCTGTTTCCTATATTCCTCTATCTGGGCATGGTTTCCGCTCAAAAAGACGGGTGGGACCTTATACTTCTTCTTTTTATATTCCAAAACCTCAGGGCGGGTATACATCTCCCCACTTGAGACACGCTCCTCTTCAAGAGACTCAAACGTGCCGAGTACCCCAGGTACTTTCCGCGCTACTGCGTCTATGATTGAAAGTGCTGGAAGTTCTCCGCCCGTGAGTACATAGTCCCCTACCGATACTTCGTCGGCCTTAAGTATCTTCTTCACCCGCGAATCAATACCCTCGTATCGTCCAGAGATAAGCACGAGGTCGTCGTACTTTTCTGCAAGCTTCTTAGCGTACGCACTCGTAAACAAAGTCCCACGTGGCGACATGATGAGTACCTTTACCTTTTTTTGATTCTTCTTTCGTCCAACCGCTTTCTCATAGGCACGAAGTATCGGCTCTGCATGCATCACCATCCCAGGGCCGCCACCGTATGGACGATCATCTGTCTTCTTGTGCTTGTCGCGCGAGAATTCGCGCGGATTGTAGTAGGAGACCGCGATCTTTTTTCCTCGTTGCTTAGCACCCTTGCCCTTCTCCGTTTTCTGCGCACGACCAAGGATAGATGCATCGGTGTATGCTTTGCAGACCTCGGGAAATAATGTAATGACGTGAAAATGCATGATAGCTCCTAGTCTATTAGCTCTTCTAACTTAGTCAACACAAAACCCGCACGCATAGCGTGCGGGTTTTGTGTTTTCTTTCTAAATTAAATGCACATTCTTCTACGAACATAAGACTGAGGGAATTTCGAGAAGGAGCAAAGATTTTCTTCGAGTCGTACTTTCGTACGGTGAGAAGAAGATCTGTAGCTCCGACAAAGAAATTATCCAGTATTATATTCGTAGACCGTCGATTGCCTCGTCTAGTGACTTAGGAGCATTAGGAGTCTCATCACTATTCACATCAGTAGCCATATCGCTCTGTGCGGACCGAGTACCTCCCTCAGGTTCATTAATCTTGAGGTTAACACGAGCTTCATTCTTCATACCCACCACACGAAGGAGTGTGCGGATAGCCTTTGCGGTGTTGCCCGATCGGCCAATGATCTTACCCATGTCTTCAGCGTGTACATCGAGCGTCAAAAGCACTCCCATCTCGTCAACGGTTCGCTTGATGTGAACGCTCTCAGGATGATCAACGAGTGCCTTTACTAAATCCTCCAGAAATTGCTGATCTCGGTCCATACGTTATAGAACTATGCTGTTAAGGTATGTCATTCCGTTCAGACAGAACGTACCATAGAGAATGGTAACAACTCGGATATATACGTCAATACGCGCATGAGTATGAACTCATGCGCGTATTGGGGTTTGTTCAAAAAATGGGTTAAGCAGTCGCCTTTTCTTCTGTTGCTTCAGCAACTTCTTCCTGCGCAGGTGCCTCAGGAGCAGCTTCCTCTGCTGGTGCAGCAGCTGCTGCAGCGTCAGCCTCCTCCTTAGCCTTTGCGTCTGCTTCAGCCTTTGCCTTCGCTTCAGCTTCTGCCTTAAGCTTTGCCTCGTCGATTATAGGAGACTTGCGTGAAAGTGCGTTTCGCTTCTTACCCTCAATCACACCCTTTGTGATGAGATGGTTGTATACCGTGTCAGAAACCTGTACTCCCTTTGAAATCCAGTGACGTGCCTTGTCTGCATCAATAGTAAATACTCCTGCCTTTGGTTCGTAGGCACCAATGTGATCAACTGGTCGTCCGCGCTTTGCGGCATTGCGAGAATCAGTAACAATCACCCGGTATGCTGGGTTATTCTTTCGGCCGATTCGCTGTAAACGCATCTTAAGCATATGTGGGCAGAAGAGTACCAGAATGAGGTGGCATGGTCAAGCTTTTCGCGCTATGATGCGACCACCAATGAAAACAGAACCCCTGCAGGGAGTTATTATGATCCGTGGCAAAGGCACGGGTTTTATTGCTATCCCCGACCATGACGAAGACATCGTTATCCCTCCTGAATCACTCTCATTTGCCCTTGATGGGGATATCGTTGAGTTTGAACTCAAGGCACATATTCCTGGAAAGCGCCGAGAGGGCGCAGTGATTCGAGTGATTGAATCTGCGCGCAGTGAATTTGTGGGTGTCGTTCAAAAAAAAGACGGAGGATATCGACTCCTCCCTGACAATCGACGCGTACATGTACGCCCTGTGCTTCCCGATGCTACACAGACGCATGAGGGTATGAAGGTCGCAGTGCGCATCACTGGATGGAAAAATCCCCTTACCGATCCTTTCGCTGAAATCATTGAAGTCATTGGACCCGCGGGGGACCATGAGACTGAGATGCGTGCGATTATACGGAGTGGCGGTTTCTCTCCGAATTTCCCTGAGCATGTAGCAAAAGCAGCTCAAGAACTCTATGCCCGCAAGGAAGAAATCTTTGCACAAGCAGTCGCTGATACGAAGGGTGAGAACCCTACCCGTCGAGACATGCGTGACCACACCACGATGACCATCGACCCAAAGGATGCAAAAGACTTTGACGATGCCCTTTCACTGAAAGCGCTTCCAAACGGAAACTTTGAGATTGGTATCCATATCGCCGATGTCTCTCACTACGTACGTGAGGATGATGTAATCGACAAAGAAGCACAGTCACGCGGTACATCAATCTACCTTGTAGATCGCGTGATTCCTATGCTCCCTGAGGAGCTCTCAAATGACCTCTGTTCCCTACGACCCAATGAAGACCGTCTCGCCTTTTCAGCAGTGTTTGAGATGGACCTACAAGGCAACACAACAAAGGAATGGTTTGGGCAGACAATCATTCACTCAGACAAAAGGTTTAGCTATGAAGAAGCGCAGGAGGTGCTTGATGCAGGCACGGGAGAACTCCATAGCGAGCTCACGACTATGATGACCATTGGTCGCATTCTCCGCAAAGAGCGATACAAGGATGGTGCGATCGCTTTTGATCAACCTGAGGTGCGGTTTGAACTCGACGAGAAAGGCAAACCGATACGCGCGTACACCAAGGTGCGTACCGAGACGATGCTCATGATTGAAGATTTCATGCTTCTTGCAAATCGTCGTGTCGCTGAATTCGTGTACAACCATACGAAAGCAAAAGGTCGTGATGCTGCTTTTGTATACCGTATTCACGATGTACCAAACCCTGAAAAAATTGAGAACCTCACTATTTTCCTTCACGCGCTCGGTTACGAATTCAAGGCGAGCAAAGGCGTTGTGAACGCAAAAGATATCAATGCGCTTCTCAAGTCGATTGAAGGCACTCCTGAAGAAAATCTCATTAAGACCGCAACCATCCGCTCGATGGCAAAGGCAATTTACACAACAAAGAATATCGGGCACTTTGGGCTCGCATTCAAATACTACACACACTTCACTTCCCCTATTCGTCGCTACCCAGACCTTATGTCGCACCGCATGCTCCGCAAGCATCTTGATGGTTCAATGATTGGAAGCCGCGAGCTCGCGAAGTACGAAAAACTCTCCGTGCAATCGTCGGAGCGCGAAGTGACCGCAGTAACGGCAGAGCGGGACTCCATCAAGTTCAAGCAGGTTGAGTACATGCAGGACCGCGTCGGCCAAGAGTTCAACGGTATCATCACGGGAGTCACCGATTGGGGCATTTATGTTGAGGAGAAGGATTCACGTTCTGAGGGCATGGTGCGTCTCTCAAGCATCAAGAGTGACTTCTTCACGCATGAACCAGCGAAATACCGTGTGAAAGGCTCACGCACCGGCAAAATCTATACCTTGGGCGACGAAGTACGCGTTCGCCTCACCCGTGCTGACAGCGAGGAGCGGGTTATTGATTTTGAGCTGGTGTAGAGCGCGCGTTTATAGACCCCCATATACAAGCTCGGTGGTATATGGTATAATACACACTAGGTAGATAAAGCCTGGGGAGGGCTTATGCAGAGCATGGCACTGGTGATTCTTGGATCGCCACACGCGATTCAAGCGTTTTTGGACTCGCTCCAGACACAACACCCTTTCATCCCAGTCACCACACCCATGGTGGCTGACGTGAAGACGCAAGGGTTCTGCGAAAGGACCCTGCATATCTCTATCTTCTTTCGTCACCCCGTGACGGAAAACGAGATCGAGCATGTGCTCCACACGGCAGAGCAGGTGCAGATTGGTTGCACTTCCTGCTGCGCGTAATCAACATAAATAAAAAGGCCCGAGCATGCACTGCTCGGGCCTTATTTTGTGCAGGACCGCATATTCATCCAGTCCTTTTGCAACGAGGAAGTATGAGTCGTGTACTTTGTGCCACGCCATACAAAAAGAGTTCACGGAACTCTAAAGGCACACGAGCGTTGATGAGGAAGCAGAACGAGTGCATTCCGCGCCACGCTTCTTCATACTCCGAATCGAGATGCTTGCGAGCCAGAATCCGAAGCGTTGCCGCGTCTGGAAATCGTACAACTCGACACCTATCCCGCTCGACACGCGCCATGATTTCATACAAGGTCTTCCCTCGATTTGATTTTTTGCGCCTGTGTGTGTCGAGCATCCCGAGCGTGAACCCGCGACGCCATACCTTCACCTCGCACATCTCACTACCTCCTCATCAAAGAACAAAAATAGAGAAAAACTATACTACTATCTCTCAGGATGTAAAGGGGTTCAGAAGGAATCGCGACCTACTTCGCAACTGCGACTGCCTCATCAAACTTTACCGACAGGAGTTTTGAGATGCCATCCCCTGCCATAGTGACGCCATAGAGCACGCCCGCGCGCCCCATAGTCTCACGATTGTGCGTAATGAGAATAAGCTGTGACTTCTCTGCGAGTGCCGTGATCATATCTCCGTAGCGCCTGCTGTTTGCTTCGTCCAGTGCTGCATCAGTCTCATCAAGGATTACGAAAAGTGGTGGGTTCACCTGACTCATTGCAAAGATGAGCGCTATTGAAGTAAGTGCTCGCTCACCTCCTGAGAGCATATCGAGTCCCCGTACGCGCTTATTTGGAAGCTTCACATCAATTTCAATACCCTCTTCGATTTGCTCCTCTGCCTCAGTATCAGGCGCTCCTAGAAGCTCATCTTCTTCGCTTTTCTTTCGTACCTTCGGTTTCACCAAGATAAGTGCCGCGTTACCGCCACCAAACATCAAGGTAAAGAATCGCGCAAATTCCGTACCGATTTTTTCGATACCGCTCGTAAACTGTACATTGAGCTCGTCCGTAAGTTCTTGTATCAACGCTTCAAGTTTCGCAACAGAGTCGGTAAGATCCGTGATTTCGTGCGCAAGAAATTCATCACGTTCTTTCACTTCTTTATATTCCTTAAGTACATCCTCATTCGAGCCAGTGCCAAGCTCTTCAAGTCGTATCTTCATGCGCTCAAGCTCATGCTTGCGATTCCGTTGCACCATGCGATCCTCACCAGCAATTACCTCGTGCGGGAGCGCAATACCTTCTGCGTCTTTCACTACGTATTCAAAATAGGCACTTGCACCTCGACCAAGAAGTGCCACTGCTTCTTGTAACTCAGCTTTAAATTCCTGACGATCACGCTCAAGTGTAGAAAGTTCTCGATCAATCGCGTCAATAGTCTTCTCGAGTTCTCGTGATTCGTTCATGAGCGCAAAGACGGCACGCTCTGCCTCTCTGCTTTCTGCACCCTGCGATTCTATTGCCTGCTTCATTGCTGCATACTCACCCGCGACCGCATCCTCCTGTTCTTGAATCTCGGTGGCACTCTTTTCTGCTCGTTCCTTTTCTCGTTCAAGAGTAGCGCGCTCTTTTTCAATTGCATGAAGCGCATCTCGTTCCGTATCAACAAAAGCATGGGTCAAGAGTTTCTTGAGCGTGTGTACTGCATCTGTTGCTGCCGTTACCAAGCCCTTAAGGTCACCTGCTCGTACCGCGTCGGTAATCGCCTGTTCAATCTCTGCGTACGCAGTACGAAACTCTGCGCGCGGAATAGGCGCCTCGTCTTGTTGCTCTTGTCGTCGCTCTCGTTCCTTGATTTGTCGATCCAAGAGAGAGAGTTGACCCTCAAGCTGGCCTACCGTACGCACCAATTCCTGTCGTGCCGCCCGCGCTTCTGCCATACGCTTCTCAAGCGCAATGAGTGTATCGCGGGTGTCGTCGCTTGAGTCCTCCTTAAGGCGCTCCTGTGCACGTACAAGCTCCTTGGAGAGGTCCTCTCGACGCGATGCAGGCGCCACACGCGCCGCCATAAGACGGTCCTGATGAAATGCAAGATAAATATCCTCACGCTTTAGGTATTCTGCATAGACAACACGAAGTTCTTCTTGAAGCGCAATTGATCGTTCGATTTTCTTGATCTGTCGTTCCAAGAATTTGAGGTGTGGCACTACCTCACGCCGAAGTGACTCAACTTGTGCAATGTTCTCCTGCGTCTTCTTGAGCTTTCGTTCACTCTCAAGCTTCTTGAACTGATACACCTTAAGTCCCAAGGCATCCTCAATCATCTCCCGTCGCTCTTTCGGACTTGCAGAAAGAATGCGGTCCGCCTCTCCTTGTGAAATGATATGGTGCCCCGTAGGTCCGATGTTTGCCGATGCAAGAAGTTCCTGCACATCTTTGAGGCGCGTCTTGGTTCCGTTTATAAGATACTCATTCATGCCGTCACGATGGACGACGCGTTCGATACTAATCTCTTCGAAATCAAGTGGAAAAACACGGGTACCATTCTTCTGCGGATTAAGGAGCGTTATGGTGACCGAGGCGCGATTTGCGCGCGATACACTTTCAGATCCATTAAAAATAAGATCTTCTCCCTTTTTACCGCGCATCGACTTGATGGACTGCTCACCCAGCACAAAACGAAATGCCTCAGCGACATTTGATTTACCTGATCCGTTAGGACCAACAATCGCGGTGATCGGCGTTGTAAATTCAAGCTCGCCTTTGCGTGCAAATGACTTGAAGCCGTTTATCGTAAGTTCCTTAAGGTGCATGACTCAATCTAATTTCCAACGCCATAGTTCTTCCCATAATCCCGAACGACCGCATTCTGTTTTCCACTAGAACCATCCTCTCCGTCGCAGAGTCCCACCGTGCTTGCAATCTCTCCCTCGTCTGGAAGTTCCTTTGTTGCATAGACTGCATACCGCCGACCGTCATCGCAAATCGCAATCATATAGCCATCGTCAGACGAGTTGGGATCTTGCAGTACGGGTACAGGAAGATAGCCTTTAAGATACAAAGCCTGGTCTATCGTAGACCCTTTGGTATCATCGCCCGAGCCACCTGGTAATTCAATCTCCTCACTACCAATCAGCTGTCCTCGCTGATCATCTGCACCGCTGTCGCTATGCCCCTGCGACACCCACGTAACACCCCCTGCACCCACCAGACCCTCGACGTTATAGGTACCATACACATCATTGTAAAGCTTGAGTGCGATCTGAAGTTGCGCAAGATCACTCTCGCGCTGTACATCACGCGCTCTTTTGCGTGCCTCACTTATATTCGTAAATACCACAGTTGCCAGAACTGCAACCATGCCTGCAACAATGATCACTTCAATAAGTGTGAATCCGCGCGTGCGCACATGAGAAAACCGCATGCTTGTATTCTAGCACGCGGTTCTTTCACATAATCGAGGCTCTGTTGAGTGCTGGGCTAGCTCCATCCCTTAGCAATCATGCCTGCCTCTGCTGCGGCTTGCTCAGCCTCTTGCTTTGACCGACCCTTACCTTCTGCAATCTTTTCTGATCCAAGATATACACCAACGGTGAAGACACGATCATGGTCGGGACCTGTTTGATTGAGTGTCTCGTAGTTCGGCGTGACGCCAATATGCTCTTGCGAGAGCTCCTGAAATCGACTCTTAGCATCCTGCCACAACCGCTTTGCAACAATCGTATCTGTCTTATCGAAGAGATGCTGAGCGATGAATTCTTTTGATGCGTCGTACCCACGGTCGAGATACACAGCGCCAATGAGTGACTCGAACGTGTTTGCAAGAATGTATTGTCGTGCTCGTCCCGTGTCACGCTCTTCTCCTTTAGAAAGAAGCAAGAATGGATTCACCCCTAAGCCTGTTGCCGCAGCTGCAAGCGAGTTGGTATTTACGAGTGCAGCACGTATTGCGGTCAGCTCACCTTCAGGCTTCTCAGGGAATTTATGGAAAAGGAAATCAGTAACCACAAGCTCAAGGACCGCATCCCCGAGAAATTCATATCGTTCATTATGGTTCTGAGTAGCCTCGCGGTGCTCATTCAAATACGAGCGATGGGTAATCGCCGTAAGGAGATGGATGGGTTCAAGAAAAGAGAACCCAAGCGTCTGCTCGAGCTTCTTAAGGCGCTCCTGTGTCTCAGGCGTATCTATCATGTGGGGGTACGCTACCACATTCCCTATGAAATGAGAATGGGGACGCTAGCTCGGCCGACTGACGAGCATCGTGATCGCTTTGGTCACGATCGGGAGTATGTCTTCGTAAAAATTAAGCTCGAGGATATCAGCGATCTTGAACCACTGTGCCGCATCAAGACCTCCCTTTTGCTCGAGTGAAAGATTCTCATAGGGAGCGTTCGCAAGGAAGTACACAACCTGCTTACGAATCTTTCCTTTCTCAGGATGCGATGCGATGTATTCATTCTTGCCGAGTTCTGTTTCAAGCGTGATGCTGAGACCTATCTCAGACTTGATGGCACGACGAGCGCCAGATTCAAGTGATTCCTCAGTCTCAAGTTTACCCTTCGAGAGCGTCCAGTGGCCAAATATATCGTGCACAAGTGCAAGATAAATAACTCCCTCATGCGTTGCGTAAACGACTGCTCCCGCGAGCCGTTCAACCTCCATTTCTTCAAATGAAAGGACCTTCTTTTTCTTATTCTTAGATATCTCCTCTTTGCCGGGCTCGCCAATCTCTTTGTACACGGCGCCGAGAACACCGTTCACAAACCGTGATGAATTCTCACCGCCAAACTGCTTTGCGAGTTCAATCGCCTCATTGATAGCAACCTTCGCAGGGACCTCCTTCCGGTCAGCGAAGAGAAGTTCGTAAAGACCAAGACGAAGAATGTTGCGGTCAACAGGTGCGATACGGTCTATTGGCCACTCTGGTGCTGCCTTCCCTATGATAAGGTCAAGTTCCTGCTGTTTCTGCAAAACACCGTCAAGGAGTTTCTCCATGAACGGCTGATCTGACTTATGTGGCGCGAATTCCTCCATGTTGCGCTCAAGTGCATCATGGACTCCGCTTTTCTCTATATTATTTAAATCCCACTCAAAGAGTGATTGAAGAACGATAGAACGTGAAAGGTGCCTGTTTGCCATAAATATGAACTACTTCCTGCCACCAAGTATACCAGAGCATTCTACGCAAATGCCCCCTAAGGGGGGCATTATGTGGATTCCGCGTATCTGCTTAGCCTTTTGATTCTCGACGCCGTACTGGACGCTTACTCGCGACATTCTTCTCTGGAGCCTCCTTGTGCATATCCTTATCGGCACTATCCTTATGTTCAGAATGAACATCAGTGATTGGCTCCTGTGCGCCCAAGTCTGTCTTGATGCGATCCTCTTTTGCCTTGATGCGTGCATCACGCTTTGCCTTCATAGAGGTAAGGTCCATCACCTGTCGGCCGTTGTAGAAGCCACAATTGAGGCACATGTGGTGCGGTCGGTGCTGGCTACCACAGTTAGCACACGTCGAAAGATTTGCAGCCTTAAGCGCGTGATGTGAACGGCGGTTTGCGGTATGAGCCCGCGTGTGTCGCATTCGTATAACCATAGTGTCGGATACTATAGCAGAAGTATTAAAAAACGCAATAATATAGTTAAGGGCCGTCCAATATATTGAACGGCCCTGAATGGACACCCGTATTACGGCCCTAGGACGTCACACGATGCTCTTTGTGGCAACAGCACCGTCTCAGCTCCTTTTTCAGATCGTCGAGGGTCTTTCCCTTTCGCAACCAATTGGTCACGACCCGCTCAACGTGCCGTTGCTGATGACCCTTCTTGCCTGTGGCAATCGGCACCACCACACGTTCTTTTTGTTGCATTTCTGCCTCCCAGAAACTTGGAACGTCCTCCGCCCCATTGCGTAGGAGAAAAAATTGTACCATACTTTTTTACACAAAGAAAGGGCCCACTTATGTTTGTAAAGCAGGCCCCTTGGTCAGTCCGAAGAACTGACTCAGCGTCCTTTCTGGAGACGCGCAGCGATGTTGCTGCTGTATGCACCGAGACCACGGCGGAAAGGATCAGGCTCACTACTAGCATTGAAGCAACCCTCGACACTCCGCGGGTCTACGTCGTGGTGTTCGGGCCACGGTGGCGGATTGTTTGCTGTCACTCCGTTGAGAAGTGACCCCCGTGCAACATCGTCTTCTTTTTTCATGATGAACGCTTCCCACTTGCCCATCCCCCAATGAGACAGGTCTAAGGGTGATGGTAACGCATATCCTGAATCCTGCAACAATGTATAAAGACCTCGTGTGTACAAGACCAGACTTATGGGAGCGAGGCAACGTTCCTACAAAATGTGACACGATGAATCGAAGAAAGCCCTTTATCGCGAATGCATGCACGATGGACACGGGTGCCATACCCTTTATGCACCTCGAAACCATACTCCGGAAACTTGCGCGCAATACGCACCATATAGGTATCGCGAGTGACCTTTGCGAGTATCGACGCGAGACCAATGACACGTTCCTTCGCATCACCCTTCACTATAGTCTCCTGCATACGGAATGCGGGAGGAGCTGTAAGAAGACCATCAAGCTTAACGTGCGTGCGCGTAGGATGAGGATTCAACTTCTTGAAGCAAGTTTCAATACCCTTCCGTACCGCCTGAGCGATGTTGATACGATCAATGATGCGCTCTGAAACCAATGCAACATGAAAATCAAGCAGTCCCGCTTTCTTGAGTTTTTGCGCGCGCCGAAAGACTGCTTCCCTATTTTTAGGATTTACTTTCTTAGAATCTCCTACTCCAGGAATAAGGCTCCAGTCAAAATCCAACGGCACGAGCGCAACGCCTATGGCGACGGGACCAGCCAACGGTCCGCGACCAGCCTCGTCAACTCCTGCTATCCATTTCTGTTTCTTCATAATTATGGCCCCCTTCTTACAGAAGCAGTAAATCTTACAGATTCTGTTCAGGTTGCATGACAATTCTCGAAAACTCAAATTGTCGGCAACCTCCTAGAAATATCCTATTTCTAGCCTTGCCGATTCCCATTAAACCAAGCGTTTTCCTTTTCACCCATCTACTATACAATAGCTCTGCCATGGCGGACTTCACGCATCTCCACGTCCACTCGCACTACTCGCTACTGGGCGCACTCCCTACCCCTAAGGAACTTACCGCGCGTGCCAAAGAATACGGGATGTCTTCACTCGCGCTTACTGACAATGGTGCCCTCTATGGCGCCATTAACTTTTATAAAGCATGCGAGAAGGAAGGTATCAAACCAATCATCGGCCTCGATGCCTATCTGGCTCCGCGCACGCGTTTTGATAAAGAAGCAGGACTCGATAAACCACGAGGACGCGTCGTCTTCCTCGCAAAGAATAACGACGGCTACAAGAATCTCATTAAGATGGTAACCGAGTCGTACGTGCACGGGTTCTACTATCGCCCACGCATTGATCATGCACTCATCGAAGAACTGCATAAAGATCTCATCTGCATTATTCCCTCTTTCAGTGGAGAACCAGTCCTCGCGCTTAAAGATGGTCGTGACGAAACAGCGGAAGCATCACTCGATTGGTATCGGAGCATATTCGGTGACGATGTATACCTTGAACTCACGCACCATCCCGAGATAGAAGGCCATGAATCATTGCAAGAGCAAATCAAGACGCTCTCACAAAAGATGACAGTCCCGCTCCTTGCAGCACATGACGTCTACTATCTCGACCAGAAAGATTATCTCGCGCGCGAGACGATGCTCAAGATTCAGCAAGGCGGGATCGTTGAGACCACTGACGCCGCAGGCGAACTTGCCCCAAACTTCTCGTTCATCACTAAAGAACGCGCACAGGAATTATTTGCAAATGAGCCTGACGCGATTGCAAACACTGCACGCGTCGCAGACACCTGCACGGTCACCATGACACCAGGCGCTGTTTGGTACTTCCCTGACTATAAAATTGCAAACGACAAAGAACCTTTTGAGGAAATGAAAGATCGTGCATACGAGGGCGTACCATGGCGCGGACTGTCACTTAAAGATTCTGAGGTTAAGAAGCGTCTCGACTACGAACTCGACGTTATCAAGATGAAAGGATACGCAAAATACTTCCTCGTTGTGGGTGACCTCTTGCGGGAAGCACGCGAGCGAAAAATACTAACGACAATCCGTGGCTCAGTTGCAGGCTCTTTGACCACCTATGTACTTGGTATCACAAACGTAAATCCGCTTGAATACAAGCTTCCGTTTGAGCGATTCCTCAACCCTGAACGCCCTTCAGCGCCCGACATCGACATGGACTACGCGGATAATCGGCGCGATGAGATGATCGAGTATGCACGGACAAAGTATGGAACTGAAAACGTCGCACAGATAGGTACCTTTGGTACCATGATGGCACGCGCGGCAGTGCGTGATGTCTCGCGCGCACTCGGAAATCCATACTCAGTTGGCGACCGTATCGCAAAATTGATACCAATGGGTAGCCAAGGATTCCCGATGACAATAGAGAAAGCACTTGAAATCGAACCCGATCTTAAGAAACTCTACGACAAAGATCCTGAGACGAAGGAGGTCATCAACCTTGCAAAGCAAATCGAAGGCCGTGTACGACACGTCGGTGTTCATGCTGCAGGCGTTGTGATTTCACCAGAACCGCTTACTGAGTTTGTACCAGTCCAGCCCGACCCAAAGACAGGAAAGCTTATTACCCAATACGAGATGCACTCTGTTGGTGAAGATGGTGTAGGTCTCTTGAAATTCGACTTTCTTGGTATCAAAAACCTTTCAATCTTGGCGGACGCGGTGCGGCGCGTGGAAAAGATTCGCGGTATCAAGATAGATATTGAAAACATACCAGTCGATGATACCAAAACGTTTGAGATGCTCGCGCGAGGTGAGACTATGGGACTCTTCCAGCTCAACGGTACGGGTATGACCGCCTTCTTGAAGCAACTACGCCCCTCATCCATTCACGACATCAACGCGATGGTTGCACTCTATCGTCCTGGCCCAATGGAGTCTATACCGCAATATATCGAACGAAAAAATAACCCAACCTTGGTTAGCTACCTTGATCCGCGCCTTGAACACATCCTCGACCGTTCCTATGGTGTAATCACCTATCAGGACGACGTTATGATGATTGCTATCGAACTTGCGGGATACTCCTGGCTTGATGCCGATAAGCTCCGCAAGGCGATGGGTAAGAAGATTCCTGAAGTCATGGAGGCCGAGAAAGACAAGCTCCTGAAAGGATTTGTCGAATACGGTAAACTCTCGCCTGCGCTTGGTGAGAAAATTTGGAAACTCATCGAGCCGTTTGCAGCGTACGGATTCAATAAGGCGCATGCCGCAAGCTATGGGCGCGTTGCCTACCAGACCGCATATATGAAGGCGAACTACCCTGTTGAATACATGTCCGCAGTACTCACCGCTGACGCGGGCGACACTGACGAAATCGCTGAAATCATCCGGGAGTGTACGCGCATGGGTATTGAAGTGTTGCCTCCTGATATCAATGAGTCCTTTGCAGACTTCTCCGTGGTCCCACAGACTGACAAGATACGTTTTGGTCTTACTACTATAAAAAATTTCGGTGCAGGCATATCCGAAGCAATTATTGAAGAACGCAAAACAAACGGACCATACACTTCGCTTCAAGATTTCCTTACTCGTGTGACGAACAAGAACATGAACAAGAAATCATTGGAAGCACTCATCCTTTCTGGGTCATTCGACCGTTTTGAGGAGCGTGGCACCATGATGCAAAATATCGAGACGCTGTTGGCATACAACAAAGAGCAGTCTGCTGGTAAAGAAGCTTCACAAGAGTCTCTCTTTGGTGCATCCGCAGACACCATGCATGCGCTCGTACTCGCGCCTTCGGCTCCCATGACACAGACGCAGAAGCTCATTGCTGAGAAGGAGCTGCTTGGTGTCTACGTATCAGGTCACCCACTCGATATATATAAAGAGGAGCTTGAAAAACGACTTAAGATCAATGTCTTGAAAAAAGAAACGCGCAATGGCATTACAGTAGTTACCGCAGGAATGATTGAGAGTGTACGTGAATTGCTAACCAAGAAAGGTGAGCGTATGGCGTTCATAGGACTTGGTGATGGTGTAGAGGGTATCGAGCTTGTGGCATTTCCCGAAACCTATCGCACGTACCCTGAACTCTTCGTAGTAGGTTCTTGTATTGCTATACAAGGCAAGATATCAATGCGGAATGAGGAATCCACCATCGTTATTGAACGCGCAAAGCCACTCACAATACAACCTGTAGGAGAAGCAGCTACCACGTAGCGTGGATTGACATTCACGACTCCTGCGCTAGGATTGTTCCATACAGAGATTGTTTCGGTTACCAACCGAAAGCGGAGTATCGCGCACACGCCTAATCTGTTCTCAAAGTGCCTAGGCAACTAGGAAGCCCGGTGGAACCACGGTCACCTGATCGTCCGAGCGAGTACGTAAGCATATTACGTCTTCGCTTGGGCGATTTTTAGTGAGCAAACGAACAGAAGTGACTATTGCGAATTTATATCTCAATTCGTCCCTTCCTAAGACGAATTGCTAAACGAGCAAAGTCCAACAATTACCAGAACCTTATTATTCAAATACATATGGAGACTTCTCTTGAACACAAACGCCATACGCTCGCACACCTTCTTGCCATCGCTGTGCGCCGTGACTTCCCACACGCTAAGCCGACAATAGGTCCTGCTATTGAGAATGGCTTCTACTACGACTTCGATTTTAGTGGGGGTGAAGCGCCAACTGAGGCAAGCCTCAAGAAGCTTGAGAAGAATATGCGTGCCGCACTCCCTGCATGGAAAGAATTTTCGCATCGCGTAGTATCTCCTGACGAGGCGCGTGAGGTGTTTGCGGGCAATCCCTATAAACTTGAGATAATCAATGATCTCGAAAAAGCAGGTGAAACTATCACCCTCTACACGGTTGGTGAAGGACATTTTGAATTCACTGATCTTTGTCGCGGAGGTCACACTGAGCATCCGTCCGAAGAAATAGATCCTGAGTCATTCGCACTCACCACGCTTGCAGGAGCGTACTGGCGTGGTGATGAAAAGAATCCAATGCTCACCCGCATCTATGGACTTGCCTTC
>Ga0172380_10004628_pt1 | contig 17479 bp, 26 predicted proteins | sample Leawe162metaG_FD_119747 | JGI IMG/M metagenome (GOLD analysis project Ga0172380, IMG submission 119747) | Leachate microbial communities from a municipal landfill in Southern Ontario, Canada - Leachate well 162 metaG | ecosystem: Engineered > Solid waste > Landfill > Unclassified | place...
AGGCGGAAGTCCGAGGCATCCAAGTACCGTGATTTTGAGAAGGATGGTGACTTATCCATTATGGATATGACAGAAGAAGGGATAAAGGAAGTCGGGGACATTGTTCGTAAGGTGGATGCTTCTGGACTACTTGACAGAATAGGTGTTGACCAGTCTGGAATTGGACTTATTGCTGACGAGATGGAGAATGGTGATGATAAAGGTAATGGTAAGATTGAGCATGATCGAATAGTAGGCATTCCCCAGGGCTGGCGGCTTAATGGTGCAATCAAGGCTATGGAAGTTAAGATTGCCGGGAAGAGTATTATTCATGGTAGCCAACCACTTATGGCGTGGTGTGTAGGGAACGCGAGAGTGGAACCACGAGGGAATGCAATTAGTATTACCAAACAGGCGAGCGGAACCGGGAAGATAGATCCCCTGATGGCAGCATTGGATACGGTGGCTTTGATGGCGATGAATCCTGAAGCTAAGAAGAGTAAATCCGAATACGAAGGCGTAAGCGTAGAGGAAATGGCAAGTAATTTTGGGATGTAAATAATAATTATGTAATACGAAAGGAGAGTAAGATGTCACAAATAAAATGGATTAAGGAAAATACACGGGAGGGAATAAATGATATTAGGAAAAGTATTGCGGAATCGTTACGGGTAATTCAGCAGGAAGTGAAGCACATAGAAAAAAATGAAGTAAAACTATGCGAATTGCAAGAAACATTGCGAAAGCTGGAAGGAGTGCCGGAATAATGGGAGAAACGAATCGATTACGCGAGCAAGGTATCCAGTTCAAGCAGTTGCAACCGGGCCAGCAGATTCAGGTGGACTTGAAGAACGCTACTCAGAAGGTGTGCGAATGCGGGTGTAAGTATTTCATCCCGGTGGTTGCGCTATATACCGTATCGGCATTGGTGTCACCAACTGGGCAGGAGTTGACGGCGCAACTGCCGGTACTTATTTGTCAAAAGTGCGGGGAGGCGGTGAAATGATGGAATTTATCTACATTGATCTGAATGATTGGACGGGCGGTTTCATGCTTCCCGTGGGTGAAGGTTCGGAAGAGATCGTCGCTGAATTACTAAAAGATCCCAAATATGTTCGGCGTGAGCAGGGAAAGGAGACCCCATGACCGAGACAGTCTTGTTTGTGGGCGGAAGCAAGTGGCTTTGTGGTGATTGCTATAAAAAGGCGTGTGACATTCAGGGGGTGGTTGATTTTGAAGTTTGCACAATAGCAAATTACATTGGAAATCCGTGCGTTGTTTGTGGAAAAGTGGCGAAATACCTAACCAGCACTCCCGACAATCTCATCCCCCTCTTGATTGAGGGGTACAGGAGGAACGAATAATTATGGCACGACCTAAGAGAATAATCAAACAGGAGGATACGATAATGGAAGCTCCAATTTCCACGCCTACTACTATTCCTGACCCCACTCCAATTATCCCTATCGCAACCAGCATCCGGGAACGTAGGCTATTCCGTGTATCTGAAGTCGCTGATATGTTCGACGTATCCGAACGTGCGGTATACTTGTGGATTGAGAATGGGCATTTGCAAATAGAATCTACTCCTGGTGGGCAGAAACGGATTACTGGGGAGTCGATTGATGAGTGCAGGTTTAGGAAGAAAGTGGAGGTGGGAAATGAGTAAAGTTAGTGAATACATTGAAAAATGTAAGATGTCTGATAAAGAAAATAAATTATATGAAGAACGTAGAAGAGAAATGGAGGCGTCAAGATTACGTTTCTCAGTAAAACGTAATCAACAAAAGGGTGGTTATGGAGGCATACAATGTCACGGAGGTAATTATGAAACAGAAATAGCGGATCGTATTGTGGCGGATATTAATCATAATGGTACAATGACAATATTGTGTAGCATAGAAACATTAACTGAAAAAGAATCCTTACAATTTGCCAGTTGGATTGTTGATGTTTTCAAGGAATAATATAAAATAAATAAAAATAATCCTTGACTTTCCAAAAGTAATGGTTTAAGGTAGCATCAACAATACGAAAGGAGATCGCAATGCCAAAGGATATTCACCCGATTACAGTAGATTTGTCCGTGGAAACGTGGGAGGCATTGTCCAAGGCAGCCGCAAAGGATAAGCGCAAGGTGGCGTGGTTGGCAAAGCAAATTATCATGGTGTGGTTGATAAACTATAACGAGAAGGAGGGGATAGAAAATGGAAAATGATAAGAAGGTAATTCCAATTTGTAGGAAGTGTAATTTTCAGTATCATGATTATTGTTATCACCCGGATTCCGATGTCACTGATTTCATCAATGGTAGCAAGGAGTGCATAAAACTCAATTACGAAGGACAATGTAAGTTGTATGAGGTGATAAAGCCAAAGGAAGTACCTAAGACTACCGTAGGCACGGTTACTGTTGACCTCACGCTTAATACAGAGCCGTTCAAGAAAAAGATGGCGGAATTGCTGGCGGGACTATAGGAGGCATAAGTGGAATTAGCAATCACAAGAGATATCGCAACGCTGGAACGTCTAGAAAAGGAAATGAGGGAGGATATTCACGCTTTCTACCGTTTTGGCGCCAACCTTATCCAGATTAGAAAAGAAGAGTTGTATCTTCATAAGAATGGTGGAGAGTTTCAGACGTTCGAGGCGTACTGTAAGGGTGTGTGGGATATGGGACGTGCTCACGCCTACCGCCTTATGGATTCATCAGTGATTGTCGATACCGTGTCTCCCATTGGGATACAACAGCCAATAAATGAACGTCAAGCCCGTCCCCTCTCTAAGCTTGAACCCGACCAACAACGGGTGGCATGGGCTAAGGCTGTAGAATCCGCCCCGGAAGGAAAGGTTACTGCGGCAATCGTGACAAAAGTAGTAAAGGAAATGACAACCACCACGGAAATGGTTACAAATAAACCAAAAAACATTACAATAGAACAAAAGGCAATAAGTTGTGAATTTAAATCTGCATTCAACCAAATGGTTATTGAATTAAAGAATGCACGTGGATTAAAATGGACAACTGTTTCCCATAAAGATGCGGTTGAAATGATGCAAATACTTCTAAACATAGCCGAACAATAATAGAAAGGGGAAGAAAAAATATGTATAAGTTAACATTACAGAAATTGAGAGAGGTTGATGAATATTTTGCAATAGACCTTCTTGAATTTAATAATTATGAAGCACAACGGCCAGTAAAGGAAAGACATCTTACGATGTTATGTAACGAAATCAATAGTGGACATTTCTTGGTTGGAGATATTGCGATTGCAAAATTAACTTATGATGGCAATAGAAATGTTCTTGTTAATGGTCAACATCAATTAAAAGCTGTTGTGAAAGTCGGGAAGAGCATTAATGCTGTGTATCAGGAATATATGTGTTCTTCTCCTAATGATTTATCTGAATTATATAGAAGATTTGATAATCATCAAGCGAGATCATTGGGTGATATTTTATCACCTGAAGCAATTGCTTTAGGTGTTACATGGAAAAGAAGTATTGTGAGATTGGTGGTCGCTGCTGCTTCCTTTGGAGAAGCCGGGTTTCATGGCTCTACCGATGTTCCGAAAGTAGAGAAAGTTAAATATATTTCACAATATCTCAAGCAAGGATCTTTTGTAAATCATATATTGGAAGGTGGCAAGATAAAAAGTTCTCATCTAAAAAGAGCAGCAGTTGTTTTTGTAATGATGAAAACATGGGATAAAGATAAACATTTAGCGGAATTGTTCTGGGAATCGGTTATGAATGGAATTGACCTTACTGCCAATTCGCCCATGTTAGTTTTAAGAAATTATTTATTAACATCTGCATTGGGAGGAAGTAACAAATTAAGAGTAAGTAATTCACGAGAAATGCAAGTTAAATGTATTCACGCTTGGAATGCGTATCGTTCCGGGTCAAAAACTTCTTTGAAATATCATCCCAATGCTCCAATTCCAAAGATTATATAACAATTATAATTAACCATTAAGGCTCCTATCACGGGGGCCTTTTTTAATCCTGCATAAACTTACCAAAACTTCATACTATTTTACCAATTCATAACATTTCTTCTTGACCATTTAACATTCCTACTTTACCCTATCCACAAGCGAACCATCGTTCTACTAACTTGTAGTAGGGTAAATTGGATGAATAAATGAGTATTTATGATAAGTTAAAGCGCATCCTGACCACGCCCATCCGGGTTAATCTTGGCTTATCGGATGAGAAAGCATGGAATCCATCGCTCTGGAATTTAGCGGGTTCGCGGTCCCTATCTGGTGAAATAGTCAATGAGGCCACTGCATTAACGTATTCGGCTGTGTGGGATGCGGTAGGCCAGATTGCAGGCACATTATCCACTCTTCCACTCCATTTACTCCGTACCGACGCCAATAAGACCATCCAAGCCACCGAAAAAAAGCTATTTCGTGTAATGCACAGCGAATTCAATCCCTACATGACGGCTCAGATCGGGCGGGAAGTAATGGCTGCTCATATTTTAACATGGGGTAACTGTTACGCTGAAAAGGTTTATAACGGCTACGGTGACATTATCCAACTCTGGCCTATTGCCCCCAACCGTGTGCGAATGGAGATGAAAGATAGCGAATTAATCTACAATATCCGGGTAGATAGTGAAGAAATACCTCTTAAACGCGACCAAATCCTCCACATCCCCGGCTTAGGATTCGATGGATTCCAAGGCTACTCGGTAATCGCAATGGCACGGAAGTCATTGGGATTAGGAATGGCATTAGAAACTTTCGGTGCTCAATACTTTGGGCAAGGCACTCATCCGGGTCTACTTATTACCCATCCAATGAAGCTATCCCCTGAAACTCGTTCCAATATGCAAGCTGCACTTACTCAAACCTATTCCGGATTAGGCAATGCACACCGATTAATGCTGCTTGACGATGGTTTGAAGCCTGAAAAGATAGGGATTCCACCCAACGATAGCCAATTCATAGAATCGCGCAGTTTTCAAGTATCCGATGTTGCTCGGTGGTTTCACATGCCGGTGCATCGTCTTCGTGACTTGGATCGTGCCACCAATAACAATATTGAAGCCGAGCAGATATCATGGGTGGTGGATACCCTGCTCCCTTGGTGCATACGATTCGAACAGTGCTTCGATATGCAGTTGCTTACCCCTAATGAAAAATGGCAGCAAATGCTCTATTTCAGGCATAATTTAGACGGTCAGATGCGTGGAAATGCTAAAGATCGGGCCGAATACTACAAAATAATGACTGGAATTGGCGCAATGACTATAAATATGGTGCGCTCTAAGGAAAATATGGACCCTGATCCAAGTCCTTATGCTGACGAGCCATTCATTGCAATCAACAATATGATCCCTCTCAGCAAAATTGACGAATGGCTGAAGAACCAATCAAAATCAACCCCTGCAAAGCCGTCCGCAGGACAGGAGGACACCAATGCTAATCTCCCATAAGACATCCGTTCGATCCCGTGCGAATAAGCGCGATATCACCAATAAATCCGCTTCCGAGTCCACAATTTACCTCTACGGCGACATTGGTGGCTGGTTTGGAGTTGATCATCAGGAGTGGATCAAGGAATTTAACGCAATTACATCCGATACTATCCATATCCGAGTCGATTCTTCCGGTGGCGATATATTCGCAGCTCGTGCAATGAAAACCTGCATCGAACAGCATAAGGCAAAAGTCATCGGGCATGTAGATGGCTTGGCTGCATCCGCTGCAACTTTTTTCCTCATGGGATGCAACGAGGTTGAGATTGTAGACGGTGGATTCTTTATGGTCCATAAGGCCATGTCCATGATCGATATTCTCGGATACTTCAATGAAGACGATTTATCCGAACTTTGTGAAGATATGCAGAAGGAAAAGGAGCTTCACGGCAAGATTAACGACGCCATAGCCAATGATTACGCCAAGAAAACCAAGAAAAAGAAGGAAGAATGTCTCGCGTGGATGGCTGAAGAAACCTGGTTTACCGCGAAGGAGGCAATGAATGCCGGATTGGTAGACCGAATATACGAAGGCGATCCAGTGGAAGGCTCTTATGACTTATCCATTTACGCTAAGGTTCCCGATGCCATGAAGTGTCGTAATCAGGCACCATCCAAACGTGCAATCGAAAAGGCCCTACGTGATTCAGGGCTTAGTAATAAGCAGGCAAAGGATATTCTTATGAAAGGGTATCAAAAGGACGCAGAAGATGAATCCCATCAGGAGGATGTGGTTCGACATCAGGAGGATGTTAATGCTTCTACTCCAATTATTCCCATTTCGCCGGTAGTAGACCATCAGGAGGATGTGAAGCCCCCGGTTAAAAAGAAGGATCGCGTTGCCGATTTGTTATGTCGCGCAGAAATGGCGGCACCATCAACCACATAAAACATACTATAAGGAGAACTATTATGAAAACAGTGTCACAGTACAAAGAGGACATCAAGTCCTTGATGAAAAAGGGAGCCGATATCGACGCGAAGGCTATGGCCGAAAGCCGTGACCTCAACGAGTCCGAATTGACGCTGAAAAACGAAATTATGGATACAGTAGAGGAAACCTCGAAGATTGTTGCTACCTTGGAGCGGCAGGAAAGAGTTCATGCGAGTCTTGAGGCCCCGAATCCTCCGGTGACTATCGGGAAGAAAAACCTTCCCCGCGTGGAAGATGCTACCAAGAAAGATCGGTTCCAATCCCTCGGTCAGCAAATGGTGGCCGTTGTCAACGCTGGTCGGCCCGGTGGCGGAATCGATCCCCGGCTTTACAATGCGGCAGCAATGGGTCTGAACGAGACTGTACCTTCGGAAGGTGGGTTCCTTGTCCAGCAGGATTTCGTTTCCGACCTGCTCAAAGACCTCGTATCTCAGGCGATTCTGGCCCCGAAGTGCCGTCCGCAGCCGATTAGCGGTGCTGCCAATTCCATCAAAATCAACGGTGTGGATGAGACTTCTCGTGAAACCGGCTCTCGTCAGGGTGGAATCCGGGCTTATTGGGCAGATGAGGCCGAAGAGAAAACCAAGTCCAAACCCAAGTTCCGCAAGATTGAACTGAATCTCCACAAGTTAATCGGTCTCTGCTATGCGACGGACGAACTGCTGGCAGATGCAGCAGCTCTTGAAGGATTCATTCGCGCAGCGTTTCCGGCTGAGTTTGCATTCGTTACCGATGATGCGATTCTTCGTGGAACGGGAGCGGGTCAGCCTCTTGGAATCCTGAATGCCGGGTGTCTTGTTACTCAGGCCAAAGAAGCTGGGCAGAAGGCAGATACCATCGTTGCTGAAAATGTTATCAAAATGTCCAGCCGGATTTTTGCTGGTTCGTATCTCAACTCCGCATGGTACATCAACCAAATGTGCCTTCCCCAACTTTATACCATGAGCATCTCGGTTGGAACAGGCGGACAGCTCGTGTTCGTACCGCCCGGTGGAATCAGTGGCGCACCTTATGGTACGTTGCTTGGCCGTCCGGTTATCCCGATTGAACAGGCTTCAGCTTTGGGTGATGTTGGCGATATTATTCTGGCCAACTTCGGCGGATATGTGTTGGCTCAGAAAGGCGGGATTCAGAGCGATGTAAGCATACATGTTCGATTCCAGTACGACGAATCGGTATTCCGTTTTGTGCTCAGAATTGACGGCCAGCCTGTTCGTGCTTCTGCCTTGACTCCTTACAAGGGTGGTGCTACTGCTACTCAAAGTGATTTTATTGCTTTGGCCGAACGTGCCTAAGTTAGTGTAACCATTAACCATTAACCGGGGAGGGTTAACCTCCCCATAGAATTTACAAGGAGGATTTACCATGAAACTTTGTCCTGAGACTTTTCCGATGATTCAGGCTCATGAGCCGAACACGGCAGATGCGATTCTGAAAACTTGCACCCCGATCAATTTGAAAAATTGCAACGGCGTGCTTATCATTGTGATGCAACTCTACGCGGCAGATACCGACCTTACCATCACGGTTGATGAAGGCGCGACCGCTGCGGAGGCGACTGCCGGAACCTACCCTTTAACGACTGGGGCTGAATTTCCGATTTGGCTTAACACGGATACTGCCACTTCGGATGCGCTGGTACGGCAGACGGATGCGGTTACAGTAACAATTAATACCGGAGCGCACAAGAATCAGATTGCGGCTCTCTATGTGCCGACTTCTGTTCTTACTGCTGGTCGTTATTGGATTATTCCTGAGTGTTCTGCTGGGAATATTGCTAATTACGCTTCTATTCTTTACATTCTCGATGGTGAACGGTATCAGCAGGAAACACCGCCTACGGCAATTGCGTAACTTAAACTTTCCGGAGTGGGTGAAATATCCCACTCCGGATATGAAAGGAGAATAAAATGCTAAGAGATGATGTAGAATTAGTACGGAAGATCGTAAAAGAGGAAATCGCGCTTGCGTTGGCGGCACTAAATCCAGTAAAAGTTGCGAAAGTCGAAACCCCTAAGCCGGTTGAAGTCGAAGTTAAAACTGGAATCGAGGTTCCTTCTAAAAAGGTGAAGTAGATATAAACAATTAATTGGAGTGGGGTAAAAATTAGCCCTACTTAACCGGGTGAGGTCCGAACAGGGTCAGCCCACGGAGGTTTAACATGAATTATTCGCCAAGTACAATAAGCAGAATCGCAGACATCAATTACGGTCTTCGGGTAGATACGGGATCAGTACTCGGTCCTGCATTATCAACAGCTAACCCGACACTGTTAACATTGTTTAACGTGGTCGGCGGCAGGGTTCTTGTCCGTCAAATAATTGCAGAAGCTACTGAGACTTTTGTGGGAGTAGGTGCGCTGATTAAACTCGCTTTTACGCCTACCGGTGGGGCGCAGGTTGATCTTACGGCGGTATCGTTGGACGCCGGGTCGGGTGCATGGGCCGCAGGGATACGCCTTATTCTCGGAGCCGCAATTGGCGGGACCACTACTTTTAGTGCCATTGGTGCATCAGTTGCGAAAGCTGCCGACCCTTATGTCCTCGGACAGGCCGGTGGAGTCGGTGGAGCCATATTGTCCCACGCTACGACAGCGGCTTTCACTGATGGAACCGCAGTATTCTCCTTGTGGTACGTTCCGCTTGATGATGGTGCATATATCGAGGCAGCAGTGTAATTAACTAACCCTTCTTAGGTGGAGGGTGCTCACAAGGCCCTCCACTATCTTAATGAGGATATAAAAATGAAAAAAACAATATTAATAATTGCCTTGGCCCTGGCATTGATGATTCCATCCTCATTATGGGCCGCAGCAGGTTCCTGTGTTCAAACGCCATACAACTATGCTGGAGGCGGATTCAGGGTCACGCTTGTATGCACGGGCGGAACGGCTGGTGAAACAGGAACAATCCCCACGCAGACGATTGACACCGATACCATGTTATTGCTGACGGGGATTTATTATCTGTATCAGGTAGAGGCGAAACCCACGGCAGGCGGAACCGCCCCGGATGCCGGTGATGTTGCGGTGCTGATGAGCGGAGTTGATCAGCTTGGGGCAAAAGGCGTTGACCTGATTCATGCCACGGAAACAAGAGCCACTTTCCCTTACAGCGCGTTCATGAGTTCGTATGCGTATCCATTGGTTAGAAGTGCGATCACAGTTACCGTGGCGAATCAGATAACCGCATCGGCCAATTTCACTATAGAATTAATCTTTGTGAGGTAAGGGAAATGAAAAAATTAACATGGATGATATTAATGGTGATTCTATTTGTAACTGGAACCGCCTTTTCATTTCCGCCGACGCCGCCCGGGGGGAGTGCGGTCTATACTGCTTCCAACTGCAACGTAGCCGCTTATTACGACATCGGCACGCTCTGCCAGGATACCGATGACGGGAATCTCTATAAAGGGACGGGGGCAGCAGTTGAAGAGATTGGGGTCGGAACAGGCGACGTTACCGGGGTCGGTGACTGTGCTTCTGGGGCTTGCCTTGACGGTTCTTCTAACGGTGGAACTTATATCCGCCTCTATGATGGTGATAGCAACTACACTGCAATATACGGTGGCAATTCCAGCTCAAATCTGAGTTTCTATTTCCCGACTACTGCGGGTGCTACTGGTGGCATATTTTACTTTTCAGGCGCAAACCAGCTTGCGAATCTCGCAGCCGGTGCAACTGGCAAAGTATTGATTGCAAAAGGGGCGGCGGCTCCCGAGTGGACGCCCTACACATTCCCTGCTACCGTTCCCACCGTCGGCAAGGTCTTTATCTCAGACGGCACCAACATGATCGGCTCAACCGCCCTCAACACGGCGGCTTATGCGGCAACGGGGGATTTCGCCCCCGCCACTACCATAACCGCCGGTGCGGACGCTTCAAAAGGTAACTGTACCGACGGAGCGGCTTTCTACTACGGAACCGATACCCATATTCTCTACCACTGTTCGGCAACGAATACATGGACACAGGTTTATGGTGTGGGCGCAGATGGTTCTTATCAAATGACCATCACGAATAACACGGCGATAGCCCCGACCGCTTCTGCTAATCAACTCTACCCGGAAGCGAATGTCTGGAAGGCGGTCCAGAACGGCACGGAATCAAGTGTCTGCATCGGGCCGACAGCGGGGCAGGTCACTTTCACCGGGCCGACACAGGCGCGATCTTATGCCTTGCCGGATGCTGGTTCCTTGACTCTGGCTACGCTGACTGGATCTGAAACCCTTACCAACAAGACATTGACGGCTCCACTTGTAACCCTCCCCCGTGTTGCCGGGGGTGCGGCAGACCTTAGTCTTTCAGCGGCACAGGTATCCGGAACCATCATAACCAATGCCGGTCAGGGTGTGGTGGATAGAAATCATACGCTTCCCGCAGCTGCAGAGGGATACAACTTTGTCGGCTTTGTCGGGACAGCGGTAGCAGCGACCAATTATTACAGATTCACGGCGGCAACAGCGGCGACGATGTGCTTGGATGGTACTTGCGGGAAAGCCTATGTGACGATTGACACCCCAACGCAAGGGGCATCTGTGGTTTGCTATACAGAACAAGTATCATCCACTGGTATGTCCACGGCTACCGCCCTGAGTGCGGCAACTGCTACCGATGATGTGAAGAATACGGCGGCAACGATTGACATAGCGGGACAGGTCTATGCCGTGGCCGCAGCGGACGGGACGGCTCCCGGTGATGATGTCATTGTAGCGGCTAAGTGGGGGGCAGTGGCTTTTGACGTAGGAGTAAATGGAACGATAGATGCGGTAGAAGAAACCGGACAAGCAGCAGATCAACACGCCGATGAAGCGGCGGCTATTGCGGCATTGGCAGCACAGAATCCCGAAGCTGGGCATGTAAGGATAGGATATGTTACGGCCAGTAAATCTGATGGAACGTTTACCTTCGGGACCGATGCTTTAGTTACCGCTGGAACCACTACGGCTAATTTCTACAACACCACCGCTTATACTAAGCCGTTCAACTGGATCTGTACGACGGGCGCGGGAACGTGGGTCACTGATTAAGGAGGACACATGAAACGACTATCATTTATCATCTTAGCGATCCTCCTGTGCGCCACGGTTTCCTTCGCCCGGGATTGCAAGGATTTTTGCAAGGCACCGACAAAACTCGCCATGATGACTCCGATGATGGGGGTGAGTGCTACGGCCCCATCGGGAACTTGGTACTACAATCTCGCTTCAGATAAACGCGGTGATACGCTTTCAACTAATAGTACAACCTACGGACTTGGCGGGGCAGTTACGATTGGAACAGCAACAGACATAACGAAAATTGCGTTTTTTGTCAAAGACAACCTTACAGCAACCGACGCAAAAGTACAGCTTCTTGACGCATGGACATCGGAACAGTCGCACGCTGCGCTTGCCAATGGAACTTGCACGCCTGCCGATGGCGCGTGGTGTATTGTAAGCGTTACCTATACCGCATCCGCATCAACGGCATACCGAGTAATCTTTTCAACGGATGCCACCATAGAATCGTATGGAGACAGCGATGGAGGCATAGGTATTTACACAGCAGAATCAAATTATGGGGGAAATTTCCCGGCGGCAGGAATAATAAATGTAGTAACCGGGTATGCGACATCTTTTGCGGTTGCGATCTGCGTCGGAACTTGCTCAACGGGGCCATAAATGAAAAAATTCTTTGCTTATGCGGCGTTATTGATGCTCCTTGTCCCCTCTTTGCTGTGGGCGGCCTGTCCCGGTTCAGGCGCTACACGAACAACTGCAAGCTGCACGGCAGCCGAAATACAAGAATGCCATGACGTTGAAGGGGTAACGGTGATTAACGTACCAACAAGCACTTGCACATGGACGACTACGGATCAGGTCAGTATCACTAAGTACATTGCTATTCGGGGGGCGGGGATAGATTCAACTGTTATTACTGACAACACTACGAGAACTACGTTTCCGTGGACTATCAGTGTCACCTCTGCTTCTGACGGAGTGGTGGAGATTAGCGGATTTACTTTCTCTGAAGCCGGAGCAGTTTCATCCAATCCGTTGATTCAAGGTGGGGTGTGCGGCGCAAACACGGGCGGGTATGTCCACATCAAAAACAATAAATTCAATGGAGTATTAAGACAGCCGTTCATTGTCAGTGGGTTGCGGGGATTATTTTCCGGGAATACCTTCCTTAATACAGTGAGAGGGAAAGTGCTTGGAGTAAGCGGTGATTGGGATGCTAACTGGACAGGGGCCACTTCCTTAGGCTCGGTTAATGCGTGGTACTTTGAAGATAATACATGGACTACCCCTGCTGGCAGTGTAGACGGTCTGATCGACTGTGAATGGGGCGGTCGGTATGTTGCCAGATACAATACTATAACGATAAACGACACTCACACCGGTTCGCTCTTTTTCGGGCATGGGCTCGATACGGTTTATCGGGGATGTCAATTAATAGAGATTTATAACAATAATGCGACGTGTGCAGACCCTTGCGTTGATTGGCATTTTGATGCTTTTCTGTTTAGGGGCGGCACTGGAATTGTTGCCAATAACACCCTAACAGGAAAGTTTTTTGCGCCCCTAAGTATGATTCAGCACAGATCGTGCGATGGGTCTATATATTATCCGAGTGCGGTGGGTCTCTGTAGTGGTGGAACTCAGAATGGAGAGGTTTGTTCTGGTCCGTCAGGAAGCCACACGACCGCCTGTACGGGGGGTGGTGGAACGTGCGATTATGACAACTGTAATGGCAATAATGTAGGCGATGGTAATACTGGCCTGCATGGGTATCCGTGCCGTGACGGGCTGGGCAGGGGCGGGGATCAAGCTCTGGCGCCGCTCTATCAGTGGGGGAATACGTTAAATAGCGGTGCGATTACCTGGAATGCCCCAGTATCTGAGACCGGATGCGAAACTGACTATATCTCTGAGCATGTCATTGAAAACAGAGATTATTACAATGCTCAAAATATGGCTTATACCCCTTACACCTACCCACATCCGTTAAGGGGTGAAGGGGCAACAACCGGCACCCACAACGGGATCTCCATCAGTGGTGGGGTGAGTTTTAGATAGGCACACCCGGCCTCGAACGGGAAAGCAGGGGGTTAGGCAATGACACCAACTGGATCAGGAAATCTCACGTTCAAGTGGCTTGTTGGAATTCTGATGGTCGTGCTGTTCGCTGCGGGAAGTGGTCTGATTGCCGATACCCGGACAAACATCAAGGAAACCAAAACCGAAGTGCTTACCGTTGCGAAGGTGAATCAGGAGAAAATCGAATGCCTCCAACGGGAAAAACTCGATAAGGATTTATATTATCGAGACATGCGTGAAATCAAGAGCAGTCTGGAAAAGATCAACGACAAACTTGACAATCTCAGGGTAAGGAAATGAACCTAACTATTAGGCAATCCCTAACAGTTGAGATAAGGTTTTGAGATGGCCAGTCGTAAGATTGAAGATTTAACCGAACGGATGCAACCGAAGATTGTCCACTTTGAGGAACGACTTGAACAGGAGATCCCAGGCACATTCAGGCGGTGCTGCACTTATCGATCACAGGAGGAGCAGAATGAACTCTATTCTCATGGGCGGAACGGCGACAAGCGGCCAAAGGTGACATGGACGACGCTCTCCGTTCATACCTCAAGGGAAGCGGTTGACTATTTCATTCAGCGAGAAGGCAAGTATTGTAACGATATCAAGGTTGATACTGACGGAGATAAGATCGAGGACTGGCAGGAATTCGGCAGGATAGCGAATGAATGCGGCTTAGAATGGGGTGGTAACTGGAAGAAGAAAGACCTTCCCCACGTTCAATGGAAGGATGTATAATGACCCTACAAACCGACATTACACAGATCAAGGCGTTAAACGCTACTCACGCCAAAGAGATGACGGAACTCTGCGACAAGATGCTTGCAGACCTTTCAGCGGAAGAGGTTAAGCCTGATCCGGTTACGCCTGATCCCGTCGAGACTGAACCTGAGACGCCTACGCCTATCGTCTCCGGGTCAATGGTAGAAATGTCAATCTATTCAACTGGCCTTGTCCGATATGTTGGAGATGAGAAACGTTATGTCGGCCAAAGTATCGTTGAGGCTTTCCAGTCTATTTCTAAGGCGCTTAATCGTGACTTTCCCGACAGAAACGATCCATATCTTGAAGTCATAAAGGGATCACCTCGGAAAGGAACAATAGTAAGCTCCGAAGAAACGCACCCTCCTGAATCGAGTGCGTTTGATCTGAGTTACTTTACGTTTACCAGAAACCACACGCAATACACGGCATCGGGTGGGGCTGTAACGTCATTATATGATGACGATGGAAATCTTATAGTTATCTTCGATGCGGAACGGATGTTCTCCTGCCTGAAAATGTTCAGACTGATCTTCCCCTATTTCACCTGCATTGTGGGAACGAAAATTAAAATTGCTATGGGAGCCGACAAGATAAACTGGATCAGTGGATCTGATAGCTTGAATCATCCGCGTCATTGCCATTGCCAGCCATCCGGAGAGGGCGTTATCAAGATCAACACGGGGGCGGTGATATGAAAAAACTTGTGATAATTTTCTTGGTTCTGTTTATGGCAACCCCAGTTTTTGCTGCACATGAGATCCTTGAAAAAGAATACCAGGCTGCGTGGTGCAATGCGCGGGGAGGCATCCAGGAGTATCTCCTTGACGACGGTGCCAGGGTGGATTGCCTGCTGCCCGAGTACGCCGTTGAGTTTGATTTTGGGCCGAAATGGGCTGAGTGTATCGGTCAGGCGATCTTTTACGGGAAACAGACAAATCGGACTCCGGCATGTGTCCTTATCCTTGAAAGCGAAGCGGATATGGTTTTCGTCGAACGGTTGCGGATCACGGCGACCGCTGCCGGTGTCAAATGGTGGACGATGAATAAAGGGGAATTGGAGACGAAATGAGTGAAGAAACTTTTCTTTCCGCGAAACAGTTAGAAGACATTCCGCAAGACATGCTCCCCATGCCGGTTTTCAGTGACAACCTCCGCTCGTTTTTCTCCTGGGGGATCAAGTCTCATACCCACGGCTGCTATAATCACTTCATGTGGATGATCCATCCGGGGATGGTGGCGTCTCAAAACTTCCTCTATCAGAGTGAATCTGTAAGTGAATATACGAAAACGTGCCGGATCAAGTTATGGTATTGCAAGGAATGGACAGAGGAACAGCGGCACACGGTTATTAAGTTCATCGAGGAGCAGCTTAACCGGCCTTGGTACAAGCGAATCTATGACGTTCCGGCGATTTTAGGTCAACTCTTCTGGCGATACTTCCAGACGCCAGGGCTATCCATCTGCTCGGACTACGGACATGCTATATCTTTGGTGGACCCGGAATATTGCCTGAATTATCCGGACCCGGAAGAGGTTAATAAATGGCTGGTCAATCATAAAAACTATGAGGTATACGGTCGGTACGTGCCTGATTAAGCATAGTGGAGGCCAGCGAACAGGTCACTTCCGACTTGAAGGATGCGAAAGTAGAAGCGATAGATAAAATAAAGGATTAAATAGTATTTACATATGAAAACAAGTGTAGTAAAATTGAAGCAAGAGGCGGATAGAATCAAACGGCAGAAACGCAAGAAGAAGAATAAGAAGAGGAAATAGCAATGATTGTGAAAATATATGCCGAGCCGACGTTGGAGCCTGTCACCCTCGCGGAATTGAAAGTCGCACTCAATATCGATAGTGGAAGTGTTGCATCTGATATGCAACCATACACCTCTTTGCCTTCCGGTAGCTATCCTATTGACTATGAGTTAATGACGTTGGACGTTGCACCGGCGACTCCTTGGGCGGTAGGCGACATAATTACCGGGCAGACTTCAAGTAAAACTTGTGTCATCGTAACCGTCCTCACCACATTAACATTTATCGTGAAATCCCGCTCAGGTGCATATACATTAGGTGAAATTGTAGGCGTCACAGGCACGGCAGCTAAATTAGCCGATCAAGGTGCTACCAAACCCACATTCGTTACTACTTATAATAACGGCTACATGGCACTCGGCACTCCTATCGACGTTCTCGGCCATACCTCAGTAGTCTACTTAACCCCTGTAAATAATGGCGCAGGAGGCACGGTAGATGCGAAAATCCAAGAGTCTGATGTTATTACCGGCCCTTATACCGATTGGGCTACAGGGGCATTTACGCAAGTCACTGAGGCCAACGATACTACTATCCAAGAAATCGCATACACGGGAGTTAAGAAATACATCCGTACCGTTGCGAAGCCCCTCATAGCCGCTTGTGAATTCGGCACATCCGTCATGGTTTGGGAACCGAATGTAAGTGATGATGATGAATTAACCGAACTAATCGCTAATAGCCGACTTGCGGTGGAGAATGATACTTCCAAGAAGATAATGAGCCAGATGTGGGATTATTATCCACAATCATGGCCGTCTGAGGATAAGTTGAAAATCCCTTTTGGCAATCTCACTGATGTGGTATCCGTAGCATGGACGGATTGCGATGGTACAGTAACTACCCTTGTTGAAGATACTGATTACGTTATTATTAAAAATGGAACTCAATGCGGATTTATTGGACTCTTGTACGGAGGTGTGTGGCCAAGCGGAACTTTGTATCCTCATAATCCCATAACTATTAGATTTACTTGTGGGTGGGCTACTCAGGTTGAAGTTCCATCAACTTTCAAGCAGGCAGTAAAGCGTTGGTGTGTTAATAATTACGTTAATAAGGGTGATGATGTGGTAGGCCAAACTGTTAGTGAGGACAAGACTTATTCGCGGCAGATTAATCTTTGTGGTCGCTTAAATGATATGGACTTTTTGTAATGAGAATTGGAGACTTAAATAAAGTTTGCGTATTCCAGGCTCCCTCCGGTTCTCCGGTTACATGGACAACCATATTCACATGCAAGGGTGCAGTGTGGCCCCTGAATAGTAGCGAGTCCATGCAAGCGTTGGCTATGGGTGGCACTATCACCGGCAAGATTCGTATCCGATACCGGCCTGTGAGTATTAAACCAACGTGGAGGGTGGTGTGTGGCTCAACTATATACTCGATTGTTGGTCCACCTAT
>Ga0172380_10004629_pt1 | contig 17478 bp, 12 predicted proteins | sample Leawe162metaG_FD_119747 | JGI IMG/M metagenome (GOLD analysis project Ga0172380, IMG submission 119747) | Leachate microbial communities from a municipal landfill in Southern Ontario, Canada - Leachate well 162 metaG | ecosystem: Engineered > Solid waste > Landfill > Unclassified | place...
ATGCCGCAGAATCCGCGTAAAGTCCGGCGAAGTCCAGTATGGTCGGCGTGATATCCGCCCAGGTGATGAGCCCGTCGCAGGTTGTCCCGCGCGCGCGGTGGAAAGGACTGCGGACAATGCACGGCAGGCGAAGTCCAGGGTCGTACATTGTGGTCTTGGCCTCCGGGAAGGCCGGGCCGTTATCCGAAATGAAAATTATGATGGTGTTTTCAGCTTTGCCTTCCTCCTCCAAAATTTTGAACAGGCGGCCCGCGCCGCGGTCCAGGCGGGCAATGGACTGGTAATACTGGGCCAGCTCAGCGCGCACCTCTGGCATGTCGTTCAGGAAGGGGGGTATGATGACCTCGCTTTCGGCGTAAGCCTGCTCGTAATCGCCCGGGAAGGCCTGCGGCGGGTTGCCGAAACTGTTGGGGCGCAGCGGGTGGCTTTCCACGAAATCTGCCCGGTGGGGGTTCATGGAGCACCAGTATAGAAAGAACGGATCGGGACCCCGGATGAATTCCCGGCAGGCCTCCGACATGGCCACGTCGTCGCGCCCGAACTTGCCGTCGGGATGGCCCCAGTCGAAAGGGAACATCGCTACGGGTTGATAATGCTGCTTGCCCACGCGCCCGGTGCGGTACCCGCCCGGCTTCAGGAGGGCGGGCAGGGTTTTGACAGTCGGGAAGCACGAAAAATGGTGCACGCCGTGGGTGTGTCCGTATGTTCCATTGGTATGGTTCTGCAGGCCGGTAAGAATGGTTGAGCGGCTGGCCGCACAGGTTGGAGCGGTGCAGAAGCTGTTGATGAAGCGCACGCCTCCGGCCGCGAGCGCGTCGAGGCCGGGGGTCTTTATGACCGGATTGCCGTAGCAGCCAACCGCCTCCCGTCCGAGATCGTCGGCCACCATCAGGATAATGTTTGGCCTTTCCCGTGTCATGTTATTCTCCTATTTGCCATCGTTGGCAATAATAATCAGGCATTGCGGCAGATTTGTCAAACGAAAAAGAATATTTACCGGCGGCTGGGGCGCCCGGCGCCGCAACGGTCCTCAGGGATTGCGTGAGCGAAGGAATTTCACGCAGACCGGCGAGCCGATTGCAACGGATTGTCCCGTGGCTTTCAAAGATCCGGCGTCCGGGTCAACGGCAAACACTGCCACGTTGCCGCTCTTTTCGTTCGCGGCCAGCAGCCACCTGCCGGTTGGATCGAGGCTGAAGTTGCGCGGGGTTTCGCCGCCCGAGGGCTCGTTCAGCATTAATTTGAGCAGGCCGGAATGTTCGTCAATCGCGAAGATTGCGATGGTGTCATGCCCGCGGTTGGAGCCGTAGAGGAATTTTCCATTGGGATGGACCTGGGCCTCGGCGGTGCTGTAGGAGGGCAAGACGGCCGTGCCCGCCGGCTGGGTTGAGGCGGTCTGGACCGGCTCAAGCGCGCCTGCCGCGGCGTCGTACCTGAACGCGGTTACGGTGCAAAGCATCTCGTTGATGACATAGGTGAATTTACCGCCGGGGTGGAACGCCATGTGGCGCGGGCCAGAGCCGGGTGGCACGGCGGCGAAGGGCGGATCGTTCGGCGCAAGCGCGGCTTTGGCGGAATCAAGCCTGTAGACCATGATCTTGTCCAGGCCGAGGTCGGCCGCGAAGGCAAAGCGGTTGTCCGGTGAGGGATTGATGGAATGCGCGTGCGGGCCCTCCTGGCGTTTGGCGTTGACGCCTGCGCCATGGTGCCGGACGACTGAGCCGGCTTCGCCGAGCGTGCCGTCCGCCTTTACCGGCAGGGAGGCGCAGGAGCCGTCGCCGTAATTCGCAACTAGAGCGCAACGGCCGGCGTGATCCAGGCTCACGTGGCAGGGGCCGATGCCTCCGGTTGACTGCCGGTTGAGCAAAACAAGTTTGCCCGTCGCCTGATCGATCGAGAAGGCGCTCGCCGCGCCGGTTTTTTTACCGTTGATGGCGACGGTGTCCCCGACGGCATAGAGAAAGGGGCGCGAAGGGTGAATGGCGAGGAAGGAAGGATTTACAGCTTCCGCGGCAAGCTCCGGATTTTCCAGCCTGCCTTTAACGGCGTCGAAGCGGCTGACGTAAATGCCCTTGCTTTGGCCCGGCCGTGTATAGGTTCCGAAAAAAACCAAGTATGATTCTGCGGCCATTGAGGATACTGCCGGGAAAAACATTATGACAATCAGCGTTGCATGGGATAATAAGCGAAACAAGTTGCCCTTCAAGCGCATATTGATTTTTAATTTGAATTTTATTACCAACTCAGCCCGTAACGGGTTCATCCAGCTTGTGCTTCCCGGGGCCGAAAATATTTCCCGAAGCAGTAACCGCCCGCGCGCCGGGAGGAATATCAGCCTTTATTTGCAGGCTGTCCCGCGCGGTGCGGTGCCACTCCACCCGGATGAGGCCGCGCGGGGTCGGCACCGCGCCCCGCGCTTGCGAAAGGTCGACCGGCCTGGGCGCCAGCGTGAATTCAGCAAATCCGGGCTGAGTGGGTTGCACCCCGAGTATGACCGACTGCAGGAAATAAAGGGGCGCACAGGAAAAACCGTGGCAGCGGCTGTGGGATGGCATGGCCTCCGGCACCGCCTTGTGAGCGGTGTGCATTTCCCAGACGGTATCGCAATCCTCCTCCACATTGTCGCGCCACATGGTACGGATGATATCCAGTGCCTCCGTGATCCTGCCATAGCGTGCGAGAGCCTGCAGAACGTAATGCTGGAAATAAAATTCCGCTTTAATCAGCTCGGGCGAAGTCAGGGAGGCGAGGGCAGCATCGCGCTGGGGCCCGGCGAACAAATCATGGTATAGACCAATGGCCAGCGGGTGCTGGCTGGAGCTTGGCGCCACGCCTTCGGCATAGCCCGTGCAATCATGGAAGCGCCCGCGGGACTGGTCCCAGAGTGCGGCGTTGAGGGCCGCCACGGTCCGGTGGCTTAAGAAGGCGTATTCCGCCGCAATCCCTTCGGTTCCGGATGTTTTTTCCAGGACCGCGGCGCGCTTATAGGCGGCGGCTATGAGAGCGTTCAGCACGGCCGTCTTTCCGCCCGGGGCCGGGTGCGGCTGGCCGCCGCGGTAACCCCAGTCCACGAAGTTCCACATGCCTTCCTGGTCAGCGATCAAACCATCCGCATCCCGCCATTTTTCGTAGATGGCCAGGGCGCGCTCCATGACCGGGAGCAGCTCGCGGAGCGTCTTGCGGTCGCCCGTGTAATTGTAGTAATCGGAAAGCGTGAAGGTCCACAGGGCCGGCAGGACCGGGAACGGGAGCTGGACCTGGGAGGGATAGACCGGCGGGATCAGCCCATCGGGCCGGGCGCCGTCGGCTCCGATTCGCAGGTTGTGCGCGGCGAAGACAGGGTCGCCCGTCATGGCAAGGTAGTAAAGGCTGGTGACGGCCTGGTCGTTTGTCCAGAGAGCCTGCTCGCGCCAGGGGCAGTCCATGAAGGTGTCGGCCGAGCAGGCGCGCACGGTGTTAACGCACATTGCCCAGAGCCGGTTCAGGTATTGGTCCGGGCAGGAGAATTCGGCCGGCGCCGGCCGGGAATAGGAACGGCTGACCAGTGTCACACCGTGCAATTTCACCGGGGCTGAGAAATCGCGGAATGCGAGCTGGAGAAACCTGAAGCCGCGCTGGTGCAGGCGCTGGCCCACGGTTTGCCGTCCCGCGCGGAGCTGGAAGCGGTCGGCAAAGCGGTAGCGGCCCATCAGTGAATGAACGCGCCCGTCAAAGATGCCGTCGGAGTGGGCCGCTTCCATGATCGTTTTTGCCGGGGCTTCGATGTCCACCTGGATATTGCCGAAAACCTCGCGGCCGAAGTCAATAATGACATAGGCGCCTTCGCGCCCCGGGCCCGGCTCGAACACGAGCGGCTTCATGGCCGTCATTAAAGGCGCCGCCGGCAGGGGCAGGGCCGTGTGGGGCTCCGTGGCGATCAGGGTGGCATAGTCCGGATTTTCGGCCGCGCCCGGCGTGAACGGCACGCGCCCGGTTTCAATGATTTTTGCAGGATGGAGAAGGGAGTTTTCCGGCGGGGCGATGGGGCGGGGAACAACCCGGCGTCCGGTGAATACATCAGGCTCACCCATAACGAGCGGCTTGAGCCAAGCACTGGAGCCGTCACCGCCGGTCATCCAGTTGGGGGGCTCGGCCGGCATTTCTTTCCACTCCGAAAATCCGATCTGGCCAGTGTATATAAGCGAATCTGGCCGGTGCGAGGGATCGGTGCGCACCTGCCAGGTCGCGTCCGTCGCGGCCATGCCGGGCAATTCTGCCAGCAGCGCCGGCTGGAAAGGGGCCATGGTATAGGTTGGCTTAAGGCAGCAGTGCACTTCCGCCGCAATCCAGTTTGAGCCGGGGTGCAGGAGGGAGGCGACGGAGTAGCTGTCGGCGAAATAGCGTTTATGGGTTCCGCGCGGCGGGCCGTTGCCAGCAAATTTTCCGTTTACATAAACGGCATAGCGGGCGTCGGCCGCGATTCGCAAGAGGGCTTTTCTGGGCACGGCGGCGATCTTGAAGTTCTTCCTGGCAAGAAAATAGTAATTCGGCGCCTTGTCGCCCGGCGGCGATATCCATGAGGCCGCCCAGCGGATTTTCCTGTCCCTTTCGTCCAGCATCGGGCATCCGCCGGCGCCGCTTTCCGGGGATGTGGATAGCCGGCGTGCGGCTGAGTCAGTTTTGCGCGTGGATTTCTTCCCGGCCATTTGTTTCCTTTCCAATGCTGGCTTATGCCAGTGTTTTAATATTTAAATGCTTCTTTGGGCTTTTCCAACAAGGCAGATACACCCATCCGAAGTTTAACCTACAGCAAGGTTAATTATGGTGACATTATTCATCCGCCTCAAGATTTCGCCGTTCTTCAATCGCCGCCACGATGGCCGGGCCGTAAAAGCGCCTGTCAACCGGTGCTTCCCACTCCGGGGCGCCGTATCCCAGCCGTTTCCATGGAATACCCGTGTGTTTAAGTTTCAGGAACGGCTTCGCGGTCCTGATTTTAAACACCCGGACATCGTTCGGCGGCACGCCGCATTTGAGCGCGCCGTCTTTTACGGCCGCCTCTCCGAACGCCAGCCACTCCTCGCACTCGCTGATGCCTGCGCCTTTCACGGTTACGGTTCCTTCCCACGCCAGCACCTGGGAAGGATTGCAGAGCGTTATAATCAATTCGTCGGGTTTGTCCGTGACGTTTACCAGCGAGTGGATGGGCCGCTCGCCGGTTTCAATCAGGCTGAAGGATTGCAGGATCGGGCCGATTTCGGCGCGGACGCTGTTCAGCGTGGCCTCATCCCGCGCCTCGGAGTCCCAGTGAGGGGCCTGGACGAGCACAAGACGCCCTTTCCCATAGCTGAAAATCCTGGCCAGGCGCGATGCGCCAAGCTTCTTTGCCTCCGCCGGAAGTTTTTCCCACTGGCCGACATCTGCTATTACAAGGCCGCCGGATTTCACAAATGAAAGCAGCCTGTCCCGCAGAGCCTTGTCGCCATCAATATTGTGGCCGCCGAGCAGGACCAATGCCTGGTATTTTGCGATGGCGTTGTCATCGGCATTGGCGAGGATTACGTCGAACGAATCCCCGAACGGCGTGGGGGTCACGATCCCGCGCTCGTCGCGGGTAGGGGCGGTGAAGGAGAGGTTGGAGCCGGGGTAGACCCAGCGGAAAAATTTGTCGATCTGCCAGTCGCCGTTATTGTAGGGAATATTTCCCCAGACGTATAAATTTCTCTCGTTTTTAAAGTCATGCAGGTAGGGATGCGGGAACCACTTGTCATGGTAATAGGTTGGCTGCGCGTGCCAGCCGTGCTCGAATGGCAGCATCAGTGCCACAGGCGTATGGGGCACGCCGCGCATGGGGTGCTTGCGCGCGGTCTGGATCGCTTCCCATTGCAGCCATCCAAGGGGAGTGAACCTGGACATTACCATGCGGTCGGTAATCGGGTCGTCGAATGGCAAGGCTCCCTGGGCTTCGTGTTCGCTCACGGCATTTGACGGGAAGCAGGCGCATTCGAGGCCCATGATGTTTGCGCCGTTCATGTAGGCCAGCCACCAGAGCCGTTTCAAGAGCCCGACGCTGGCGCCGTGCTCCGGGCCGGCAAGCCAGAAATCGAGCAGGGCCGACTGCGGCTGTCCATCTTTCGGGTAGCATTTGAAACAATGCGCCCCCTTGTAACTGAAGACGGAAGGGCAAACGTTCAGTAAAAGGTCATACTGCTTGCAAGCCCCCCGGCAGAAACTCATCCGCACCGTGTCGCAGGGCAGGAACTGCGAGGCTTCGAAGCCGAGGATTCTTGCGCCCAGCTCCCCGGCGTAGTGGGGCCCGAAACCCATGGAGCTCATCGAGAGGATCCGGTTCTGGTGCTTATCATAAGTATTTTTCAGCCAGTCCAGGTAATGCCGGCAGGCCTCCTTGCGGGAGCGGTTGCGGGAAAGCGGCATTACGCCCTTGACCACGATCCGGCCAAGATAGGCTCCATCCCATTCCCCCTCGTTAAATCCGATGAACCGCTCGCCGAAGCATTTCATGATTTTATCGAACACCGCGCGGGGCACTTCGGTGTCAGGCCCTGAATTTGAATAAAAATATATGCCTGATTTGCCGACTTGTTCGGCGACTTTTTCCCAGTTTTCCCGGGGATTGAAAGTTTTGCCGGGAGCATTTTTCACGGCGGCCAATTCTTCAACGCACAGGTACCAGGGGAAATTGGTCACGCTGCCGAGCTTCAGCTCGCACAGGAGCTGGCGGTAGATGTTATCGCCCCAGTTTTTTCCGGCGATTTGCCACACGGCGCGGAAATCAGTCTTTAGTTCCCTGCGGGTCAGCGGGGATACTTTGGCGTTTCTGTGCCGCTCCGCCTCCTCCGGCACGGTGGGATAGTTGTATATGGGCAGGCGGGCTGCGGGGCCGGGAATGGAAGTGGTCTTGCTCTGGCGAGTTGGCATAATATGATCACCTCGTCCAATTATTTTTGAATCGTTCCTGTAAAGTATGGTAAGTCTTACATTCAACCCGCCCCTGCCCCTCCCGGGAGGGGATCAAGATTTGCCAGAAAGAACTTTATAATTAAGCAGAGGGTAGTCTATTACCCCCCGGTGCGAACGCAATATAAAAAGTTCTTCTTTTGACCATTGCAATTGACAAAAACCGGCCTGATAATATAGTAACTTAACCATAAGACTGTGACAAAAAATCCAGTCGGATCCGGACGGACAAGAAATTGTTAACCACGGTTAAGAAATTCCAAATTTGAAGCACGTCGTTCCATAGGCAGATCCGCCTGTGGCGGAAAATACGAAACAATGCCGAAATTCTCTGTCACATGCGGATCCGCATAAAGCGGAAAATATTCAAAGTCCGAGAAAAAGATTGTTTTTCGCATTTTATTGATATTTGCTCATTCGGATTTGTTTCGAATTTCGGAATTAGGATTTCGAGTTTTTGTTGTGGGCACAGACAGCGTTAGATTGTTCTCGGATTACTCGTCATTGTTGCGAAATAATTCATCTTGTCACAATAAGAAGGAGGCCATAAGCCATGAGCAGACCAATCAGCAAGATATCGCCCGACTGGTGGGATTACACGACCCTCGATGAAAAATTGCTCAGGGAAGCCGCCCGCCTTACGGAAAAGGACATCCGCCAGCTGGCGCGCCCGGGCTTTAAGGTTGCCATGTACGAAACCCTTGAAGATTTTTACCTGGCCGAGGCACTCGAATACATCAACGCCTGGAAGCAGTCCACCGCCGACAACCCCGCCGGAATCTGCGGCCCGATAGGGCCGACCGAGCAGCTCCCGCTCGTGGCGCGCATCGTGAACGACCTCAACCTGGACGTGCGGGAAGGCGTGTTCTGGGGCATGGACGAGTGGTATCTGAACGGCAAAGAAGCCCCCGTTACCCACCCGCTCTCTTTCAGGCGGGCCGACATGGAGCTCTGCTTCAACCGCATCCGCAAGGAACTCAGGCTGCGCCCGGAAAACCTGCATTTTCCCGCGGCCAACACCAGGGCTTACAGCAGCAGCTATGACCAGGCCCGCTGCCTCCTGATGCAGGGCGGGCAGGGCGAGGTTAAGCACTGGGCGTTCAACGATCCGCCGCAGCGCAAGGGCAAGTATCTCAGCAAGCCGCCTTCGCCCGCCGAGTACCGCAAGCTGGGCACGCGCGTGGTGGAACTGCACCCGATGACCGTCATCCAGAACGCGCGCACCTCCGGCGAAGGCCAGGTGTTCCTGGTGCCGCGCCAGGCGCTCTCGGTCGGCCCGCTTGAAACCTGGAAAGCGGACAAGGTATCCATCTGGCACCCGGGGCACCACGACAACAAGTTCGGCATCCGCCTGACGACGCTCATGATCTCGAAGCGCCTGCCGGACGCGGCCGTGCCGATGTCGCTCCTGGCCGATCACCCGGATGTCCAGTTCAACTTCTACCGCCCCGCGATCGGGACCTGCTCGACGGAAATGCATTGAGGGAGAGGCCGGGGGACAGGGAAGGCAGAGTGAATATCAAGATGCGGTTTTGCTGGCTGGGACCGGCCCGCTGAAGGAGCTGCGATAGCGGGCGGGGGTGGCGCCGGTCAGGCGCCGGAAGTGCTTGGTAAAATAGCTCTGGTCGCAGAAGCCGGTGGCGAGTGCGATCTGGCTGCACTGGTCATCGGTGCTCTCAAGCAGCTGGCGCGCCTTGGCGATCCTCACCCGCATCAGGTGCTGCCAGACCGTCTTGCCGGTGTGCTGCTTCACCAGGTGCGCCACGCGCGAAACGCTTATCCCGATCTTTGAGGCGATCTGGTCCAGGGTCAGCTGCTCGTTGTAATGCAGGGCCACATAATCGAGGATTTTCCCGACGTGCGGGTGGTAGCAGTTGAACCCGCGGGCGTAAATGCCGTGCATGAAATCCTCGAGGGCCTGCATGAGGACGTGCGAGAGCGTCTCGAAATCCGGCGCGACGATCAGCTTGCGCATCCACTGGTGGTTGCGCTCGATGAGCGGCTCGAGGATTGGGTTGTCCTCGACCGCCGCGCGCGTCAGGTAGCCCATGAGCTCTATCGCCCGCGCGCGCAAAACGGCCAGCTTGGGCGAGAGCATGTACATGGCCCCGAGCATCTCGTTCAGAACCTTGCGGGCGCCGTTCCGGTCTCCAGCCCTGATCAGGGAGAGGAGAATGCGCTCCCTGTCCATGGAATAACCGGACTGGCCGGTTTTCTTGTGCTCCTCGATCGCCTCGGAGATGTGGCGCTGCTGCATTGCCTTGACCCGGTTTTCCTCCAGGAGCACCGGCTTCCAGCCGCTTTCGCGGTAAAATGATTCCTGCAGGAACAGGGCGGCCTGCTTGATCCGCGCCGCGGGCCATTCCGGGAGCTGTTCCGCTATAGTTCCCGCCGGCCCTGGCTCAAGGCCCTGCTCGATTAGCCCGGATGCGATCTCGTCCCGGTTGGATCCCGAGGCCAGCACCCGGCCGCCTAGAAGACCCCCGTGCACGCGGCGCTGGTCCACGAGGGCCGCCACCCAGCTGATGATTCCCCTGGAGGGATAAAACACGAATGGCTCGCCCCAGCGCACGGCTTCCTGGAGGCTGAAGGCGTTGGTCTGCGAGAAAGCCAGCGCTTCAAGGCGCTCGCCGCGGCTCCGGCCTGCGCCTCCGGCAATGACTTCTCCGTTTACATCTACGAGTTCGGCGCGCAGTTTGTAGGCCTTGTAGTAACGCGCGCTGAGGCTATGAATGAGTTTGTGTGATAGTATTGTCATAAAATCATCGTAAAAAGTCCTTGAAAAACCGCACTATTATCCTTTCAAGACAAGAATACAGCAATATCGTCATAATAAAAGCATTATCTGTCTAGCGGGTCCAGCGGCCTGCGGCTAGATTGGCTGGCAACAATAGAGGCCGGGTCCGCCCGGTAACCGTGTTCAAACACAGCAAGGAGGCAATGTGAGCGTACTGGAGCAGATCACCGAAAATTTGATCAAGGGCAAGGCCAAGGAAGTCAAGGAGCTGGTTGACAAGGCCATAAAGGAAAACGTTCCCGTAGTTGACATCCTCAATAAGGGGCTCCTGGCGGGCATGGGGAATATCGGCGAGCGCTTCAAGAAAAACGAGGTGTATGTTCCCGAGGTTCTCATTGCAGCCCGGGCGATGAAGTCAGGCATGGAAGTTCTCAAGCCGCTCCTTGCCAAGGCGGGCGTAAAGCCGGTCGGCACGGTCGTCATGGGCACGGTCAAGGGCGACTTGCACGATATCGGCAAAAACCTGGTCTGCATGATGCTCGAGGGCGCGGGCTTCAAGGTCATTGACGCCGGCATCAACGTCGAGCCAGAGAAGATGGTCCAGCTGGCCAGGGAAAATAACGCCAACGTGATCGGCGCCTCGGCGCTGCTCACCACCACCATGACCAACATGAAGACCGTGGTGGACTCCGTCAAGGCCAGCGGCCTTTCCGGCAAGGTCAAGGTCATCATCGGCGGCGCGCCGGTCACGCAGGCCTTCGCCGATGAAATCGGCGCCGACGGCTACGCGCCCGATGCGGCTTCGGCGGCGGATATCGCCAAGAAGCTGGTCGGTTGACGGCAGATTGCTTTATAGCGAAACACAAAACGCGCCATGGGCTTTCCGTGGCGCGTTTTTTTTGTCTGGCCGGGCAAGATGCGGCGGATTACCTGGCGGCTTTCACGTGGTGGGCGATATGCTCGAAATTATTTTCAATATTACGGTTTACTGTTTCAACATCCCAGCCCAGGGATATTTCCTGCAGCATGCGCTTTAAAGCCTTTGCGTATTTCCTTGCGCGGGCCACGTTGGCGGTTTCCTGCGGATCATTTGCCAGGTCGAACAGGACCGGCTTCTGCCCGTGATAGAGGATAAGTTTTAAATTATCTTTTTTCAGCATGCGCCCCGGGAAGCCGCGCTTTACGCCGATGGATTCTGCGATCACTTTGTTTTCCCGGTGCGCCTTTTTACCGTCCAAAAGCGGCCGCAAGCTGCGCCCATCCAGCTTGATGGGATTTTTATAGCCGGCCACATCCAGGAAAGTCGGAAAGAGGTCGAGCAGGGAAACATTATCGGCGATTCTTCTTCCACGGCCCCATTTTTCGGGGAAGGAGATTATCAGCGGCACGCGGACGGAATCCTCGTGAAAACACATCTTGTGCCAGAGCCGGTGCCGCCCGAGCATCTCGCCGTGGTCTGAGGTGTAGATGAGGATGGTGTTGTCGAGGAGCCCTGTTTTTTCAAGGGCGTTTCTGACTTCACCGACGAGATGATCCACGTGGGAGACCATGCCGTAATAGGCACGGATGGCGGTCTTGAGCTTTTGCTCCTCGATTTTCCTGTCAAGGGTCAGGCCCTTCCAGAGCGGCAGGTAAATATCCTCCAAAGGATCTTTTAAGCCAAGGGCGGGATTCATGGATTTGTACAAATCGAAATATTTTTTCGCCGCCACAAAAGGCGCGTGCGGCTGGTAATATCCGATGTAAAGCGCGAAGGGAGGACGGGCTTCTTTTTGAAAGTAATGGATGGCGTGCGCGTTAGCTTCCTCGTCGTGCGGTGCGGTTCCGCGGTAATTTTCCCCTATATCCTCAATGGCGCCGAGGCGGCTGTCAAGACCCTGCGGGGCAAAGCTGCCCTGCATAGTTTTGCCGGGTGCGATGCGTGGAACGGTCCTTTCCGCATCCCCGAACAGGCGCCGTCCAAAACCTCCCATGCGGTCGCCCCAGACCAGGTGCATGCGCCCGGATATTACGGTTTCGTAACCTGCCTCGCGGAGCACGAGCGGCCAGGTGGCGAGGTGCGGCAGGAGCGGGTCGGCGTTGCACCACACGTTTATTTTATGGCTGTAAAGCCCCGTGAGCATCGAGCAGCGCGATGGCACGCACACCGGGCCGTTGCAGTAGGCGTTTTCAAAAAGAACACCGTTTTGCGCCAAGACGTCCATGTTTGGTGTCTTTGCCTCCCGGTTGCCGTAGCAGCCGGCGACGTTCGGCGTGTGCTGGTCGCTCATGATCATGACAATATTGGGGCGATCAGGTTCTTTTCGTTGCAACATTCCGTTTCTCCTCATGCTTGATAGTGGCAGGCCATGGCTAGAGTTGCTATGTTTTATTGTTGCCGCCCCGCTGCCGTGGCGTCCATATCTCTACCACACGGCGACGGCTCGTGCTACGTAGCGAAGGAAGCCTTCGCTTACTTCGCAGAGTAGTAAGCGCCGTGGCTACAGTTTCTGATCTTAATCCCTGTAGCCGCCCCGCTCAGTCGGGGAGCTTGGTCTTACTAAAATCTTATTGGAAATATCTCCCCCTGAAAAGGCCAATCTTCTGCTCTATTGCACAACCCGGCGCGAACCGGATTATTCTGGACATAAATCCATTTTTCAGAATAACTTTCTCTGCTTCGCAATGCGTGATCGAAAAAACCTTCCTGCCAATGAGGTTTGACGATATTGTTTTTCAACAATGTCTTGCCCAGAACAGACTTCAAAGATTGAATCCAGCCCTGCAAGCGTATGCCGCACATCGGCATGCGAACAAATAAATGAACATGGTCCGGCATGATGATATATTTTCCCACACAAACATTTCGTTCCATGCCCTTTCTGCAGAATTCAATAAATACATCATGCATGAATAATTCATTTAAAATATTACGCCGATCATAGGTATTGAAAGTGATGAAATAAAACGGTGATAAGCCCTGGTGCAAATGCCGTAACCGCGTAGGCCGCCGCGGATATTGATTAGATTGGTTCATGACCAGCTTGTTATGTCTTTTTCTTTCTTATCCACACGGCAGGCGGCTTGTGCTGCGTAGCGAAGGAAGCCTTTGCTTGCTTCGCAGAGTAGTAAGCGCCGTGGCTATCCGTCAGCTGACGGATAGCCGCCCCGCCTGTTTCGGGGTGCTTGGCCGGCTTATATCTTCATCATAAATTAGCTTAAACACGCTTCACTTGCCGCAGCACTGCTTGTATTTCCGGCCCGAGCCGCAGGGGCACGGGGCGTTGCGCCCGGGCTTTGTTCCGGCCGGGCGCGGGTTTCTTTCCGCAGCCGGTATTTCATAGCCGTTGCCGGCGCGGGCGGAGGCGGCCAGGCGTTTCAAGCCGGGCAGCGCCGCGGCAAAGAAGTCCTTGTAGGCTCTGCAAAAATAATTGCGGCGGCCGGGATATGTGCCGATCGGGACATGGTGCTTCGGGCATCCGCCGTTACAGTATGGCAGGTGTTCGCATTGCCGGCACTCTTCCGGCAGATCGGTCTTGAGTCGGGCGAATTCCGCGAGCAGAGGGCTTTGCAGGAGCTTTTCCAGGGGTTCATTTGTAATGTTGCCGACCACCCATTCGCGGTAGACAAAATGGTCGCAGGCAAAAAGGTCGCCGTTCCATTCCATCACGTAGGCGTTGGCGCACCTGCGGCTGTTGCAGCAGGTGGAGGAGCGGCCGAAGAAAAGATAGTGCAGCAGATCATCAATAAACCGCACCGAGATCCTGCCGGCGTCGCTTTTTTCCCAGGCCGCATAAACCTCGACGAGGCATTTTTTATAATCTTCCGGCGAACACGAAAAGCCGGCTATGGAGCCGTCGGGATTCCTTTCAAGGATCGGGATGAACTGGATGTAGCGGACGCCACGGTTGACGAGAAACCTGTAAATCTCGGCGCCGTTGGCGGCGGTTACACTGTTCAGGGTCACGAGCACGTTGAACTCGACATTATTGCTTCTCAGCAGCTCCAGCCCGGCCCAGGCGGCCTTAAAGGAGCCCTTGCCGGAGGCATCGAGGCGGAAGCGGTCGTGGTAAGGCTCGGGACCGTCGATGCTGAGGCCTACGAGGAAGTTGTTTTCCCTTAAGAATTGGCACCATTCCTCCGTGAGGAGCGTGCCGTTGGTCTGTATGTTATTGGATATTTCCTGCCCTGGCAAAGCGTGCTTTTTCTGGAAATCCACCGCGGCCCGGAAAAAATCAAGACCGGCCAGGACCGGCTCGCCGCCCTGCCAGTTGAAGGCGCAGGCCCGGGGCATCAGGCGCAGGTACTGGGCGGTAAGATTTTCGAGGAGGGCGTTTGTCATCTTAAGGCCGGATTGCTTCCCATAAAGCTCGCCGGCCTTGGTCTTGTAATAGCAGTAGAGGCAATCCAGGTTGCAGGTCGAGCAGACCGGCTTGATCATTATGTTGAATGGTTCAATTGGCGGCATGGTTTATCCCGTCTCACCGGGCGGCCGGCATGAATTTCGAGATGAAATCCCATATGATTGCGATTATGACAAGTATAATCAAAATTGAAAAATATTTTTTTATCCGCTCGGCTTGCAGCTTGCGCGAGAGCCACACCCCGGCCTGCACCCCGGCCAGGCTGCCGGCAAGGAGAGGCAGGACGATCCACAGGCTGACCTGCCCTGTCCGGCCATAAATGATTGCGCCGGCTATTGAGCTGAAAAGAACCACACCCAGGCTCGTGCCAATGGCCTGGTGGATCGTGAGGCCTATCACCAGCAGCATGGCCGGCATGAACAAAACGCCCCCGCCAATGCCCAGCAGCCCCTTCACGCCCCCGATCAGCAGCCCCAGGGCGCAGAGTCCCGGCAGGGAGATGTTGTTGATGCCCGTTGCGCGGATAGTGATCCGTGGCCGGCCCGGCACCCGTGCCAGGAGCGGCGCAGAGGGGCGGACCTCGCTCCTGTTCCGCCAGACCAGGAACGCCGTAACGGCCAGCACGGCAATGAAGATGCCGTGCATGACCAGGGTGAAATGGAATTCACCCGCGAGCGCTTTTAAAAAAACATGGAGCCGGGCGCCCAGCATGGTTCCGCAGACCGCGCCCCCGCAGAGGATTGTCATGGTTTTCAAAGCCACGTTCCCCAGGCGCATGTGCTTGATCCAGGCCGCGACGCTGGTGCCGATGGTGAAAAGCATTGAGGAGCCGGTGGCGAGGGTGTAGGGGACGTGGAAGAGGATGTTCAGTAGTGGCGTGATGAGGAAAGCCCCGCCTACTCCGAAGAGCCCTGTGGCGACTCCCACGCCGAGCCCCAGCCCGGCCAGGGCCGCAAGCTGCCACGGATCGGCGATGCAGGCGGGCATTTCAAGAAAGCCGGTCATGCCTGTCCTCCCCGGCGGCGGGTGGTTTTCCGCGCCGGTATTTTTCAAAAACATGTTCCACGACCATGCCCCAGAGGAAGGGCAGGGCCAGGAGCAGGATTATTTCAATAATGTTCCGGAAAGATGCCATCGGCATCAGAATAGCGGCTGTCATGAAAATTATCAATGGGGATAGATGCGGGGAAAAAATAAGTATTGATACCTTGTCCGCTTTCGTCATAGAATATTTTAAATTTTACTTATTTTTTGCGTGTTCTTCCGGCGCGCCTGTGGCGGAAAGAGGGGCAAGAAAAGATGGCTGCGGCTAATATTATCCTTATACTCTGTGACCAGATGCGCGGCGACTGCATTGGCGCCGGCGGCAATAATCGCATTCAAACCCCCAACCTGGATGATCTGGCCTCGCGCGGTACAATCTTTTCGCATGCCTATTCGGCGGTGCCCTCATGCATACCGGCGCGCGCCTTGCTCTGGACGGGCCAGAGCCAGTGGCATGCCGGGCTGCTCGGCATGGGGCGCGGCCAGGGGCAGATGCCGGACGATTACCCGCATACCATCGCGGGGGAATTGACCCGGGCGGGATACCGCACGCACATGGTCGGCAAGGGGCATTTTCATCCGCAGCGCTCCCTCATGGGGTTTGAATCAACCGGGCTGGACGAGTCGGGCCGGATGCCGGATAGCGACTATCGCCAGTGGTTCCGCGCCCATGCGCCCGAGGGCGTTACGCCCGATGATCACGGCGTGGATTGGAATTCGTGGCACGCGCGCCCCTGGCATGCGGATGAGCGCCTGCATCCCACCTCCTGGACCATGAGCCGCGCCCTGGAGTTCCTGGAGGCCCGCGATAAATCCAAGCCGTTCTTCCTCAATATTTCCTTTGCGCGCCCGCACTCGCCGTACGTGCCGCCGGAATATTATTTTCACCTCCATCGGCCCGATGATATACCGCCGCCTTTTGCGGGCGGGTGGGCCGCGATCCACGCCGACGCGCGCCCTGCCAAAAACCGCAATGCCTGGCGGGGAAAAATGACCACGCAGCAGATACAGCGGGCCCGTTCCGGGTATTACGGCGAGATCGCCTTCGTCGACGCCCAAATCGGAAGGCTCATGAATTGGCTGCAGCGTTGCGATCACGATGCCTTCAATAACACCCTCTTCATTTTTACCTCCGACCACGGCGACATGCAGGGCGACCACAACCTGTGGCGCAAGACATATGCCTACGAAGGCAGCAGCAGGGTGCCGTTCATTCTCGTCAGCCCGCGTGGTTCAAAAAGGTCCAAGGTTGGGGAGGTGATCGAGCTGCGGGACATAATGCCGACCGTGCTCGAGGCGGCCGGGGTCAGTGTTCCGGAAACCGTCGACGGGCGCAGCCTGCTGCCGCTGCTTGAACGCCCCTCAAGCGACTGGCGGAAATATATCCACGGCGAGCACTGCACCTGCTATTCGGAGGAGCAGGAGATGCAGTATGTCACCGATGGCAACCGGAAGTTCATCTGGTTCCCGCGCCTCGGCAGCGAGCAGTTCTTTGACCTGGAAATTGATCCGGGCGAATGTATCAACCTGATTGACGATCCGGGCCGCCAAAAAGAAATCGGGCAATGGCGCAATTACATGGTTGCTGAATTGGAAGCGCGCTCTTGCGGCTGGGTCAAAAACGGAAGACCGTATTGCCCGGACGAAAAGCCGCTCGTGTCGCCGTATATGACGATGCGCTGGAAGGGAACATGATGAACGCAAAATTATTTTTGGATTAAAAAAAGGGCCAATGACATGAAAAAACCGAACATCCTGTTTTTTTTCAGCGACCAGCAGCGCTGGGATACCTGCGGCTGCTACGGACAGAAGATGGAAGTGACCCCGAACCTCGACCAAATGGCGCGCGAGGGCGTCCGGTTCGACAAGGCCTTCACCTGCCAGCCGGTCTGCGGCCCCGCGCGCGCCTCCATCCAGACCGGAAAATACGCCGCCGAGGTCAATTGCCACACCAACCACCGGCGGCTGCCCGCCGGCGAAAAAACTGTCGCGCATTGCCTGGCCGGGCTTGGCTACAGCACGGCCTACATCGGAAAGTGGCACCTGGCCTCCGGGCCGGGCGACGATCCGGCTGACAATTTCAGGGACAAGGCCGTGCCGCCTGACCGCCGGGGGGGATACAATGACTTCTGGCTGGCCTCCGATGTGCTCGAGTTCACTTCCCACAGCTACGACGGACACATGTTTGACGCGCAAGGCAACATGCGCAAGTTCCCGGAAGGGCGCTACCGCGCCGACGCCCAGACCGACTGGGTGATTGAATACCTGCAGTCATATAAAAAGGAAAATCCTTTCTTTCTCTTTGTATCCTACATCGAGCCGCACTTCCAGAATGACCACAAGCACCACGAGGGACCGCGGGGCTCGAAGGAAAAATTCAAAAATTTCCCCGTTCCG
>Ga0172380_10004630_pt1 | contig 17472 bp, 17 predicted proteins | sample Leawe162metaG_FD_119747 | JGI IMG/M metagenome (GOLD analysis project Ga0172380, IMG submission 119747) | Leachate microbial communities from a municipal landfill in Southern Ontario, Canada - Leachate well 162 metaG | ecosystem: Engineered > Solid waste > Landfill > Unclassified | place...
ATGATGCGCCACAGCGCGCCCGCATCCGGTGTCATGATGGGTTTGCCTTCGTACACGATCGTCGTGCAGCCATGCAGCAGGGGGCCGTACACGATGTAAGAGTGACCGACCACCCAACCCACGTCCGATGCCGCCCAGAACACATCGCCTGCATCCACGTTGTAGATGGCCTTCATGCTGTACTTCAGCGCTACCGCATGTCCGCCGTTCTCACGCACCACCCCTTTAGGTTTGCCTGTCGTGCCCGAGGTGTACAGGATGTACAGCGGATCGCTGCCTTTCACGGGCGTGCAATCCACCGCCTTTGCTTTCGCCAGCAACATCGCCCAGTCATGGTCGCGTCCTGCTGCGAGTGGTGCATTGCATTGCGGACGTTGGAACACCACGCAGCTTTGTGGTTTGTGTTTCGACAAGTCGATGGCTTTGTTGAGCAAAGGCATGTATTCGATGACGCGCTTGATCTCGATGCCGCACGACGCGGTGAGGATGACCTTGGGTGTCGAATCGTCAATGCGCTGTGCCAACTCGGGCGGTGCGAAACCACCGAACACCACCGAGTGGATCGCACCCAAACGTGCCACCGCCAACATCGAGATGACCGCCTCGGGAATCATCGGCATGTAGATGATGACGCGGTCGCCCTTGACCACGCCCAAGTCCGCCAGCATGCCTGCCGTGCGTGCCACTTCATCGGTCAGCTCTGCGTAGGTGTACTTGCGTTTGGTATCGGTGACAGGGGAGTCGTAGATGATCGCCGTCTGCTCGCCGCGACCGTTCTTCACGTGATGATCCAACGCCATGTAAGCCGTGTTCATCTCGCCATCACCGAACCAGTGGCCGATGCCATCCGCATCGGTCGTCAGGATCGTCTGCGGTGTCTTGAACCATTCCAGCGCCTTAGCTTGGTCACCCCAAAAGCCGGCTGGGTCTTTCATCGAACGGTCGTACTCGGTTTGGTAACTCATGTGCCTGACTCCTCTCATTTAGAACCCATTTCCCGCCGTCCTTCTAAGGGAAGGTCAAGAGGGATTATTTTCCAAAACAAACATTAGGGAATCTCTGATTAAGTCGTCATCCCCGCGCAGGCGGGGATCCAGTTTATTTATTTAACTAGGTTCCCGCCTGCGCGGGAACGACGAATTAGGCTTAATCAGACCTTCCATTAAAAACTGTCGCCGGGAACACGCACCCAGCCTTCCATCAACACGCGCGCACTGCGGCTCATGGTGACTTTCTCGACTTTCCACTCGCCGCCGTTCTTGCTGGCTGCTGCGCCGACACGCAAGGTGCCAGAGGGATGCCCGAACCTCAACACATCGCGTTCACTGCCGCCTGCGGCCAGATTCACCAGCGTGCCGGGGATCGCTGCGGCTGTGCCGATGGCGACCGCTGCGGTGCCCATCATGGCATGGTGCAGTTTTCCCATCGACAGCGCGCGCACCAGCAGGTCGATCTCGGAAGCGCGGATGGTTTTGCCGCTGGATGCCACATGGTCGACCGGTGGTGCGACAAAAGCGACCTTCGGTGTATGTTGGCGCGTCGCGGCTTCTTCGGGGGTCTTGATCAGTCCCATGCGCAATGCGCCCGCCACGCGTATCTTCTCGAAACGCGCCAGCGCTGCCGGGTCGGTATTGATGGCTTCACGCAGCTCGGTGCCGGTGTAACCGATATCTGCCGCATTCACGAACACGGTCGGGATACCGGCGGTGATCATGGTGGCCTTGAAGGTGCCGACACCCGGCACTTCCAGATCGTCGACCAGATTGCCGGTTGGGAACAGGCTGCCGCCTTCTTCACTATCATCGGATGGGTCCATGAACTCCAGCACGATCTCCGCTGCCGGGAAGGTCACGCCATCCAGTTCGAAATCGCCGGTCTCCTGCACCTGACCGTTGCTGACCGGCACATGGGCGATGATGGTCTTGCTGATATTGGCTTGCCAGATGCGCACGGTGCAGACACCCTCTTTGAGACGCGCGGCGTCGATGTATCCGGCATGGATCGCGAAAGCACCCGCACCCGTGGATAGATTGCCGCAGTTGCCGCTCCAGTCGACGAAGTCTTTGTCGATGGAGATCTGGCCGTAGAGGTAATCCACATCATGACCAGGGCGTGAGCTTTTTGACAGGATCACGCACTTGCTGGTACTGGAGGTCGCGCCGCCCATGCCGTCGATCTGTGCGGCATAAGGGTCGGGGCTGCCGATCACGCGCTGGAACAATTTGTCACGCGCCTTGCCCGGCACCTGTGCGGCCTTAGGCAGATCTTCCAGCCGGAAGAACACACCTTTCGATGTTCCGCCGCGCATATACGTGGCAGGGATTTTTATTTGCGGTGCGATGGACATCATGCAACTCCTTCGAGGAAGTCCTGCGCAAAGCGTTGCAGTACACCGCCCGCGTTGTAGACACGCACTTCAGCAGCGGTATCCAGACGGCAGGTGACGGGGATGCGCACCGTCTCGCCATTCTTGCGGTGCATGATCACGGTCAGGTTGGCACGCGGTGTGATGTCGCCTTCCACATCAAAGGTCTCGCTACCGTCGATGGCGTAGGTCTTACGCGTATCGCCCGCCTTGAACTCCAGCGGCAGCACACCCATGCCGACCAGATTGGTGCGGTGGATGCGCTCGAAACCTTCCGCCACGATGGCTTCCACACCGGCCAGACGCACGCCCTTGGCTGCCCAGTCACGCGAGGAACCCTGACCGTAGTCGGCACCCGCCACGATGATCAGGTTCTGCTTGCGACCCATATAGGTCTCGATGGCTTCCCACATACGCATGACCTTGCCGTCTGGCTCGACGCGGGCGAGAGAACCCTTCTTCACTTGGCCATCGACCACGGCCATCTCGTTGACCAACTGCGGATTGGCGAACGTTGCGCGTTGCGCGGTGAGGTGGTCGCCACGGTGCGTCGCGTAAGAATTGAAGTCATCTTCCGGCAGGCCCATCTTCGCCAGATATTCACCGGCGGCAGAGTCGAGCAGGATCGCGTTCGAAGGCGATAGGTGGTCTGTGGTGATGTTGTCCGGCAAGACGGCGAGCGGACGCATCCCCTTCATCGTGCGAACACCTGCCAGTGCGCCTTCCCAATAAGGCGGACGACGGATGTAGGTGGACTGCGGACGCCAGTCGTACAACGGACTCTTCGCCGCTTCGATCACGCCGAGATCGAACATCGGGATGTAGATCTGCTTGAACTGTTCCGGCTTCACGCAAGCGGCAACGATGGCGTCGATCTCTTCATCGGCAGGCCAGATGTCTTTCAGCATGACCGGCTTGCCGGACTTGTCAGTGCCCAGTGCATCCTGCTCGATGTCGAGGCGCACCGTACCCGCGATCGCGTAAGCGACCACCAGCGGCGGGGAAGCTAGGAACGCTTGCTTTGCATATGGGTGGATACGACCGTCGAAGTTGCGGTTGCCGGACAGTACGGCGGTGGCGTACAGGTCGCGATCAATGATCTCCTGCTGGATCTTGGGATCGAGCGCACCGGACATGCCGTTACAAGTGGTGCAAGCGAAACCGACGATACCGAAGCCCAGCTTCTCCAACTCGGATAACAGGCCCGCTTCTTTCAGGTACAGTTCGGCCACTTTGGAGCCGGGCGCAAATGAAGTCTTGACCCAGGGCTTGCGGAGCAGACCCAGTGCGTTGGCTTTCTTCGCCAGCAGTGCTGCGGCTACCACGTTGCGCGGATTGGAGGTGTTGGTGCAGGAAGTGATGGCCGCGATGATGACAGCACCATCTGGCATCAGACCTTGCGCTTCTTCGGTCTTGCCCGTAGCCAGCTTGGCTTCGTCAGCGATGCCGCGCTCGTGCAGGGCGGACGTCGGCAGACGGCGGTGAGGATTCGACGGTCCGGCCATGTTGCGCACCACGCCGGACAGATCGAAGTTCAGCACGCGCTCGTAATCGGCAGCAACCATTTGGTCTGCCCACAGACCAGTGGTCTTGGCGTAGTTCTCTACGAGGGCGACCTGCTCAGGCTCGCGGCCCGTCAGTTTCAAGTATTCGATAGTTTGCTTGTCGATGTAGAACATCGCTGCCGTGCCACCATACTCCGGGCACATATTGGAGATGGTCGCGCGATCGCCGATGGTGAGGCTGTCCGCGCCCGCGCCGAAGAATTCGACCCACGCGCCGACCACTTTTTCTTTGCGCAGGAACTCGGTCAGCGCCAGCACGATGTCGGTGGCGGTGATGCCGGGTTGACGCTTACCAACCAGCTTCACGCCCACGATATCGGGCAGACGCATCATGGACGGCAAGCCCAACATGACGGTCTCGGCTTCCAACCCGCCGACACCGATGGCGATCACGCCGAGGGCATCAACGTGCGGTGTGTGCGAGTCAGTCCCCACGCAGGTATCGGGGAAGGCCACGCCGTCACGCGCTTGGATCACCGGCGACATCTTCTCCAGATTGATCTGATGCATGATGCCGTTGCCGGCAGGAATCACGTCCACATTCTTGAACGCAGTCTTGGTCCACTCGATGAAGTGGAAGCGGTCTTCGTTGCGACGGTCTTCGATCTCGCGGTTCTTGCGGAAGGCATCCTTGTCGAAGCCGGCAGCTTCCACGGCCAGCGAGTGGTCGACGATCAACTGCGTCGGCACCACCGGGTTGACCAGTGCAGGGTCGCCACCCTGGTCGGCGATCGCGTCACGCAGACCGGCAAGGTCTACCAATGCAGTCTGGCCGAGGATGTCGTGGCACACGACACGCGCGGGATACCAAGGGACATCCAGATCACGTTTGCGTTCGATCAACTGCTTCAGTGCATCGGTCAATTCATCCGGTTCGCAGCGGCGCACCAGTTGTTCTGCCAACACTTTGGAAGTGTAGGGCAGCTTGGCATAAGCACCGGACTGGATGGCTTCGACGGCCGCACGGGTGTCGAAGTAGTCCAGCTTGGTTCCGGCTAAGGGCTTGCGGTATTGGCTATTCATAAAGTCCTTCAAAATCTATTTGCCACAGAGAACACAGAGTACACAGAGAAGAAAAGTTAAGACTTTCAGCGTGGCACTCTGATTGTTGATGCTGTTTTCTCTGTTTTCTCTGTGATCTCTGTGTCCTCTGTGGCTAATTTGTTTTCAGGGTTTAACGTTTCTCAATCGGCACCCAAGCCAGATTGTCCGGCCCGATGTAATTCGCACTTGGGCGGATGATCTTGCCGTCGGCGCGTTGTTCCATCACGTGCGCACCCCAGCCGGTGACGCGAGAAATGACGAAAAGCGGCGTGAACATCTCGGTCGGTACGCCCATCTGGTTGTAGGACACGGCAGAGAACCAATCCAGGTTCGGGAACATCTTCTTCAAGTCCCACATGGTCGTTTCCAAACGCGCGGCGATGTCGAACATCAAGGTGTTGCCGTTCTCTTTGGACAGACTTTGTGCCACACGTTTGATGACTTCATTGCGCGGGTCGGAGATGGTGTACACAGGATGGCCGAAACCGATGACGATCTCTTTGCGTTCCACACGTGCACGGATATCGGCTTCCGCTTCGTCTGCACTCTTGTAACGGCTCTGGATGCGGAACGCTTCTTCGTTCGCGCCGCCATGCTTAGGTCCGCGCAACGCACCGATCGCACCGGTGATGCAAGAGTAGATGTCGGAGTTGGTACCCGCGATGACGCGTGCTGTGAAGGTGGATGCGTTGAACTCATGCTCTGCATACAAGATGAGCGAGGTGTGCATCGCACGTACCCAAGATTCTTTCGCTGGCTTGCCATGTAACAGATGCAGGAAATGCCCGCCGATGGAATCGTCATCGGTCACCACGTTGATGCGTTTGCCCGACGTGGTGAAGTGATGCCAGTACACCAGCATCGAACCAAAACTCGCCATCATGCGGTCGATGATCTCTTTCGACTTTTCCGGATCGTGCTTCTCCGATTCTTGTTCCACCGTGCCGAGTACCGAGCAACCCGTACGCATCACATCCATCGGGTGTGCGTTGGCAGGCAGCGCTTCCAGTGCTTGCTTCACCGCTGCGGGTAGGTCGCGCAGTGTCTTCAGCTTGGCCTTGTAGGCTCTGAGTTGAGCGGCAGTCGGTAACGTGCCGTGGATCAACAGGTGAGCAATCTCTTCGAACTCCGCCTTCTCGGCGAAGTCGAGGATGTCATAGCCGCGATAGTGCAGGTCGTTACCCGTGCGACCAACCGTACACACCGCCGTGTTACCCGCAACGGTGCCGGATAGTGCGACGGACTTCTTGGGCTTCGGTAATGTCGTTTCTTCTGCCATGTCTTTCTCCCAGTTGTTGGAATAAATAATTTACAAATTGAAGCTACTTTCATTTCCCTCCCCCATGCAGGGGGAGGGTTAGGGTGGGGGTAGAAGCTTAGTGTTGCGCTGCTTGCAATTTTTACCCCCATCCCAGCCTTCCCCCTGCATGGGGGAAGGAGCTATGTGTTATTCACTTCCCTTTTCAGCGAACAAGCGATCGAGCTGTTGCTCGAACTCGTGATAGCCGAGATAGTCGTAAAGCTCCATGCGTGTCTGCATCGTCGGCACCACGTTTTGTTGCGAGCCGTCGGCGAGGATATGTTGATACACGTTCAGCGCCGCCTTGCTCATGGCGCGATAGGCGGAGAGGGGATACAGCACTAACTTTACGCCCACGCCGGACAACTCTTGCGTGGTGAACAACGGTGTCGCACCGAACTCGGTGATGTTCGCCAACACCGGCACGTTCACTGCCTTGGTGAATTCTTTGTATTGCTCTAGTTTGGTCATCGCCTCAGGGAAGATCATGTCAGCACCCGCCTCGACGCAGGCTTGGGCACGGTCGATAGCCGACTGCATGCCTTCGACGGCCAGCGCATCAGTGCGCGCCATGATGACGAAGCTGCTGTCCACGCGCGCATCCACCGCTGCCTTCACACGATCCACCATCTCGCTCTGGCTCACGATGGCTTTGTTAGGACGATGACCGCAACGCTTCTGCATCACTTGGTCTTCGATGTGGAAACCAGCCGCACCGGCTTGCGCCACTTCGCGTGTCGCACGGGCGATGTTGAAAGCGCCACCCCAGCCTGTATCCACATCCACTAGCAGCGGCAGATCACTTGCTGCAGTGATGCGGCGCGTGTCTTCGCATACGTCATGTAAGGTGGTGATGCCGAGGTCGGGGATGCCCAATGAAGAAGCCGCTACGCCGCCACCAGAAAGGTACAGCGCCTTGTGGCCGCTCTTCTGCGCAAGGATGGCGCAGTAGGCGGTGACGGCACCGACCACTTGCAGCGGGGAATTGTTTTTCACTGCTTGGCGCAGTTTGTTGCCGGGGGTACTGCTCATGCTTGAGCCTCCTCTTTAAGTTTGAATTTATTTTTGCGTGCAGCGTATCGGAGGCTTGGCAGCACTCGCGGACGTTCACATCCCCGCAGGCGGGGCCCCTGCTCACTGCTCATACTGCCCCTCCTCTTTATCAATCATTTCGCTGATGCTCTTCCATGCGCCTTGGATGTGGCGACGCATGAGTAGCTCGGCCAGTTCGCCGTCGCGTTGTTCCAATGCGGCGACGATCTGGCGGTGTTGTTGCAATGCGGGTTTGGTACGGGTGGCTTTGCGGCTGGTGCGATAACGACACATGCGCAGGAGTTGGTATTGCTCGCTACCGAGCATGTCCATCAGCATCTGGTTGCGGCTGCCGCGTGCGATCTGGAAATGGAAATCGAGGTCGCCCTCGCTTTGTGAATAGACTTTGCCGCCGACTTTCTTGATCTGCTCTTCGTGGTTGTCGAGCAGCTTGCTCAATTTGGAAATCTCTTCATCGGTCATCTGCGTGGCGGCAAGGCGGCAGGCCATGCCTTCCAGCGCTTCGCGTACACCATAGATATCAGAGAGGGTCTTGCGATCTAGCACCACCACACGGGCGCCAGCATTGGGGATACGTTTGACTAGGCGCATGCCTTCGAGATGGCGCAGGGCTTCGCGCAGCGGACCGCGCCCCATGCCGAAGCGTTCTGCCAACTCCGCCTCGTTCAGCTTCTGGCCCTGCGCTAGCTCGCCGGTGACGATGCTGTGCGCCAGACGATGCGCTGCAACGTCTGCAAGGGTGCCTTGTTCTGGAACTTGGATCAGCATCTGCTCACTCCGATTGTCGACAATCTAAGCGAATCCTAGCACTATAAATCGAAAAAGTGGCAAGTAATTTTGATAATGTCGACAAAAAAGGATGCGCATTCATGTTTTCGGTGTCACTTGGTAGCGATGGGAAGGTCGCTCTGTCGCAGCTGTGAAAGGGGAGTAAGCGGCTGAGCATCTGATGCAGTAACATCGTGATGGCAGTACCTGAAAGGATATTCGTGGTCAGACCGGTGACGATGATGAAGGCTTTTTTCAAGACATTTCTTGGCAACGGGCAATGGTTTCTGTTGCTGGGTATGCTGTTCGGCAGCGCCGCACTCGCGGCGGATAAGATCCCCGTCCGCGCCGACATCGAAGTGTTCGCGCGTGAAGGCTGTCCGCATTGCGCCCAAGCCGAAGAATTTCTGCATAGGCTGCAACAGGAGAAGCGCGAGTTGCGCATAGTGATCCGCGATGTGAGCAGTGAGCCAAAAGCACTAGAACGCTTGCAGCAGATCGCCACCCAATACGACGTGCAGCCGCGCGTGCCGGCGTTCCTTATCGGCGGGCAATTCATCGTTGGCTATTCCGAGGAAGCTTCAACCGACAAACTCATCCGCGATGCACTCGTGCGCAAAAGTGAGCAGGACAGGCAAGCAACATCCGGCGCAGCAGGTTGCGCAGTTGAAGAGAAACTGAGTTGCGGGCCTGACACACCGCATCCTGTACCCCAGCCTGAGACATTCGCTATCGACTTTCTCGGCCACAGTCTTTCTCTCGACCAGATCGGCCTGCCGCTGTTCACATTGGCGATGGGATTGCTAGACGGTTTCAATCCCTGTTCGATGTGGGTGCTGATCCTGATGATCTCGCTACTGGCCCCCTTGAACGACCGGCCGCGCATGTTCGCCATTGCCGGTACTTTCATCCTGGTGCAAGGCATCGCCTATTTCCTGTTCATGGCGGCGTGGCTAAATCTGTTCCTACTGATCGGTCTTTCGCGCCTCTCCGAGATCGTCATCGCAGTTCTGGCGCTGTTGGCAGGTGCGCTCAATATCAAGGATTCACGCGGCCTTGGACGCGGAATTTCGCTGTCCATCCCGACCAGCGCCAAGCCCGGCATCTATGCGCGCATGCGCCGCGTGCTGCAGGCAGATAATTTGGTCGCCGCGCTGATAGGCACCGTGCTTTTGGGCATGCTGGTGCAGATCATCGAACTGCTGTGCACCTCAGGCTTCCCGGCGCTGTTCACGCGCATCCTGACGTTGCGCCAACTGGATAGTCTGAGTTACTACGGCTACCTGTTGCTTTACGATCTGGCGTATATGCTAGATGACGTGATCATTCTGGCTATCGGCATCATCACGCTCAGCCAGCGCAGATTGCAGGAGAAGGAAGGTCGCTGGCTTAAGTTCGTCAGCGGTCTGGTGATGGTGGGTCTCGGTATCTATCTGTTGCTGCCGCACTGAAAATCGTCACTTTGCGATTGGCAGATAAGCCGTTGTTGCCGACTATTCAGATTTCCTATTGATTCACCAGCATTCGTCACCATATTTGGAGTATCGCAGAAGGGAGATTGTCATGATCACCGCGCGTTCACCCGCAGTCGCAGGCCAGTTCTACCCCGCTGAACCCGTGCAGCTTGCACAGGATGTGCAACGATTGCTGGCCGAGGCGCGCGCTCACGATCTGGTTGCCAAGGCGCTGATCGTGCCGCATGCCGGGTATGTCTATTCAGGAGCCATCGCCGCAACGGCTTACGCCTCCCTCATCCCTTTCGCAGCGCGTATCCGTCGCGTGGTGTTGCTAGGGCCGACGCATCGTGTCGCGGTGCGCGGTTTGGCGTTGTCCGGAGTGGAGGCTTTTGATACGCCGCTGGGGCGGGTCTTGCTGGATAGGGAAGTAGCACACTCCATCGCCCATCTGCCGCAGATCGTCGTTAGTAAGCAGGCGCACGAACTGGAACATTCGCTGGAGGTTCAATTGCCGTTCCTGCAAAGCGTGTTGCACGATTTCACGTTGCTGCCCTTGGCTGTCGGCATGGCAACGCCGGAAGAGGTGGCCGAGGTGCTCGAAGCAGTGTGGGGCGGCGACGAGACGTTGATCGTCATCAGTTCCGATCTCTCACATTTCCTGCCCTACGCTGTCGCACAGCGCGTGGATAACGCGACAGCGCAATCCATTTTGAAGCTACGCCAACTGTTGACGCATGAGCAAGCCTGCGGCGGCACGCCGATCAACGGCCTGATCATCGCGGCACGCGAGCATCACCTCGTGCCGCATCTGCTCGATCTGCGCAACTCGGGCGATACCGCAGGCACAAGAGAGAGCGTGGTCGGCTATAGCGCCTTCGCCTTCACTCAGGAGCAAGTACATGCTCGACCCTGATCAAGGGAATACCTTGTTGCAACTGGCACGTGCGGCCATCGCTCAAGCACTCAGTTTTGATTCGCACGAGTTGCCGCGTAGCGATTGGCTGGAAAAGCCGGGGGCGACTTTCGTCACGTTGACGTTGCGCGGACAGTTGCGCGGCTGCATCGGCAGTCTGGAAGCGCATCGACCGCTCATTGACGATGTGCGCCAGAATGCCGTTGTAGCGGCATTGCGTGATCCGCGCTTTTCACCGCTCAGCAAAGCGGAGTTCGCCGAGGTGGTGGTCGAGGTGTCGCTACTCAGTGCGCCAGAGCCGATCAGCTTCAGCAGTGAAGCTGATGCCCTGGCACAACTGCATCCCAGTCGGGATGGGGTGATCCTTGAATACGGTGCGCATCGGGCGACCTTTCTGCCGCAAGTGTGGGCACAGCTACCTGACCCGCGAACATTCATCGCACACCTGAAGAACAAGGCAGGTCTACCGGATGGATTCTGGTCGGACGAAATCAGGTTGTCGCGTTACACCGTGCAAAAATGGAGCGAGGAGAAACACCATGGATGAACCGATCAGCGACTCTGAACGTTACCCGGCACGCTGGTGGCACCGACTGGAAGATGGACGTATCCAGTGCGACCTGTGCCCGCGTGATTGCAAGCTGCACGAAGGTCAGCGCGGTGCGTGTTTCGTGCGCGGTCGCGTCGGCGACACGATGGTGCTCACCACATACGGGCGCAGTTCCGGTTTCTGCGTCGATCCCATCGAAAAGAAGCCGCTCAATCATTTCTATCCGGGTAGCAGCATCCTGTCTTTCGGCACGGCGGGCTGCAACCTCACCTGCAAGTTCTGCCAGAACTGGGACATCTCCAAATCGCGCAGTTTCGACAAACTCGCCGATCAAGCCACCCCTGAAGTCATTGCCAATACCGCGCTCGAGCTGGGGTGCAAGAGTGTGGCTTTCACTTACAACGATCCGGTGATCTTCGCCGAATATGCGATGGATGTGGCTGACGCCTGTCACGCGCGCGGTATCAAGACCGTGGCGGTGACGGCGGGATATATCCACGCGCAGCCGCGCCGTGAATTTTTCGCCAAGATGGATGCGGCGAACGTGGACTTGAAGGCATTCACTGAAGACTTTTACTACAAGCTGACCGGCGCACACCTGCAGCCGATACTGGACACGCTGGTGTATCTCAAACATGAAACGAAAGTGTGGTTCGAGCTGACCACGCTCATCATTCCCGGACGCAACGATTCCGTTGCGGAGATACGCCGCATGAGCGAATGGATAGCCAAAGAGTTGGGACCGGATGTGCCCTTGCACTTCACCGCATTCCATCCCGATCACAAGATGATCGACACCCCTCCCACGCCTCCCGCCACGCTGGAACTTGCCCGCCATATCGCGCTGGATGCAGGCATGCATTATGTCTATTGCGGCAACGTGCATGACATCGAGGGCGATACGACGTTCTGTGCTTCATGCAAGAAGCCGCTGATTGAACGTGACTGGTATGAGATATGCGCCTATGAGCTGAAGGACGATGCTAACTGTCCGCACTGCGGCGCGAAGCTGGCAGGACACTTTGAAAAGTTCAGGGGACAGTTCGGCAGACAGCGCATCCCCGTTGCACTTGGCCGTAGCTGATCCGATTCGATACACCTTTCAGCCGACGACTACAGAAGCATTAATATATATTTTCAGGACGCGAATCCGTCTTTCCCGCGAAGGCGGGAAAACGATCTAAGTTGCGAGTTTCTAAGGGCGGGAGCAACGAAACTGGAATTATGGTTTCTCGGTGAACAGCGGCACACGTCCTACCAAAGCCTCGGCCATGATGAGTTCCTCATCCGAATGGTTAGGCACGGGTAAACGGGGTATCGGGTGGATGCACTGTCCGGGTTGCCCTTTGCCGTAGATATAGAGCGGCTTGTCGTGATGGGCAGAGACCGCGGTCTCTTTGCTGTCGGGGTCGTTCAGCGCCTGCACATCCACCTCGCCATAGCAGGTGCAGAAGTAAGTGCGCTCAGGCCCCGCCTCCAGATACACACCCGTACCGCGGATGCCGATGGTGGCGGAGGGGGTGTTGATGCGCATGCCTTTGTTGCGTGATACAGAAAGCAACTTGCCTGCGAACAACCTCAAGCCTCCTATCAAGAAAGAACCCACAGCGTTGTTCGCACGCGGCTCGATCACCAGATGACTTCTGCCACGAAGCAACATCGCATGGTCGCCCACCACGAACACCAGTTCGCTGCCGTGCCCAGTTTTGACGATGTCGTTCGGCTGGATGATTGTATTCATATCAACCGGCTTGCCATTCACCCAAGCACGACCACGCAAACGGAACACGGACTGTGTCGCCGCACCGCCCTCCAACGCGTTGGCGGAGGCAGGGATCAAGGTCCAAAGTAAGCCTGCGGAAATGGCTTGTAGAAACTGTCTGCGTGGCAGGGCGGTCATGCTGCTTTCTTTCACTGCTTACCCTTTATGCGTTTTTCCAATAGTGAGTCTAACGTCCAACGACTGCGGCTGATGACCAGCAACACCGCCAGCAGGATACCCCAATACAAATGTTGGTTGAGACCTGCCTCACTCAACTCACTGTAGTAGGAGATGACCGCCACGCCATTGAGGATGAACAGTCCAGCAGCGGCGAAACGGGTGAAGAGTCCGATCACTAGCAGCACAGGCAAACCCAGCTCGGCACCCGTCGCCAGATAGGCGGCCACTTCGTAGTTCAGCAACGGTACTTGATAGACATCGCTGAACAAGAACAAGGTGCTGTCCCAATTTTTGATCTTGGTCAGCCCTGACTTGAAGAAGGCATCGGCCAACAACAATCGGATGCCGACATCGAGCAGTGGCGCAAGATGCTCCGGCCAACGTGTGGCGGTGTAGTAATAGTGGATAGCGCGTTTCAATGCGTTCATGTGAGCTCTCCCAAAGTGAAGTCGGTCAAAATTCCCAGCGAGACAAACATTAGTAATGTGTCTTGCAGGTCGAATAGGGGGAATAGCTCCAGTGTGGCGGCTGTCGCCAATCCCAAGCTCTGGCCGTGTTTCACAGCTTGTAACCAATATGCCTCGTCCTCGTTCAGTTCGCGCACGTTCACCACATCGTACTGGCGACTGACCAGTGCGATCTCGCCACCACCAGCCCAATCGATCTTGAATCCTCCCCCCGGTTGATGCGCCTGCCAGATAGCGACGATGGGGAAAACCGAGGCTACGATGCGACAGGCAGGATGCACATGCAGCAGCAAGTTCGCGTGATCATCGGGGGCGACTTGAGAAAGTCGCGCCAGATCGAGAGGCTCTGCATCCGTGGCGAAATAGGCGCGATGGCAAGCCCATTCCAATCGAGCTATATCCGGCAGATAGGCAAGCGAATTAGCCGGACTGTAACTCTCCAGGAAATCGCCTAACTCCGCGCCATAGTCGAACAGATTGGCGCTGCATGAGCCATGTTGTGAGATGAAATCGCGAGCCAGCATGTGCAAGAAATCCGTACCCACCAATTGCTCGATGACGGGGTATGCACCCGCCAAAGCATCTTGCAAATTGCCGCGATAGTTGTTGCGATAGACATCAAGGCCTATGGCGACTGGGTAAGGTGACGATGTCTCAAACTGCACCGAAGAGGCCGCACCTTTGATGATGGCGTGCGAAAGATCGGCGAGTTCATCATGCAAAACATTCATCACATGCCTCCATGCGCTGTTGCGCTTTGCTTGCCTCGGCCATCAGCACGGGTAAGGCGGGGATGTTGCCATCCCACTCGATCAAGGTCGGGCGCGGTCCGATATGGCGCAAGACTTTTTCGTACAGCGTCCACACCGCGTCGCACACCGGATGATCGTGCGTATCCACCAGACAGCCATCGCGCATGCTGAATCCCGCCAAGTGATATTCGCCCACAGCGTGTGTGGGGATGGCGCGGATGAACTCATCCTCATCCACGCCAAGGTTGCGTACGTTCACATACAGATTCTCCACATCGAACAAGATGCCGCAGCCAGTGCGCCGCACCAACTCGGCGAGGAACTCGCCTTCGCTCATCTCGCTGGAAGTGAAGCTCAAATAACTGGATAGGTTCTCCACCAGCAACTGACGTCCCAACACCGCTTGCACTTGATCGATGCGGCTAGCGACATGCGCTAATGCTGCATGGGTATGCGGGAAAGGCAGCAGGTCATTGATGACATCGCCATTCACCGTGTTCCAACACAAATGTTCGGAGACGCGTGCGGGTTGCACCACATCGCATAATCGTTTGAGTGCAGCAAGGTGGTCTTCATTGAGCGGAGCTGGGGACGCGAGTCCCATGCCCACGCCATGCAGACTCACGGCGTAATGTTGGCGTACGGCCAGCAAGGTATGCAGAGGTGCGCCGCCGCCAAAGAAATTCTCGGTATGCGCTTCTACCCATCCCAATCGGGGAAGTGTATCCAACACTTCCCGATAATGAGGTGCCCGCAAGCCGATGCCAGCGACACAGGGCAAAGCCGACGTTGCGGGCGGATACATCAGGAACCTTTCTTGGGTATGTCGGTGCCTTCAGTGGTACTGCCTCCGGCGATCTTGTCGCACGTGCCTTTGGGCAGCGCAACGAAGTCGTTCTTATCGTTGTTCATCGTGGCGTGGCCTGCGCAAGCATGTCCGGCCTTCTTGCTACCGCAGTCGTTCATGCCAGCCTTGGCAACGCCATAACATTTTTCCATCTTGGCATCGGCTGCGGTCGCATTGCCGACCAAGCCCAACGTCAACAGACTGCCGATCGCGAGTGACAACACTTGTTGATTCTTCATGGTGATTCTCCTTGAGTGGTTGATTTAACGCTCGGACGCAGATCGTCCTTGCAACCATTGATTCGCTGCTCGTTAAAAAAAGGTTACAGGGGAGTGAAAAAATATATATTCAGGCAGATGGCCTGAGTCCGGCGAGTGGGAAGTTATGATGTGCCCCCAGTGAGGTTCGTTCGATACAGACTGCATGACAAACCAAGTGGAGCAAGCGTGACAGTGCGGAGTGACAATCTTGAAGCGTTGATGCAGCAAGCGCTGACGGGCGATCAGGCCGCCTATGCCAAGGTGTTGCACGCCACGGCGCAGTTGCTGCGTCCCTTCCTGTCCAAGCGCCTGTTGTTCGCCAATGATGTGGATGACGTGCTGCAAGAGATACTCGTCTCCATTCACAAGGCGCGCCACACCTACGACGGGCAGCGTCCTTTTACGCCTTGGGTGTACGCCATCGCCAAGTTCCGTTTGCAGGACTACCTGCGTTCCCACTATGCAGACGACATCAAACACGCGGTCGATATCGCCGATCTGGAAAATGATTTGTCGGAAGATGTAACCGAAACCGGCATCACCTACGAATCTATCAGTGGGGAGGTCGCAAAACTCCCCGAGAAGCAGGCCGCCATCCTGCAACTCATCCATCAGGAAGGCTACACAGCCAAAGAAGTGGCGGCGAAGCTGGGCATGAATGAATCGGCAGTCAAGGTGGCGGCGCACCGTGCCTACAAAGTATTAAGAAAGCGATTGGAGGAAACATGAAAGACATCGACGACCTGATCGGCCAACTGGCGCAGGAGGGTGGGGCGGTTAAACCCGCGCCACATCCGATCACACTCAGCTTGAAATGGATGGCGCTATCAGCCGCCTACCTGCTGGTGTTGCTGCTCGTCTCCGGTGTGCGCAACGAATTGGCTGCTGCCTTCGAACATCCTTGGTTCGCCATCGAAGTGGCGCTGTTGGTCGCCATGTTCATCGCCACCTCGGTGAGCGCGGCCTTGCTGTCGTTCCCTGATATGTACCAGATGCGCCGCGCGGTGTGGATGCCGATGGCGGTATTCGGCGTGTTCGCCTGTGTATTGTTCATGGCGTGGCGTGCCGATATACCACCCGCGCCATTACCGGTTCACGGCTTCGAATGTACCTTGGCGATCTTGATGGTCGCTCTGTTGCCCGGCACTTGGCTGCTGTATGCCATGCGCAAACTTGCCAGCACCCATTACCAATGGGCGGGCAGCATCGCACTATTGCATGCCTTCAGCGTCGGCGCCCTGTGGTTGCGCCTGCAAGAGAACAACGACTCCATCCTGCACGTGCTGCAATGGCATTACCTGCCGATGATCGGCTTCGGCATCCTTGGCTTATGGGTAGGGAAGCTAATACTTAAGTGGTGATGCAAATTTATCTAAATTACGTCATTCCGGCGCAGGCCGGAATCCAGTTGAAAAATACATCTCACGCAAAGTGTGGACAAAGCCCAAGGTATGCTTGATAAAACCACTGGATACCGGCCTGCGCCGGTATGACGGAAGTGCGGGTCGGCACTTTATAGCGGTTCTTACTTACCTTGCTTTGCGGTAAGCTACGCCCCTTCCAGCAACCCCTTAGAGAATCCGCAAAATGGTACAAGGCCAATACGTAATGTCTATGCTCCGCGTGAGCAAGATCGTCCCCCCTAAACGTCAGATCATCAAAGACATCTCCCTCAGCTTCTTCCCCGGCGCCAAGATCGGCCTGCTGGGTCTGAACGGCTCGGGTAAATCCACCGTGCTGCGCATCATGGCTAAGCAGGACAAAGAATACGACGGCGAAGTGCAGCACTTGCCCGGCATCAAGATCGGTTACTTGGAGCAAGAGCCTGTGCTCGACCCTGCGAAGACTGTGCGCCAAGAAGTGGAATCCGCGCTGGGCGAAGTGATGGAAGCGCAATCCAAGTTGGATGCCGTGTACGCCGCCTATGCTGAAGAGAACGCTGACTTCGACGCACTCGCCGCCGAGCAAGCGCGCCTAGAAGCCATCATCGCCGCAAGCGGTAGCGATGCATCACACCAGATGGAGATCGCCGCCGATGCGCTGCGTCTGCCCGAGTGGGATGCCGTCATCAAGAACCTTTCCGGTGGTGAGAAGCGCCGCGTTGCGCTGTGCAAACTGCTGCTGGAAAAACCCGACATGCTGCTGTTGGACGAACCCACCAACCACCTGGACGCCGAATCGGTGGAATG
>Ga0172380_10004631_pt1 | contig 17470 bp, 15 predicted proteins | sample Leawe162metaG_FD_119747 | JGI IMG/M metagenome (GOLD analysis project Ga0172380, IMG submission 119747) | Leachate microbial communities from a municipal landfill in Southern Ontario, Canada - Leachate well 162 metaG | ecosystem: Engineered > Solid waste > Landfill > Unclassified | place...
GCATATAGATTTGGGTCTGGAAACTGCACCAACAGATTTATGCGTAAATGCTGATGGCAGTAAACTCTATTACAGCATGCAGAACAAAGTATACGAACTTGATAGAAATGCCCTGATTGCAAGCACAACGACTGTTGTTGATCGGAATTTTTACGCCATCGGTTTTGATCCTGTTTCCGGTTATTTTTATGGTACCGATGCCGGTGATTTTAACAGTGCCGGAAAACTATTGCGTTACAATTTGAGTTTTGCAGTAGTTGATTCCTTCAGTACCGGAATCGCTCCAGGTTCTATTTATTTTAAATGATCTCTAAACCGTCTAAAACCGTCCCAAAACCGCTTGTTGAAGGAGAAGACTTCTACTTCAACGCCCAGGGTTTGATGGTGTTTACGGAAAAATACCACCTCAAACGCGGGTTTTGCTGCAAAAGCGGGTGCAGGCATTGTCCTTATGGTTATAAGGATCTAAGGTTATAATGTTATAAAGAGGGTTTTAACGCGGAGTTCGCAGATGATTGAAGTTTCGCAGTGCTTTTACTCTGCGAAACTTTTTTTGACTCTTTTTACTCTGTGTTAAAAAACGGGATTTTCTATTGGAAGCGGACTAACCCGCTTAAATGTTATAGAAATCATAAAGTCTGACAATCAGGCAACAAGGGGTTTAGCTATGTCGTTTCATGACATATTTAAACCCTACTTTTATGTCAAAACCCAATTTTGCAGAGCGGAATGCCGCAACCTTTAAAATAGGCACCATCGTTGTTTTGGTGCTTTTATTATTAATACCGGTACAAATGATCACCGGACTCATACACGAACGTAACCAGATGCAGGCACAGGCCAGTGAGGAAATCAGTGCTAACTGGGGACAAGCCCAACAAATTGCCGGTCCGGTGCTGAGTATACCTTACAACTTTTTTTACTACGATAAAGACAAAAGAGTGGTGCAAGACACGCGTTATATGCACTTTTTGCCCGAAAAATTAGAAATAACGGCCGATATGAAGCCGGAAATCCGCAAAAGAGGCATTTATGAAATACCGGTCTATCAAAGCGGAGTGCAACTGAAAGGCCACTTCCGCTTTCCGGATCCGAGCAGCTTAAAAATTGATCCGAACCAGATTCGCTGGGACGAAGCCAGTATTTCTACCGGTATACCCGATATGCGGGGAATCAGCGATAAAATGGTGCTCACATTTGAAGGTCAACAAATCGACTTCGAGCCCGGACTAGAGCAACAGGATTTATTTGAGAGTGGGGTCCGTGCCAGGGTGTTATTAAATACAGTGGAGCCCGGAGATTTAAATTTCAGTTATACCATTCAGCTTCGGGGGAGCAGTAAATTGGAGTTTATTCCATTGGGAAAAGAAACCCAGGTTGCACTCAAAAGCAGCTGGGCCGATCCTAAATTCAGCGGCGCTTTTTTACCGGCATTCCGGGAAGTAAATGCCGCAGGTTTTGAAGCAAAATGGAAGGTATTTAATTTGAATCGCAATTTCCCGCAACAATGGACAGGTACGCAATATAATTTTCAGGATGCAGCTTTTGGGGTGGATTTATTAATTCCGGTTGATAATTACCAAAAAACCACCCGTACAGTGAAATACGCCATCATGCTGATTGGCCTTAGTTTTTTAGTTTTCTTTTTTCTGGAGATATTAAATGATATGCGTATTCACCCCATTCAATATGTATTTGTGGGACTGGCTTTGTGTTTATTTTATACGTTGTTGCTATCTATTTCCGAACAAGCCAGCTTTAATATCGCCTATGGTTTGGCGGGTGGTGCCACTATTTTATTGGTGAGTTTATATGCGAAGGCCATTTTAAAATCAAACCGGTTAAGTCTGATGTTGTTCTCGCTGATGTTTATTTTATACAGCTATATATTCGTCATTATTCAGCTCCAAGACCTGGCCTTATTGTTTGGCAGCATCGGCTTGTTTATCGTGCTGGCCTTGGTGATGTATCTCTCCCGAAAAATCGACTGGTATGCGGTTCGCTACGGTAAACAGCTGGAGGAATAGTCCTGCTATCCGGCACTTTTAACGCAGATTACGCTGAGTTTTTTGAGTTTCGCAGAGCATTGGCTCTGCGAAACTCTTTTTACTCTTATACTCTGTGTTAAAACCATTCAATTTTGAATTTGAAATTTTCAATTTGGAATTGAATGGCAGATTATTTTAGTATCAGAATCAATTCTCTACCTTTGTGTCCGGTTTAAGAATGCAACTTAACACCGCACCTTTATGCTAATACAGAACAAAATTAACCGCAACGAATTGCGTGAGCGGTTGATGCAGGAGACTTTCCGGCGCATCACCATTTCTTTTTACCGTTACGTGATACTCGAAAATCCCGAGGCCATTCGCGATGAGTTATTCCTCGCTTGGTCGGAATTGGGCTGTTTTGGGCGGATTTATGTAGCCCGCGAAGGTATAAATGCCCAAATGAATGTGCCCGAACACAATTTGGAAGCCTTTTTAGCTGATTTGAGCAGTCGCCCCTGGCTGGCGGGTGTGCCCATTAAATATGCGGTGGAAGACGATGGCAAATCCTTCTACAAACTCAACATCAAAACCCGCCAGAAAATCGTTGCCGACGGTTTGAATGACGATGCTTTCGACGTAACCAATGTAGGCAAACATCTCACCGCCGCCGAGTTTAATGCTGCGATGGACGATCCCGAAACCATAGTGGTTGATATGCGCAACCACTACGAAAGCGAAGTGGGCCATTTTAAAGGTGCCATTACACCCGATGTTGATACTTTCCGGGAAGAACTGCCGCTGGTGGTAGATTTATTAAAAGATAAAAAGGACAAAAAGGTATTGCTATACTGCACCGGTGGTATTCGCTGTGAAAAGGCGAGCGCTTATTTTAAACATGAGGGTTTTGAAGATGTGAACCAGTTATTAGGCGGCATCATTGATTATGCCCGTCAGGTGAAACAGGAAGGACTGGAGAGCAAATTTGTAGGTAAAAATTTCGTATTCGACGAACGTTTAGGAGAACGTATCAGCGATGAAATCATCAGCAAATGCCACCAATGTGCCGCTACCAGCGATGTACATACCAATTGTGCCAATAGTGAATGTCATTTGTTGTTTATTCAATGTGAAAATTGCCGCGATAAATACCAGCAATGTTGTTCGGTCGAATGTCAGGCCGTAATTAATCTACCCGAAGAGGAACAACGCGCCCGCCGTAAAATTCACACCAAACCCAAAGAAGCCGACTTTAAAAAAGGCAGGTGGAATATCGGGCATGGATGATTAGTTAGCCACCGTTCGACCAACTCACGACTTGAATAGCCAGTTGAGAGACCGTTCGATTAACTTACGGCAGGAATAGCCAGTTAAGGGGCAAAACCAGACTTCGCATTCCGAATTAATTGGCGTAACTGGCTATTTTGTACTTCATCGGTGATAGTAGTATATTAGCATATGAATCTGCAACCCGATTTGAGTCAATTTTCACCACACTTATTTTGGGATACAAATATGTCTTCCCTTTCCTGGGAAAAACACCGTGCTTTTATTGTGGGCAGGGTACTTACGCATGGTTTAATGGAGGACTGGCAATTACTTACGAGCTATATGTCCATTGAGGAGATTGCAGATGCAGCGAGTACTTTGCGTGTTTTAGATGCGAAGACGTTAAATTTTATTGCTGTTCTTTCAAATCGATTACCTAAAACGTTCAGATGTTACAATTTGAAGGAATCAGAGCAGATACTTTAGTTTTATTTGAAAGAATTAGAGAAAACCCATTTTTTAATGATTTTCGATTGGCTGGTGGGACTGCTCTGGCACTTCAAATCGGACATAGACTTTCAATAGATTTGGATTTTTTTGTTGTTCAAAGTGCACACTTTGATCAATTAAATCAAGAAATTGAAAAACTGGGACGAGTGCGACTTATTCAATCTCTTAATACTATCAAAAGTTATGTTATTGAAGGTATTAAAGTAGATTTTGTTAATTACGCATATCCGTGGATAAGTGAGCCAATTGAATCAGAAAAGTATAATCTTGCTGGAATGGAAGATATTGTTGCAATGAAAATTGCAGCAATAACAGGCCGAGGAAGCCGAAAAGATTTTATCGATTTATATTTTTTAATGCAGTTCTATTCAACAGAACAAATGATGTCATATTACAAAAACAAATTTAAATCGGCATCACTTTTTTTGGCATTTAAAAGTTTAATCTATTTTGAAGATGCTGAACATGAACCGATGCCGGAAATGTTAAAACCCATAGATTGGGATACTGTCAAGTTAGAAATAGTTAGCGGCTTTTCAGCTTCTCATTAAATTCGAAATGTTAAGCCCATTCACAAACACTTTCCAGTCCTCCAAAGCACTGTAATCTTTCGCATAGGCTTTGTGAATACGGGCCCGAAGCGGACCATCGGCTAAATCGGCTGCCGGATCGAGTAAAGCAGGTTTTAGATGAGGCAGTTTGGATTGATTGGGATAACCTACCAAGGTTTTCTGACCCAAAATCAGTTGAATTAAATGTAATGGATTCCGGCAGGGTCGCGGATAAAACCATACGCCAATTGGATAGAGAGCAAATAGCATAAGTCCAGCTGCCAGATCAACGACTCTTTTGTTCCTTTTAGCAGTTGCCTGATTTAAATTCAAATTAAAATCAGGCGTATATAAATCGCCGGGATAATCCACATGGTTGCTGCCAATAACATAATCGGTACCGGGCGGGACGATTTTAAGCTCATCTACCTGACCCCGTAAACGGTCGAAATAAGAGATGATGGTTTTATAACTCAGGTTTTCGCCGCAGAAAATAACTTCAGATACATCTAGCTTCCCGACTGCGACTATGAGTTGATCAGTGCGGCCCAGATAAAATTCATTGGTGAAGTCGGTTGCCGAATCGCTCAGGAAGCCGACAAATTTACTGTTTACTCCCGCCCGCTGGAGAATGGCGTGTACGCGATCTACTTCGGTGCTATTGCCTACGATTAAGGTACGTTTGCTGCTGTGTATACGTGTCATCCACCGACCATTAAGCAACAAATTGATGATGCCACGTGCTGCCAAAGTGGTTGCCATAGCCGTGGCTGCACCGGCGAGTATCAAACCACGGCTAAAGCGCAGTTCGGGTGGGAAAAAGGCGTAAATAGCCGCTATTACGACCGTTCCGAACAAAAAACCTCGGATTAATCGACTTGAGCGGAATGGTTTATCATAAGCTCCGCTGAAATAAGCACTCAAGACCCAGATAAGCACAAAAGCAGGTACGATGGCTTGCAGAAAAACGGCAGGATAAACCGTGCCTTCTGCTGCTTTGATGTTGTTTTCCCATAAATCGGTCAACAAATACATGCCGCCATAAATAAGAGCAGCATCTAAAACGGGACTAAAAAACAGCTTACTCCAACGTTTAAGTACGCTTATGCCGGCCCTAAATACGATGGCAAATTGGATTAACCAGGCGAACAATCGGGCGTTTCCCGGACTAAAATATTGCTTGGCAAAAATGGCCATGGCCTGGTAAAATACGCGGACGTAATTGACGCTGTCTTTTTTGGTGCTTTCGCCTTTATAATGGATGATGGGATTGCCTGCGAAATACCAGTTCTCGTAACCAGCTAATCGGATGCGGTAGCTGAGGTCGATGTCTTCGCCATACATAAAGTATTTTTCATCGAGCAGACCAATTTGATCCAAAACCGACTTCCGCATGAGCATAAAAGCACCTGCGAGTATGTCGATGGGATGATTTTGGTGTTCGTCGAGGTAGGTGAGGTGGTAACGACCAAAACGGCGGCTTCTCGGAAAAAACCCTGCAAGACCGAATATTTTATAGAAGGCCACCTCGGGGGTCGGCAGGCCGCGTTTCGATTCTTTCAGGAAATTGCCGCCACCATCCAGCATACGTATGCCGAGGCCACCGGCTTGTGGATGGGTATCCATAAACTGCAGCACTTCCCGGAAACAATCCTCATCTACCACCGTATCCGGGTTGAGTAGCAACACATATTCGGCATTGGTAGCCCGGATTGCCTGGTTATTGGCTTTGCTGAAGCCGGTATTTTCGGTATTGGCGATTAGTTTTATGCTCGGGAATTTCTGTTGCACCATTTCCACCGATCCGTCGGACGAGTTGTTATCTACAACCCAGATTTCGGCTTCTAAGCCGTCACACGCCTTCATCGCCGCCCGAAGCGCTTGCTCCAGGAAGTATTTGACATTGTAATTGACGATGATTACGGCGAGTTTCATAAGCGACAAACGCTACAAGAATAAGGAAATAGCTGCTGAAAGCCTTGTTTATCCTCCAAAAGGCACGCGGTTGAGAATCGAACGGCCCAAAGTAAGCTCATCAGCATATTCCAGCTCACCGCCAATAGCAATACCCCGGGCGATGGTGCTGATACGCACCGGCAGTCCGTTGAGCTTTTTGGAGATATAAAACCCGGTTGTATCACCTTCCATGGTCGCGCTTAGGGCAAGTAGAATTTCTTTGGCAGCGCCGGTATTCACCCGATCTACCAAAGATTGTATTTTCAGTTGATCGGGACTGATACCTTCCATGGGCGCAATTAAACCGCCAAGTACATGGTAAACGCCGGTATACTGTCCGGTATTTTCGATGGCAATCACATCCCGGAGGTCGGCCACCACACAAATGGTATCGTGATCGCGTGTTTTACTTGCACAAATGCGACAAACCGGTTCATCGCTGATGTTGTGGCAGTTGCTACAGTACATCACCTTGGTCCGCAAATCGCTGATGGCTTTCGCTAGCTGCTGCGCTTCTTCACCGGGTTGGCGGAGTAAATACAAAGTGAGGCGCAAGGCCGATTTACGACCAATCCCCGGAAACCGGGAAAAGGCGTTCACCGCTTCTTCAATCAGCCGCGAAGGATAGTTCATTGACCAAAAATAAGGGCTTGTGGAGTATTTAGTATAGCGGATGTAGTATTTAGTATCTAGTATTTAGTATAGAGATGGGATGTTGTCTGAAATTGATGATGTATCCAGGTGTTGAAATGAGCAGACTGAAGACGTGAGACGTAAGAACAGGTTTTGTCTGACGGGCGTCGTTAGTCGATAGCTGAATTTGTCTGGTGAGGGGCGATAAGGGTGTATTTGGTGATGTACTTGATCCACACGCTGCGCTGTCCACTTGCACCTTGCGATGCGGTCCACCGCTTCGCTGACCACAGTTGGCAGGATGTTTAGCTCACTGGCGTGAGTAATTCAGGCTGCTTTGTCCATAGTCGATGGTCCATGTGGGATTATGTCTAACAGACAGCAGGATGCATCATTTCGGGAAGTCCATGGTCGATAGTCCATTGTCGATAGCCGTTAATGTCTAGACAGGAATGATAGTGCTTAGATTGGTGATTCGTTAGTCCACACGCTGCACTGACCACTTGCACCTCGCGGTGCGGTCCACCCCTTTGCTGACCACGGCAAGTTTCCCGCTTTTCTTACGTCTCCAGTCTTCCGTCTCCAGTCTGCGTAGAATGCTAAGGCTTCCAGCAACATCCCCTCTAGATACTAGATACTCTATACTAAATACTACAGCAAAGCTCATCTGCTTCGCCGCGTAACCACCCGCCAGGTGACAAATTTGCCGCGGTCGCTGATCCAGCCTTGGTGACTTGCCAGGAGGTGGTATTCGATGCCTAAATTTTCGAAAGTGGCCCAATCTTCATCGTTAAAGACTAACGCAACCGGTTTATTTGAATTCAGGAGTTCTTCCCAGGTTTCTTCGGTATAGGCCTCTTTGTAATCAAACCCTTCGAGCGCTACATAATAGGGAAGTGAAGGCAATTGGAAATTGCGTGTAAAGTAGATGGTGGTGTTTTTTGGGAGCTCCACACTCATCGTATGGGCCACCGTTTTTGTAGCACCACGCAAGGGCTCCATGCCGGGCAGTACGAACAACCAGGCAGCCAGTAAAAAGCCAAAACTTTGGGTGAGTATACCGCCCACTACTTTGGTGAAATTGTCGTTCCAGGCTTGATAAGCTACCCAAATGGCCATCAGAAATATGGAAATACCGATAATCAGCGCTATGAGCCAAACGGAGGTGCTTACCATGGGTTTTACTGCCAGTGGCAAAGCAATAGCAATCACCAACCAAAGGATGATATATAGGCCGAGGCCAATTTTAAGACTGAATTCGTTTTTGAAAGCCTGTTCTTTCAAACGTACCGCGGTGCGACCGAGCATCAACGCAATGGCAGGATAAGCACCAATGGCATAAGCAGGCAATTTGCTGCGCATGAGCTCATAAATAAGCCAGCCGCTGATGAGCCAAACAAGAAGATATAATTCGGTTTTATCGGGACTGCGGAATTTGAACTGGGTAATTAAATCGCGGAAAGCCTTGACGATTAACAGTGTCCACGGCATAAAGGCGATGAGGATGGTGATGAGGTAATATCCCGGAGGACCGGTCTGCCCCAATACCTCACCACCTACCCGACTAAAAGTATACCAATCAATCATCCAGAGGATAAAAACGCCATCATCGGTTTGCCAGGCGAGTCGACCCCAGAGGAGTAAAGGCACTGCTGCCAGCGGGAATAAAAACCAGGGATGAAAAAACAGCCAACGGCGCTTATTGGGATGAAAAAGCAGCAATAAACCGAGCATACCGAAGGTGAGTATGAGTACCGGCGGGCCTTTTACTAATAATGCGCCGGCTACACCCAGCACAAACCACCAGCGGTCTTGTTTTTCACCGGTATGGAAATAATTGACCAGTGCCAAAGCAGCTACCGTCTCAAAAAACAGCAGCATGCCGTCGGTAACAGCGATTTTGACGAGATGGGGGAGAAATAAATTGGCGAGTAAAATGACCGATGCGGCCAAAGCTGCTTCGCGGCCAAAAGTGCGGCGACCTTGCCAACCGACCCAGATGGCTGTTCCGAGGATGCTTAATAAGGCAGGCAAACGCACCGCCCATTCCCCAAAACCAAAAACCAGATTACTTACGGCTATACTCCAGAAATAGAGCGGTGTTTTGCGGTGAATTTCACTCCAGCTGAATTCGGGTACGAGCCAGTCGCCACTTTGAATCATATTCCAGGCAAAGGCGGCATAGGCCGATTCGTCCTGGTCCCACAAACTCAGCCAACAGCCTGCAAACAGCGTTAATGCCCCCAACACATACACCAGGGTCATAAAACGGGGTTGTGCGAGGAGTTGTTTGAACATTACTGGAGGTTAATTCAGGCGAGTTTGGCTAAAAAATGACTCATTTCCACTTCGTTGGCAATCAATTGTTCCACTTCAGTTAATGCAATCCGCTCCTGCTTCATGCTGTCGCGGTGGCGGATGGTAACCTGTTGGTCAACGAGGGTGTCGTGGTCGATGGTGATACAAAAAGGGGTTCCGAGCGCATCCTGGCGGCGATAACGTTTGCCGATGCTGTCTTTTTCGTCGTACTGGCAGTTAAACCGCAACTGCAGTTGACGCATCAGTTCGCGGGCCTTTTCGGGCAGACCGTCCTTTTTGATGAGGGGCAAAACAGCCACTTTCACCGGTGCAAGCACGGGTGGTATGCGTAAAACGACCCTTTCGCTGCCGTCTTCCAGTTTTTCTTCCTGGTAGGCGCGACTCATTACGGCAAGGAAAAGACGGTCGAGCCCAACCGAAGTTTCTACCACATAAGGCACATAACTTTCGTTGGTTTCGGGGTCGAAATAGCGGAGTTTTTTGCCGCTATGTTGTTCGTGTGCACCCAGGTCGAAGTCGGTACGGCTATGTATACCTTCTAATTCCTTGAAGCCAAACGGAAACTCAAATTCGATATCACAAGCTGCATTGGCGTAATGGGCGAGTTTGAGGTGGTCGTGGAAACGGTAGGCAGTAGCCGGGAAGCCCAAAGACTGGTGCCAGGCCATACGTTTTTCCTTCCATAGGTTGTACCACTCCATTTCGGTGCCGGGGCGGACAAAAAACTGCATCTCCATCTGCTCAAATTCACGCATGCGGAAAATGAACTGACGGGCAACAATTTCATTGCGAAATGCCTTACCAGTTTGTGCGATACCGAACGGTATTTTCATTCTACCACTCTTCTGCACATTCAGGAAATTCACAAAAATGCCCTGTGCAGTTTCCGGACGCAGATAAATTTTACCCGATTCGCCACTCACCGCACCCATTTCGGTGCTGAACATGAGGTTAAACTGTCGTACTTCTGTCCAGTTGCGGGTACCGCTGACGGGACATACAATTTCCAGATCGATGATCAGCTGGCGAACATCGTCGAGTTTATTTTCTTCCAATGCCGATTTAAAACGGGTGTTGATGCCGTCGATTTTCTCCTGATTGCGGAGTACGTTGGGGTTGGTAGCTACAAATTGGGCTTCATCAAAACTCTCTCCAAAACGGCCACGGGCCTTTTCGACTTCCTTGCTGATTTTGCCTTCAATTTTGGCGATATGTTCTTCAATGAGTACATCGGCGCGGTAGCGTTTTTTGCTGTCTTTGTTGTCGATGAGCGGATCATTAAACGCATCCACATGGCCTGAAGCTTTCCAGGTGGTGGGATGCATGAAGATGGCCGCATCTATGCCTACGATATTTTCGTGGAGTTGCACCATGGCCTTCCACCAGTATTCGCGTATGTTTTTTTTGAGCTCGGCACCCATCTGACCGTAGTCGTACACTGCCGAGAGGCCGTCGTAAATCTCACTGGATGGGAAAACGAAGCCATACTCCTTGGCATGGGCAATTACATTTTTGAAAATATCGTCGGCGTTCATGGCGCAAAGATAAGCGGCGGGAACCAACCCCGCTATTCCTCTTCGTGCGCATCCTCATTTTCGCCGAGTATGGGTTGGCGTTTCAGATAAAATAAACCAAGACCTCCGGCGAGCAGCGAAGATACCAAAATGCCGAGTTTGGCCTCTAGGCGATCCATAGGTGCGGTTAAGGCCAGTTCAGTAATAAATAGCGACATGGTAAAACCAATACCTGCCAATAAGGCTACGCCATAAATATGTGGCCAACGAGCGCCTGTGGGCAGTTTGGCGATTTTAAGCCAGACCAACAAACGACAAACACCAGCTATACCTATAAATTTTCCAACCACCAGGCCTACCATCACACCTAGGCTTACCGGACTTGTAATAATGGTCCAGAAATCACCTGTTATTTCTACCCCGGCATTGGCGAAGGCAAATAAGGGCATAATTACGAAGGAGATGAGGGGGTGAAGGGCATGTTCCAGCTTCTGCAAAGGGGTTTCGGCATTCATATTGGCCAATTTCATCCTTTCGATGAGGTGTTGTTGTTCGCCGGTAAGAAATGGATTACCATTGGGTTCGCTGGCTTCAAAACGGCCCATTAATGCGCGCATGCGGAGCATAAACTGGGCTTCATTGATTTTTGCCCGACCGGGTATGGTCAGCGCAGCCAATACCCCGGCGATAGTAGCGTGTATGCCCGACAATAAAAAGGCCGTCCATAAGCCACCTATGCCGAGTATGGCGTAAAAAGTGGTGGAGCGTACACCCATACGATTAGCAGCCAGCAGGGCCATCATAAATCCTGCTCCCAAAAGCAGGTTTTCCATGGAGATGTTCGAGGTGTAGAAGAAGGCAATCACGAGCACCGCACCTAAGTCATCGACTATTGCCAGTGCCGTGAGGAAAATTTTGATACTCAATGGCACCCGCCTGCTAACAAGCGATAATAGACCCAACGAAAACGCGATATCGGTAGCCATAGGTATACCCCAACCCCCTTCAGCCCGGGTGCCGTCGGTGAAAAGCAGGTAAAATAATGCGGGCACCAACATGCCACCTAAAGCGGCACCTATGGGTAATATACTTTGTCGTACTGTAGAGAGTTCTCCAGCAAGAACCTCCCTTTTTATCTCCAGTCCTACAACAAAAAAGAAAACGGCCATCAAACCATCATTGATCCAGTGGTGGAGGTTTTCATCGAGGCTAAAACTCCCGAAGGTTACTGTAAAGTGCGTATCCCAAAGCGCGAAATAAGTCTCCTTCCAGGGCGAATTGGCCCAAATCAGCGCAAAAACGGCCGTAAAAAAGAGTAAAAAGCCGGCATTCGATTCGTTTTTGCCCAGTGTACGCAAGGGGTGCAGTACGCGGTCGATTGGTGATTTGGGTATTTTATGATACATCCGTGGTGGTTTAAACGTAAAAGGTGGTCAGAAAGTAAAAGGCATTACAGCTTTTACATAACGAAGCACTTCTGCGTCTTTTTTGATATTTTTGAAACAATGAAAATTCGGCTTTCGCTTTCGAAATATAGTCATTTTGCTGCTTTAATCCTGACGGTGCTGCTCTGCTTAACGCAAGTTTCACATGCGCAGAAGCAGTTTTCTGTACAAAAAAAGAAGGGAGGCAGTGTAAAGTTTTTTGAAGGCGACCGACTGAATATCAGGGAAGCGGAAAGCGGGCGCTGGATAAAAGGAGAGCTCGAATACATTAAACCAGATACACTTATCGTAGCCGGAAACAAACTTGGATTAGCACAAATTGATGCGGTTCGGGTGTATAAACCATTTTTATTGGGTAATGGTTATATACTGATGACGGGTGGCGTTTTGTGGCCGGGTATTGTTATGATTAATGGGGCCCTGGCGAATGTAACACCGCTGCTAACACCAGGTGCTGTGGTAGGATCGGCTTTGATGCTGGGCGGAGGAATTGCCATGACCCAATTGGGTAAAAGAACATATAAAGTTGAAAAGGGACACCGTTGGATGATTACGGAGTTTAAATTTGTGCTACCTAACGACAGCCTTCCCGTTCCCACTTCTCCATGAGCAGCACTATAACCTCACTTCAGTCGATACAAGATGCGAACGGAAAAGCGGCAAGTCCGATTTTACCTGCCGAAGTCAAAAACTTCCTCATCGACATCGACGGTACCGTTTGTGAAGATGTGCCCAATGAAGAACCGGAACGGATGCGTAACTGCGATCATTTCCCGGACGCCCTCGAAATCTGCAATAAATGGTATGACGAAGGTCACATCATTACCTTTTTTACCAGTCGCACCGAAGATTTACGGGAAGTCACCGAATACTGGCTCCAGCGCAAAGGCTTTAAATATCACGGCTTGCTGATGAACAAACCCCGTGGCGGCAACTACCACTGGATCGACAATCACCTCGTCCGTGCCACCCGCTACAATGGCAAATTCACCGATTTGGTGAAAATGACCAAAACCATCGAAGTTTTTAAACGCTAAAACTTCAGTTTAGTCGCCAAACATCAACAATACCAGCGCCAGAAGCGCAGGCAAACCCTGCACAAAAAAGATGGTGCGCTGAACACTGAAGCCGCCGTAAATACCTGCCGCAGCTACACATGCCGCAAAAAATACGCTGAGTTGTTTGGCGAATGCCGGGTCGGGCGCCAATATCGCCCATACCAAACCTGCCGCCAGAAAACCATTGTACAGGCCTTGATTGGCAGCCATGGCCTTTGTCTTCCCAAAAAATTCTTTCGGAAAACCGCGGAAAACTTTGGGCGCATAGCTTGTCCAGGCGAACATTTCGAGCCAAAGGAAGAAAAAATGCTGGAAGGCCATCAGGCCGAGAAGCAGAAGTAGGAGGGTTTGCATATTTAAAGCTAAGAAAAATGCGTTATGCAAAACGCTGCCTGTCAGCCTTTCAGCAAATACGACCTGAGCTGTCTCCTGCAAAAGACAATTTCAGGTCCGCTGAAAAAATGAAATGCACCTATATTCGTAACCATGTGGATGATTCGTTTAGTCTTTTTATTGTTTTTCTCATTGTCGGCTTTCGCCCAAAATACACCTGCTAATTTCGACCTCCAGGGCCACCGCGGAGCACGTGGATTGATGCCCGAAAACACCATCCCGGCCATGATAAAAGCCATGGAGCTGGGGGTGACAACCCTCGAGCTGGATGTAGTCATCACCGCCGACCGCCAGGTGTTGGTGTCGCACGAAAGCTGGATGAATGCCGACATTTGCCTCGACAGCAATGGCCGGGAGATGAGCAGTAGCCGCGGTAAGCAGCTCAACATCTACCAGCTGTCGTACAAAGACATTGTGAACTTCGATTGCGGCAGTAAAAAGGTAAATCGTTTTCCTGAACAAGAAAAAAGACCGGTACACAAACCCCTGCTCAGCGATTTAATTCAGGTTTGTGAACGTTATACCCGCGAGCGTGGACTGCCAGCGGTGCGCTACAATATTGAGATTAAATCGAGCCCGGGTGGCGATCGTAAAGACCATCCCCTGCCCGATGAATTTGCCGATTTGGTATTGCGTGTGCTGCAGCAGCGGAATATTACCGACCGGTCAACCATTCAATCTTTCGATATCCGACCACTGCAATACCTCAACCAGCTTAATGCGGCGGTTAAGCTGGCTTATCTCACCGAAAACGAAGAGGAATTGTCGGTCATTACCCAAAAACTGGGTTTTATACCCGATTACCTCAGTCCTTATTATAAGTGGGTAGATAAATCACTGGTGGATGCCTGCCACCAGATGAATATGCGCATTTTACCTTGGACGGTCAATGAGAAAGATGATATGGCCAAACTCATCAAAATGGGGGTTGATGGGCTCATTACCGACTATCCCGACCGGGCGCAGGAAGTATTACGTACTATTACCGAAAATTAATCGGTCGATGTAAGGTCGTCTCGGTTAATTGTTTAATTTTGTGCCGCAAATAAGCTCTTTATTTGCCGATGTTAGATTTCTCTCAAAAGTTCGTGGGTGAGGCCCTTACCTACGACGACGTATTACTCGTCCCAGCCTATTCCGAGGTACTTCCCCGCGATGTTGACATCTCCTCTCAGTTCACCCGGAATATCCGTGTGAATGTGCCTATCGTATCGGCTGCTATGGATACAGTAACCGAGTCGGCGCTAGCGATTGCCATGGCCCAGGAGGGCGGCATTGGCATGCTGCACAAAAATATGAGTATCGATGCCCAGGCCCGTGAAGTGCGTCGGGTAAAACGGTCGGAAAGCGGCTTAATCGTGGATCCGATTACGCTCAACCAGAACGCTACCCTTGAGCAGGCGCTGGATTTGATGAAAGAGAATAAAATTGGTGGTATTCCCATCATCGATGGCGACCGGAAGCTGGTAGGTATACTCACCAATCGGGACTTACGCTTCGAAAAAAAGCTGAGTCGCCCGGTTTCGGAAGTAATGACAAGTGCCCGCCTGATCACGGCTAAAGAAGGTACCTCCCTCAAGGAAGCCGAAGGTATTTTACAGGAGCACAAAATCGAAAAATTACCGGTTGTCGATAAAAACTACAAACTCATCGGTCTCATCACTTATCGCGACATCCTCAAACTCAAAGATTACCCCCGCGCCAACAAAGACAGCCTCGGCCGTTTGCGTGTTGGTGCAGCCGTTGGTGTAACTGCCGATATGCTCGAGCGCGTAAGTGCCTTGGTGAATGCCGGCGTGGATGTTATCACTATCGATACCGCACATGGCCATTCTTTAGGTGTAATTAATGCCCTCAAACAAGTAAAAGCTGCTTACCCGCAGCTCGACGTCGTAGTTGGTAATATCGCCACAGGCGCCGCTGCCAAAGCCCTGGCCGATGCCGGTGCCGATGCGGTGAAAGTGGGTGTAGGCCCCGGATCCATCTGTACTACCCGAGTAGTTGCCGGTGTAGGTGTTCCTCAACTTACAGCCATTTTTGAAGTAGCACAGGCGCTCAAAGGCACTGGCGTTCCGCTCATTGCCGATGGTGGTATTCGGTATACGGGAGATATTGTAAAAGCACTCGCCGCCGGAGCGGGTACCATCATGGCCGGTTCATTGTTTGCCGGTGTAGAAGAATCGCCGGGCGAAACCATCATTTACGAAGGCCGGAAGTTTAAGTCGTACCGCGGCATGGGTTCTATCGAAGCGATGAAAGAGGGATCGAAAGACCGCTACTTCCAGGATGCCGAAGATGAAATCAAAAAACTGGTACCCGAAGGTATCGTAGGTCGGGTGCCTTTTAAAGGTAAACTGGCCGAAGTGATGTACCAATACATCGGCGGATTACGTGCCGGTATGGGTTATGTAGGTGCCCGTACGATGGAGGACCTGCAAGAGGCCCGTTTTGTACGTATCACCAATTCCGGCATACGTGAAAGCCATCCACACGGTGTAACCATCACCCGCGAAGCACCGAATTATACACGCTAAATTATATTTCCGGCAATAGTAGCAGGTTTCTTACAGATATATCTGTGTTTGCAACAAAAACTCCGACAAATGACCGTCCGGAGTTTTGTTGTATATGAGTGGTCGGGCCGAATACTGAAAGGTGATTTTAGCCCGGTGTCCGTCGAGCAAAAGATTCATGCCGGCATCATAACTGCTCGCTATGCCTTGTAAGGCCTGCAAATCGTGGCGGGTATAGGCTGCAAAAGGCTGAAGTCGGATGTGTTTGAGGGCATTGATGCGAGGTAGCAACAATCCCGCCTGCGTATACCAAATGTTTCCGGTGCCTAACAAAGGCCGGGCATTGCCGGGACCATTACTTGATCGGGTACCGGCATAATTCGGGTCAACCGATCCTTCGTTCATGATACCTACGGTGCGGTAATAGTTCGGTCCCCATTGGTGGTTATAAAAAACGCTGTAAGCGGTAACGGCCCAACGATTACCGGCTCCAATAGGCAGATCTGCAAAAACATCTACAGAAAATAAACGGATGTCGTGGCGGACTAGGGTGGTATCACCATTGTTTTGGAGTTGGTGACTAATGGTGCCTTGCGGACTGCTATAAAAACCGGCACCTAAATTTAAAACGGACTTTGTACCCAGATAAGTGCCGGTGAGAAAGGGCAGACGCAAACCTTCCCGGTCTTTGAATTGGTAAAAGACATAGGCGGCGGTCGACCAGGGATTGGTGGCATTGTTATCGACTGCAACATCCAGCACCCGGGCGCCATTTTCTACCGGTGCCGTTGAAAGGGTTGTAAATGGTTTGTTGAGATTGGCCCGATACGATAGGGCGCCCACATGCCCTTTTACATACATGCCCATTTGCCGGGCAAACTGATCGGAAATTTCTATGGTAGGCCAGTTAAAAATAGGTGCATCTATCATCAGAAACCGCATGGTGCTCGCATTGGTGAGTCGAGATAGACCCAGCCAGGAATGTAAGCCAAAACCCGTATAAAAGCTGGCTTGGGTAGCTTCGCCCGTTTCGGGGTGGATGCTGGGCATCCAGGCATATTCATTCCATACATCGTGAAAAAACATACCCGGTTTTTTGCCGCTGGTATAGGTGCCACTATTCCCGGTTACCCCGCCAAAAGGCACACCACCATTGGTGAAAGTCTGATTATTGATGCCAAAATGGGCCAAAATGAGGTAACGGGGGCTCATTTGTGCATAGGCCATGATTCGTGCCCGGCGTATGCTGATGTCGGAAGTCCACTGGGAGTTATCGGCGTTGACCGCTGTGCCCGGATTATTTTCAATTTGTCGCATCCAA
>Ga0172380_10004632_pt1 | contig 17469 bp, 20 predicted proteins | sample Leawe162metaG_FD_119747 | JGI IMG/M metagenome (GOLD analysis project Ga0172380, IMG submission 119747) | Leachate microbial communities from a municipal landfill in Southern Ontario, Canada - Leachate well 162 metaG | ecosystem: Engineered > Solid waste > Landfill > Unclassified | place...
AGCACAATTTTCTTGCCCATTTCTTTGCGAAATTTCACAGGTAAAGAGAGTCTTTTTTTATCATCTAGTGTGTGAATGTATTCGCCGATTAACATTTTATTTATTTGAGTTTTTTAGATTTACCACTTCATCCCACTTACTTACTATTTTATAACACTTTGCCCCACTTCACAACTAAAAAACCCACAAAACTGTGGATAACTTTTACTTTTTTTGACACCAAAAAAGCCTTTTGTTTAAAGGCTTTTTAGAATATTGTTTTTAGTTTTTCTTTGGTTTTAAAAGTGGAAAGATTTGGCAGTCCCGGATTGACTTATTCATCAAAAAACTAAATAGACGCTCAGAGATTCCAAAGCCGAAAGTTGGTGGCATACCATGCTCGAGAGCTTCAACAAAAGAGGTGTCATTCATCTGAGCCTCCTCATCTCCCGCCGCCCGTAACTTTTCCTGGTCAGAAAATCTTCCAGCTTGATCGATTGGGTCGTTTAACTCGCTAAAGCCTTTACCCATTTCAGAACCTGCCAAAATAACTTGAAATCTTTCAACTAAATTATTATCGCCCTCCATTCTTTTAGCTAAAGGCTCCATCATTACTGGTACATTGACTAAGAAACCCGGGCCAGCGATTTGCTTGCGACAGTATTTCCAGAGATTATCGATTCCTCGTGCCAAATTAAAACCATTTTTGGAATCATATTCTACTTTCAATTCTCGTAATTTATTTTCCACGGTTTTTAAATCAACGTTAGCAATATCAATACCCGTCATTTTTTTAATAGTTTCAGTGTAATCATAGGTCTCCCACTTTTGACCTAAATCAATATCAAAATCCTTAATTTTAAATTTCAGAGTCTGAAAAGTTTTCTCGGCAATATGTTTATACATTTCTTCAACAAATTTCATCCCCTCGGTATAGTCAGAATAGGCTTGATAGCATTCCATTTGAGTATAATCCTGCAAATGCTCGGCATCCATACCTTCATTACGAAAAATTCTACCGATCTCAAAGACTTTGGGAAAACCTGCGACCATTAATTTCTTTAACCACAATTCTGGGGAAATTCGTAAAAAGACTTCCATACTCAAAGCATTGTGATGAGTACTGAAAGGTTTTGCGTCTGCCCCACCGGTTGTATTTTCCAAGATTGGTGTTTCAACTTCCATAAAATTTTGAGCAAGTAAAAACTCACGAATCGCGGACCAAAATTTTGAGCGCTTCTCTACCATCTCTCTCACTTCTGGATTACACAAAATATCTAAATATCTCTTGCGCAGACGTTCTTCATCGTCTTGCAAACCATCCCATTTATCAGGTAAAGGTCGTAAGCTCTTGGTCAGCATCTTCCAATCCTTAACCTGCAAAGTCTGTTGACCTTTTTTAGTTATAAAAAGTGAACCGCTAATCTCGACAAAATCGCCGATATCCACGGTATCGACAAATAAATCGAAAACTTCAGCAGACATTTCATCTTTTTTTAACAAAGCTTGAAAAGTCGCTGTGCTATCATTTAAATTAAAAAAGATTAAAGCCCCCTGACCACGAATAGCCATTACTCGTCCAGCGATAGTTAAAGAATCTTTTTTAGCTAGTTTATCGAAATCAGTACCAACATCTAATAGAGAATATTCTCGATCTGATTTTGCAGGATACGGATTAAAACCCTTAGCTCGCAGGGTATTCATTTTTTCTATTCGAGAATTTCTTATTTCATCAAAAGCCGCCATTTATTTTATTATTAAGACCGGCTTTTGGAATCTATTCCAAAGCGATGATCTTATAAGTCATATTACCAGCTGGTGAGTTAAAAGAAAAGGACTCACCGACTTTTTTCCCAAGAATCGCTGCACCAAGTGGGCTACGATTAGATAATTTGCCTTGGGCCATATCAGTTTCCTCAGAACCAACGATTTTGAATTTCTTTTCACCTTTTTCGCCCTGTTTTTCAACTTTAACAGTCGAGCCAATATGCACATGTTCACCATGAGAAGCAGTGTCAGACATAATAGTCGCATTTTTTAACATCGATTCGAGTTTAGCGATTCGATCTTCAATATTTGCTTGCATTTCTCGTGCTTCGTGATATTCAGCATTTTCCGATAGATCACCTAAACCACGAGCATAGTCCAGACTTTCCGCCACCTTCTTGCGCTGATTTGTTTTTAAATCATCAAGCTCCATCTTTAGCTCGTTAAATTTATCCTTGGTTAAATATTCTCTTTCTTCTTTCATAAAAATATAATTAATTAATATTGTCTAGTATCTTAGCATTTTAAGAGACAAAAAGCAAAGTTATTTTAAATATTCAGGTCTATTTATTGCAATGTAATCCATCACCTGACGCATCACCGAAACCGAACCAATTGTATTCGCAATCGGTCCTTTTTCCATAATTATAACAAAAGCATATTTAGGGTTCTCATATGGGAAAAAACCCGTCGCCCATGAATTCACAAGTTGTTTATAAACTCCAAGTTCAGCCGTACCAGTTTTCGCCGCAATTGTATATTGTGGACTATTCAATCCCCTAACCACACCATAATCTTTAATCACACCATCTCGCATACCCTCACGCACGACCTGTAAATATGACTCATTTAAATTTAAATCGACAACTGGAGTATTCATCTTGTTTCCTGTTTGTAATATAATTTGTGGTTCAATTAATTTTCCGCCATTAACTAAAGAGGCCACGGCTCGCACCATTTGAATCGGACTGATTTGGAAACCATACTGACCGATTGAGGTGTGATAAGTATTACCGACTCGCCAATCATCACCATCAAAATTTTCTTTTTTCCACTCCGGCGTAGGAATCACTCCGGCCACACCAGCAAAAAATGGAGATTTAAGTGATTCACCAAAACCAAACAATTTCATATATTTATCAATATTGGCAATACCCAAACCTTTTTGATCTTCGAAACCACCACCAACCTCATAAAAATATACGTCTGATGAAACAGCCAAGGCCTTTCGCATGTCCACATAACCATGAGCTTTCCAATCCTTGAAAATTGTTGGGCTTTTTGGGTCATATGGATTGGGCAAAGTTAATGCTCCAGTACTCAAAATATTTTGTAGTGGATCGATAATTTTCTCACTTAATGCGGCATAAGCCATATATGGTTTAACCGTTGAACCGGGTGTATATAGCCCGTCAATTACCCGATCTAAAAAGGGTGTGTTTTTATTGGTTAAGTATTTACTAATTAATTCTTTATTTTGACCATCAGTTAAAACCTGTGAATTATATTCTGGATAACTAGTCAACGCCAGAACCTCACCATTCTGAATATTCATTATTACTCCGGCACCGCCGGTAAAAGTTGTATTCTCAATTAAATTTTTGATTACATCATATATTTTTGCTTGCAAACCAGCATCAATTGATAAAGTTAAATTTTCTCCGTCCTGAGGCTTGCGAATAATATTCTCGGATTGAATATCTCCCAAAGCATCCACTTCCACAATTCTTTTGCCGTTTTCTCCAGATAAAACATCATTAAAATACATCTCGACACCATCCTTACCGTCAAAAACTTCCGTATAATAAAAACCATATTTATCCTTAGTTGGATACTTTAAATAGCCCAAAAGATGGGCAAAACCGTCCGCCGGAATATATTTTCGTAAATCATAACTATTCTCTAATGGATTCTCAACATTCCAGGCTAATTCCGTGCCAAGTCGATCATAAATCACCCCTCGTTTAGCAAAAATTAGTGAGTTTCTCAGACGATTATTTTCACTTTTTGTAAAATAAAAATCACCGTTTTTTATTTGCAGAAACCAGATTCGACTCAAAAATGACATGAAGATTAAAAAAATAATACCAACTAAAATAAATAAACTCCGCCTAGAAATTGATTTTTCTATTCGTCCCTCAAATTGATGAACATCAAAATTTGGCAAGTTGCTAGAGTCAATAAAAATTTCATCTGGAGCAATATCCTTTTCTCGACGTTCATATTTAACGGCTCCACGCTTTCGGTCAAACTTAATCATAATATTTTATTTTCTTTTGCCTACCTTTTTATAGATTATTGTATCATGTTTCTTTTTTTCTAGAAAAATTTGCTCTTTTACTTTTTCTACTTTCCTTGCTTCAATTTTTTTGGTTAATTCTTTACCACCAGCTTTATGCAGAGCCTCAATTTCGTCCCGTAAAATAGCGGCCGTTTCAAAATCCAAAATTTTAACCGCGGCGTTCATTTGAATATCTTTTTGCCGAATAATTCTAGTCAAATCACCTTTAGAACTTAAATCAATTTTTAATAATTCAGTGACTGTTTTTTGATGTTCAGATTTTAATTCCTCCACAATGCTCTTAATATTTTTAATAATAGTTTTGGGCGTAATACCGTGTTTTTCATTATAAGTCAGTTGAATACTGCGACGGCGATTTGTTTCCCCAACCGCCTTGGTAATTGAGTCCGTAATCTTATCGGCATACAAAACGACTTTTCCTTTTACGTTTCGAGCTGCCCGACCGATAATCTGAATCAGGGAGGTAACCGAACGCAGGAAGCCCTCGCGATCCGCATCCAAAATACCAATGAACTCCACTTCAGGTAAATCCAAACCTTCACGCAAAAGGTTCACTCCAACCAAACAATCAAAGGTTCCTTTTCTAAATTCGGTCAGAATTTCAATTCGATCAATAGTTTTAATATCACTATGCAAATATTCGGCCTTAATTCCCTTTTCTTTTAAATATGTGCTTAGGTCTTCGGCCATTTTTTTGGTCAGGGTTGTGGCAATTACTCTCCCGCCTCCTTTTACTACTTTTTCGGTCTCATGAATAAAATCGAAAATCTGGCCTTTATATTTTTTTTCTTTATTTTCAATTACTCCGCGAATTTCCAAAACTGGATCGAGCAAACCCGTCGGGCGAATAATTTGTTCAACGATTTGTTGACTTTTTTCAAGCTCATACGGACCAGGTGTGGCGGAAGTATAAATAGTCTGGCCAACCTTTTTCACAAACTCGGGAAATTTTAACGGGCGATTATCGCCAGCCGATGGTAGACGAAAACCGTGCTCAATCAAGGTTTTCTTTCGTGAAGCATCACCAGCAAACATTCCATTTAATTGAGGTACTGTCACGTGTGATTCATCAATAATAGTCAAAAAATCAGCTTCACCATTTTCTTTATGTGGAAAATAAGCTAAAAGTGAATCTGGCGCCTGACCAGGCATTTTACCAGAAAAATGTCGCGAGTAATTTTCAATACCATTACAATATCCAACTTCTTTTATTAAAGATAAATCGTAGGTTGTTCGTCGTTTTAATCTTTCGGCTTCCAGATTTTTCCCTTCTTTCTTCAATTGTTTCAATCTTTCTTCTAATTCAGACTTAATACTTAAAACGGCACGTTTGATTTCATCTTGATTAGTAATAAAATGTTTGGCTGGAAAAAGAAAAAATAATTTTTCCTCACTCACGATCCTTCTCGTCACTGCGTCAATTTTTTTGATGGTTTGAATTTGTTCTCCTTCAAAATCAATGCGATAAACCATTTTTTCATTAACGGGCATAATTTCGATTGAGTTTCCAAGCGCTCGAAATTCGCCCGGTTTTAAATCGGTATTATTGCGATCAAAATGAATGTTAATTAATTTTCGAATAAAATCAGCGCGTGAAATTTCTTGCCCGACTTCAATTTTCATATTTACTTTCTCATATTCTTTTGGTGAACCGAGACCGTAAATACAAGAGACCGAAGCGACAATAATTACATCATTTCGTGTTAGGAGGGCTTGCGTCGAAGCATGACGCAAGCGATCAATTTCTTCATTGATCATCGCTTCTTTTTCGATATATGTATCGGTCGCTGGCATATAAGCCTCGGGTTGATAATAATCGTAATAGGAAACAAAATAATGCACGGCGTTGTCTGGAAAAAATTCACGGTATTCTTGCGCCAACTGGGCCGCCAAAGTCTTGTTATGAGCAATTACTAAAGTTGGTTTTTGAATTTGATTTATAATATTAGCGACCGTAAAAGTTTTACCAGACCCGGTCACCCCAAAAAGCGTCTGGTCTCTCATCTCCTTTTTTACTCCGTCAACCAGCTTGGCAATTGCTTCTGGCTGATCCCCCGCGGGTTGGTATTTGGATTGTAAATTAAATAATTTGTTTGACATTAAGGTTAAGATTATGCTATGTTTTTAAAGGAAAAGCAAGTCCACGATGTCGAAGTTGGAAGATCAACACAGTAAAGAGGAACGATGGTGACTAAAAAATCAGGTGGTGCACCTAAACCTGCTCCCAGTCAGGACGAGGTTAGTGCGCAATATATGAAAGACTTCGGCCTAACCAAGGATGAGTTCATGAAGGTTCACGAACTCTTCTCACCACACCCAGTGCCGCCGGGACTGACGGACGTTCAGATTAGTATATTGATCCACTTGTGCTATGAACGGAAAGTAATCAGGTTGCGCCAAGAGCAGAGATCTTCTGTGATCGTCCCGAAGGAGTGGAGCAGCATCACCCAACATGGAACTGTCAGGAGGATGGATCACTACCGGTTCAAACAGGGCTTAGTCAAGTTCATGGAGGATGTCGCGAGATACAAGAGCGTGAGGAATGCAACGACAAAGATCTGAGGACCTCAAGCGTTGCGATTGAACGTGGCGGGCGTTAACCATACGCCCGCTTTTTTTATTTCAAATATTTGCTTAAAAACTCTTCTTTAAATCCTTCAAACTTATCATCCAAAATTGACTGCCTAATTTTTTTAACTAAATTTACAATAAAATGAATGTTGTGAATCGAAGCCAAAGTGCCGGCCAGCATTTCTTTACCATGAAAAAGATGAGCAATGTAGGCACGAGAATAATTTTGGCAAGTATAGCACTCGCAATCACTTTCGATTGGTTTTAAATCTTCGCGATATGTAGTGTTAGTAATGTGAATCTTCCCAGTTTTAGTATAAATCGTGCCATTGCGGCCGAGGCGGGTCGGCAAAACACAGTCAAAAAGATCCACGCCATTTTCTATACCCATAAACAGATCTTCTGGCTCACCAATCCCTAATAAATGTCGGGGTTTTTCTTCCGGTAAAATTTCATTGACCCATTTCACAGCGGTGGACATATCTTCTTTAGCAAATGAACCACCAATCCCAAAACCATCAAACTTATTTCCAGCGACTTCCAATTCTGCAATTATCTTGGCAGATTTTTTTCGCAGGTCCTCGTCTCGCCCGCCTTGCACAATACCAAACAAAGAAATTTTATTTTCTTTGTTTAATTTATTATGCTCATCTAAACAGCGTTTGGCCCAAGCATGAGTCCGGTCAAGCGCTTCACTTTGATATTTTAAATCTTCAGTTGGTGAAGTACATTCGTCAAAAGCAAAAATAATATCCGCACCAATATTATGTTGAATCTGAATTGATTTTTCAGGAGTAATATAATGTATGGAACCATCAAGATGTGAGGTAAACGATACACCATCCTGCCCAATCTTCGCCAACCGCGGAGCGTCAGAATCATCAAACCGTTCTGGAATAAGTAAATTCGGATCAGTTGGATGTAAAATTTTAGTAATACCTTTTTTGTAAGCCGCACCCAAAGAAAAAACTTGGAAACCACCCGAGTCGGTCATCGTTGGTCCGACCCAATTCATCATCTTCCCCAAACCACCCATTTTCTTGATTGTTTCATCTCCTGGTTGCAGATATAAGTGATAGGTATTGGCCAAAACCACCTGTGCCCCGGCGTCCTTCACCTGGTCTGGATTCAGAGATTTAACTGTCGCCTTAGTACCAACCACCACAAAAGCGGGTGTTTCGATTACGCCATGTGGCGTGTTAATGGTTCCTGCCCTACCCAACTGGCCCGCCATTTTTTTATTTATTTTGAAATCTATGGCCATGATGTTCTATCCTAGCATAAATATAGATTTTTACGATTCGACATGTTACAATCTACCCATTATGTTAAATATAAAAAATCTTTTTGGTAAACGAGTGCATAAAATGGGTATCGCCGATAGTAAACAGTTTAGTCGACAATCATTGGACGATATTGTGCAAAATCAAAATAAAATTTCCAATGGTGAGTTTAAAAAGGGCTATGATTTAATAAAAAAATATCCCCAATCAGTCAGTATTTTAGGTTCGGCAGTTATTAAGCCTGAAGGTGAACAATATAAAAAAGCTGAAGCTTTAGCTGGGCGTATTGCTCGTGAATTAAAATATGCGGTGGTAACCGGTGGTGGTCCGGGAATTATGGAAGCGGCCAACAAGGGAGCATTTGAGGCTGGCGGAGCTTCGATTGGTTTTTCAATCAAATTACCGAATGAACAATATAATAATGCTTATTTAACAGACACTGTTACTTTTGACTATTTTTTCACCAGAAAAACTTTATTGTTTTGTTCAGCTGAAGCATATATTTATTTTCCTGGTGGATTCGGCACGATGGATGAATTGTTTGAGGTTTTAACCTTAATGAAAACTGGAAAAATCCCCCACGTTCCAGTGATTCTAGTTGGTCATGATTTTTGGCAACCGCTTTTAGACTTCATCAGGAAGGAACTTTATGAGGACCAAAAAACTATAAGTAAAGAATATCTTGAACTTTACAAGATTGTAGATTCTGAAGATGAAATAATTGATATTATTAAAAAAGCTCCGCTTCGCACAGATTACTAGGCGTTAGATCCTTTATAAGGTAAAGGTAAAAGTGCCTTTAGACTTGTTTTAATAATATTTGTTTTTGCGCTGTTTGAGCAAATAATCTCAATATCGCCACCATTCACAATTAAAGATTCTTCCATAAATTGTCGACAAACTCCGCATGGCATGACCGGATTTTCTACTACCCCATCACTATCAGTACCAATTAAAGCCAGGGCTGTAATATTTCGTAACCCTTGAGTATTTGCGTTGGCAACAGCCACTCTCTCAGCACACAAATTTACAGTTGACGAAGCATTGGCCATGCTGGATCCTTTAACAACTTCCCCAGTATTTACTCTGACAGCCGCGCCCACCCTAGTTTGGCTCGTATACGGATTATAAGCAAAAGCCATCGCTTCCTCGGCCGAATTTAAAAGCTCTTTCTCTTCTTTATTTAAATCTTCAAAAGTCATTTTTTTATATTACTAATTTAGTAAAAAATACTTCGCCCCAAACATTATAGCAATTAATACTCCGATAGTAAAAAATTGAAGAGTAACACCGAGAACCTGCCCGAGTTTGGGTTCTTTTCTGGAATGAAGGCGGGTATGAAATTTAAAAAATAGGGATAGTGAATGATGCTTAATGATCAAATATAAAAACGTCAGAAAATCTGGCAGCATACTACCGACGGCTCCAAGTAAAAAGATAAACGGATGTATAGGGTTAAAGAAAAGTATAAAAGCTAGACAAATGCCAACTAAAGCATCGAAAGATACTAATGTAATATCACGAGTTAATTTAAGCTTACGATTAATATCTTGAGCGAGTCTCAATTTTTTTGTTGGATCTGGCTCCAAAGAAATCAAATCATAATCACGGTGCGGAATCATATCCAAAACCAAATGACTGGCAAAACCTATCACAAAAGCCGTTACCGGATGGGTTGGCACTAGTGAAGCAGCGGCGGCTCCGAATGTCGCATGAACTGATAAAATCATAAAATAAAATTATAACCTAATACAAACATTATACTGACTAACTTGCGAATTATAATAGTCGACCAGATTTTTTAGGGCTAACACCGCATCGTTTATTTTCTTGGCAAAATAATTATATTCTTGGACTTTTTGATTATAGTAAGCACGATCGAGTCCAGGAGAATTTTTTAGGGTTACCAGATTATCATACATTGGCGTAGCTTGATTCTGCATTTCTTTTATCGATTTAGAAGAACTATCGATTAACAATTTCATACTTGATGAAGGTTTATTACATGAAGATAGGGGTTCGGCAAAAACCTGGACGGCAATGGTGGACATTTGGCCATTAAATAGCCCGTCTCTAATGGCTACCCCCAATTCTTCGTATTTAGGATTTAAAATATTTGCTTTGTGTCCCGGGCTAGCTAACCAAGCCTCTATAATTTTTGCTTCACTTTCATAATTTCCTAAAGCTAAATTTTCTCCGATTAATAAATAATTATAGCCAGTACTTTTAGCTAAATCAGAAACGGCTTTGTTGTCTGGTGAGGTATGTGAAAAATACTGATTATCAAAAAGATCATCAATCCTGAAATTGGCAATATTATTTAAAACGGCATTCGCTACAAGTATATTCAATGACTCATTTTGTCTGGCTTGATTAGTTAGCTTAAAAATTTCTGAATTATTTTCTATCGGAGAAACAATTTGTTTGATGACTGGAGTGGTCGAGGTACTTACCACAATCGGTGCTCCAAAAATTATAACTGGGCTATTCGCTGAGGCAGAAGAAGAAGCTATGGCCGAAATTGCCTCGTCAAAATTATCGGCCACTTGCCAAGTTGGATAGGTATTTGGGTCTGTATAATTGCCAAAAGTATATTTGGATTGCATTACTAGATAATAAACAATATCTGAGACCCTTTGAGTGATCAGATTAGTGGTCCGTTGGATAAAAATAATCGGCTGAGAATCAAAAATAGCGGCCTCTATTTTTGTAAAGAAAAAAATAAAAATCACCACAGCGACCAAAAACACCGGACCGATAGTTTTAAGTATTCTACCCATTTGCACTTAATTATATCACAATTTTAAAATCTATTGTATAATTAACATATGAATATAATTTTAGTAATACTGGGTTATTTAAAATGGCACTATGGGAAAGCCGTTCGTTCGCTTGGTAGTGTTTGGAAAAATTTTCTATATTTTATTCTAGACTTTTTTTCCATTCAACTCTTATTCGAAAACTTTTTCGACCCCTGGAAAAAAATGACCGACCCCTACCCTAGCTTGATTGAGTTTAAGGAATTCTTTTATATTTTAGTGACTAATATTATTACTAGAATTATTGGTATCATTATGCGAACAATTTTATTATTAATCGGCCTGGTTTGTTATATTATATTTGCAATCTTATACCCGCTGGCCTTAATAATTTGGCTTGCCTTACCGATAATTATTACAGTGATGATAATAAGTAGTTTATACTTAATTTTTAAATAGAATGACTAAAACTGAAATTTTTTTAAAAAAAAGCCCCTTGTATCCAGTTTTAGTATTAGAAGAATACTTTTCGGCAAAAAAAAGGAGGGTTGCCATCCAAACTACAAAGTATTTCCTGCTATCGATACCCTTAATTATTATCGGTAGTATTATTATTGATAATTATGGATCGTTTATTTCTGGTCAAGTTGCGAATTTGCTGATTGAAAAAATCTTGGGTTTGGCCATATTATCATTGAGTCTTTATATTATAATGCATTGCTTTGAAGCTTATTTTGCCTCAACTTATTATTTTGAATATATCTTAAAAAATCGTTACCAAACAAAGGAATTTTATACCTTTTCAGCTGGTAGAATTTTACGACGAGTCACTAATGATAATGTTTTAAGTGGTTTTCTCCAATCCTTAACCGTAGGTAAAAAAATTATGACTAGACTAGGGATAAGCCCGCGTGAGATTGATATTCTGTATATGAAACAAGCTGAGGTAAAAAATCCTCCGCTTCCAGATTTTTCTGGCCAAAGCCTAATTAAAGTCGCTACTTTAGTCAATTTTTTATACCGAGATTTCGCTGATTTTAGAAAACTTTTAGATCGAAATGGCGTAAACCAAAAAGACTTAGAAGCGACAGTTGATTGGGTTGTATACCAAATTGAAAGTGAGGCCTACGATCGACAATGGTGGAAACCAGAAAAATTAGCCCGCCTTCCTAGGTTGGCGACCGATTGGTCATTTGGCAGAACTTATTTACTGAATAAATATAGCCGAAAAGCTTTAGATGACAAGGAGGTTAACTCCGAGGCTTTTACTTTGTCAGAAAGAAAAAGAGAAGTTGAGCAATTAGAGGCTGTTTTAGCCAAAGAAAGTGGCGCTAATGTTATTTTGGCTGGTGCGCCGGGCCAAGAAAAAATGGAAGTGGTATGGAGTCTGTGTCGAAAAATTAAGAACAAAACTGCTGTTCCAAATCTCATTGGAAAAAGACCGATAATATTCCAGACCAATAAATTTTCCTCGATGATTGATAATAAGATTGATTTTGAAAAAAAACTTGCAAAAACATTTTCCGAAGCCATGAATGCTGGAAATATAATTTTAATTATTGATAATTTTCCTAAACTTATTTTACAAGCTAAGCAATATGATTTAAAGCTCAATGAAGTTATTGAACCTTACTTAACTAGTCATGAAGACAAAATTATTGCTCTAGCTGATCTAGAATATTTTCACTCTTTAATTGAAAACGATCAGGCCTTAATGTCGTATTTTGAAACGGTACAAACCAGACCGTTATTACTGGATGAAATTGTCAAAATAATCAGCCAAGAGGTATTGGTGGTTGAAAAAAATTACGAATTAATTTTTACCTATCCAGCAATCTTAGAGCTAGCCAAAAGTGCTGAACTGTATTTCCCCGACGGAGTGTCTTCTGATAAAGCTAAAGATTTACTGGCCGAAATATCGCCCTGGGCCATTAGTAACAACCTAGATGTAGTCGGGAAAGATGATGTGTTAGATTATGTCAGCGAAAAAACCAATATTCCAACCTCTCATATTTCTGATGATGAAAAAGAAAAACTATTGAATCTTGAAAGTATCTTAATGAAAAGAGTGGTCGCTCAAAACGAAGCTGTCTTTGCTATCGCCGGCGCTATTCGCCGCAATAGAGCCGGCATTAGAAACGAAAAAAGACCGCTTGGCTCCTTTCTCTTTCTAGGCCCAACCGGAGTCGGAAAAACAGAAACAGCTAAAGCTTTAGCTGAAGTATTTTTCAGCGACACAATAGCAAAAAAAGGGGGCGATGAGGAATTATTACTACGTTTGGATATGTCTGAATATCAAAACGAGGAAGCCTTAGCTCGTTTAATTGGATCAGCTGAATTAGGTACTCAGGGCATACTATCCACAATGCTACGTGAACACCCTTATGGCGTTCTTCTGCTCGACGAATTTGAAAAAACCAATGATAAAGTTTTGAATTTATTTCTACAAATAATTGACGAAGGATTTTTTTCAGATGCTTTTGGCAAGAGAGTCGTAGCTAGAAACATTTTATTTATTGCTACCTCTAACGCCAGCGCTGATAAAATTTTTGAGATCGTCTCAGCGGGAAAAGAATTAAAAGATTATAATGATGAAATAATTTCATTAATTATTAAAAAAGGGTTATTGAAGCCAGAATTAATCAATCGCTTTGATGCTACTATTCTTTTTCACCCTTTAAACAAAGAAAGTTTAAATCAAATAGCTAAATTAATGCTTCAAAAAGTTTCTAGAAAACTTGAACAAAAAGGAATAGCTATGACTATCGACAAAGACTTACTCAATTTTATAGTGCACGGCGGTTATAATCCGAGTTTCGGTGCTCGGCCAATGAATCGGCTAATCCAGAATACAGTGGAAGAACATCTTGCTGACTTGATAATTCGTGAACAATTAGGCGCCGGCAAGACTGTCAGCTTTAGGATAACTTCTGATACTCCAGAAAAAAATAGTCTTAAACCAATTATTACTTAAATATATTTTTTCTCGAAATATACATCGAGGTTAGCACCCACATCAACCCAACTAAGTAACCGGCTAATACGTCGCTTAAAAAATGAACACCTAAATACAAGCGACTAAAACCGACGATAATTATTATAAAAACAACAACTACTGATAGAGTAAATTTTATTTTATAATCTAAATTTGAACGACAAATACTATAAAACAAGAAACCAAACAAAGAAAAAATTAACGCCGAATGGGCACTAGGGAAAGATGGTAGTTTTTCAACATAGAGCGCAATCTCAGGATTTGGTCGTGCGCGACCAACGATATATTTTATAATTACTGTCATTACTCCCGCCCCAATCACCGACACAAAAAGAGGTAGGATTAAATATTTTTTTTTATTAAAATAAAACAAAATGGAAAATAGTAAACAAAGAAATAAAATAACCTGCCAATTACCCCAATATGTTACCTCAAGAAAAAACTTATCTAAAAACATAGTGCGCAAATTTAAAATCCATTCAGCTAGCCTTAAATCAGCAAAAAGAATATGGTCAAATAAGTTCATAATGAGTAATTATTTCTACAAGCCATCATCCAATAAAGTATGATGGCCTAACAAATAGTTACATAGATGTTACTGGACCCTTCACAGCTTTCTTTACAACCAAAATGGTGTAAAGAGCTGAAAGACCGACCAACGCGTAGACTACTCGTACTAACCAGCCAACAGACAACATAGCGACTAGGTCCCAATTATAACCACCAATAGCGACTAATCCCCAATTGACGCCACCAACGATAGTTAAGACAACAGCGACCCAATCTAATCCGTTTAATTTTTTCATATTTTTCTAATATATATTAAAACGACCTTTATCACTTAATTATACCATAATATAGACAGAATAGAATAGTAGCTGTGGATAAATACTAATCAGTCTTTTTAATATGGTTATATACAAAACTACGGCTAATGTTGCCCCTTCTCAAATCTGGGTCTTTACCTGTTCTTCTTTTATACTCCTTATCTGCGTCGGGAATACTAATGGCCTCAAACGTAATAGAACTCGGGTTTTCTGGGTTAGAAGTGTCGGTATAGGTAAAAGATTTAGGTCTAGATGTTTCTACCCCCTCATCAAAGCCAGATGTGATTTTAGGTCCCCATTCCATACTTCAAATTATATCAATAAACATATAATTTTCAACGTTGAAATGTAAAAACGATATGGTCTGATTTATCCACAGTTGTCGATTAGTAATAAACAATGTAGGATACGGCCGGATAAAATGTACATTAAAAAAAGAAAGGGTTAGGATCATGATTATCATCAGAAAATTTGCGTTTTTGTTTACTTTCACTATCAGCCTAATTTGGTCGACAGTAAGCCATGGTGAAAACAAGTTGCTTGACAAAAAATCGGCCGAAAGCTTTGAAAAATTTGTCACCAGCTCACGTAAAACTGATGGCGATTACAGTACCATTTCTCTGGCGAATTGGAGGCGGGATCTGAATACCCCGCCAATATCAACCGAAGATATGATACGAAAAGTCCTCAACACATTTGAGATTCATTATAAAAATCTCAAAATTGTAGACTATCAGATAGTTTACGACGAAAAACCTGGCAAAGGATTAGTTTGTGATTTCCTAATCATTCATCACGAGACCAAGCCAGCAAGGACGTACAAATTCGCAACGAAACCCTAATGCCGGTCCAAGGCTGATTGGTCTCCACCGACCAATCAGCCTTTAATATTTCCTGATTACTCCTTTCACAATGGCTGCTATTTCCAATTGTGTCTCTGGATAAATATTTTCATAATCTTTATTAGCTGGCTCGAGATAAATTTTCCCTTTACGATTTCGAAAATACTTCATAGTCCAGCCACCATCAATCAGAGCTATCACGATATCTCCATCTTTAACCTCCTTTGTCTGGCCTTGATTAGCAAAATTTATTTTTTCAGCAACCACCATATCGCCAGCTTGAATACCCGCCTCAATCATGGAATCACCTTTGACTCGTAATAAATATGTGGAATCCTGATTGGGTATCAAATAATCACCGATATCAATCGTATCTAGTAATTCAGCATCCGCTTCCGAAGGAATACCTGCTTCCACCAAGCCCAGAAATGGCACCTGGCCCATCAATTTATTAGGAATCAAGTGTCCGCTGGAATCTTTATCCAGCACCCCTTCCACGATCAATTTATCAATTAATTTAGCGACTGCATTTTTAGACTTAAAACCCACTAATTTCATAATTTCAGTATAAACGGGCATGCGTTTATGCTTTCTGTAAAATATTAGTATTTTATTTTTATAGTCGTTAATCATTCTAATTATAATAAATTTTTAAATTCGCCTAAATATTATAGCAGAAAAGTGGCGACGATATTGACTGAGCGTTGTAACCAATTAGAGTGAAATTTTGACATACGATGTAAATCGCCCAATCGGTATAGCAAGAAACGATGTCGCAATGATTCGCGTTTGTATGGTAAGCCACGAATTATTTTTAAATCGATAATATCATTTATCTTCTGTAGCTCTGACTTAATATTTTTCTCTAAAATTATCTTGCTCATATATTTATCTTTAGCTTATATATATACAGTATAAGTGAACGACCGTTCACCTGTCAACTGTGGATAAGTATTCAGATATAGAAAGTAGTACGTTGTAAAGAGTAGGCTTAAAAACCCCTTATTTTATCTCCTAAATTTTAATAAAAAAATCGCGTGAAGGTGGTCTGCCCTCCACGCGATTATAGTCAAGACAGTGTCACCCCCATTCACACAAGGCAATCAGTGACCATATTTCTTTCCTTCATGACCCACCGTGCGGCTTCCATCCTCTTCTCCACTACTCTTTCGATCTGCTTGAAGAGAGTGGATGATCTTCACACCGAAGGTTATTAATTTCGGAACTAAAGTCCCTCGATCATCACACAGAAACCAAACCTCTCAACCGCCTCTTCGGGTGTCAGACTTTGTGAATCTAACGACCTGACCAGTTCCTGAACGTTGATCACCCTTGGCCTATCCTCGCCTTTTTTGACCAAACTCAGAAACGATTTAGTCCAAGCATCGATCTCCTCGGGTGATTCCAAATTCACTATCATGTAAACAAACGGATCTGGATTGACCAACACTAGGCGTGGTCGGTTTAATTTCTCGAGCTCCAACTCCGCCCGGACAGTCCTCTGCCGGCTTAACATCAATCTGAGCTGAAGTTTCCTGATTTTGCGTTCCAGAATAGACACGTAAAGTCGATTGTTTGTCCAGAATTTAAACAAGGTCATACTATCTCCTCTTTTTCACAGAACAACTACCCATGAGGAAGAATCTAATCTTCTCTTTATCCTTGGCAAACACTGCACAGTTATCCTTCAGTCTTTTACTCAATTCTTCGAGGAACCCCTCGGACAGCAAATGAGCAAAATAGTGAAGGTCGGACAAGCAGTGTTTATTTCCTATCGTTATCTTCCACCAAATACAGGTGGTTCCCAACGAAGGTGGGTTTGTTAGGCCCTTACGCACAAACTCTCCGTTGTCATTCCAACAACAGTTGCATGGCAAGACGAAATCTTCCGGTAAGGTCTCCCTTAGCCAGATAAGCAGTTCATCGATAGCTTTCCGCATCTCCCCAAGTTGTTTGGAATGCTTGCGCCCGATCTGTTGAACAACCTTTGTGATTTTCATTATCTGTCCCCTTTTTTCATAGAGCAACTACCCTGTTTAATATTAATAAATAAACAAAAGAAAAAAAGCGAGGATGTCCTCGGTAAAAGAGACTAGGATTTTAGATCACTTTGCACAATTTCTTCGAAGAAATAAGGCAAATTG
>Ga0172380_10004633_pt1 | contig 17465 bp, 15 predicted proteins | sample Leawe162metaG_FD_119747 | JGI IMG/M metagenome (GOLD analysis project Ga0172380, IMG submission 119747) | Leachate microbial communities from a municipal landfill in Southern Ontario, Canada - Leachate well 162 metaG | ecosystem: Engineered > Solid waste > Landfill > Unclassified | place...
CATCGTATTTTGTTAACATAATCTACCCCCTTATGATTATTACACTAATAAACATTTCATTGCTACAAAGGTCAATGACTCAATTCCTCCAGGGCCAGCAGTTTCACCGGCTGCTATTTCCCGAACATCTTCCTTTCACGGTAGTACAGCTGCACCACCGGCGCTACCCTCACTCCGGAACTCACCGCCTGGTGGGTACCGAGATAACCGGCGCCGCCGGCATCGTGCCCAACGTAGAAGAGCCCGGCTATGGGCGCTTTGACCGACGGCTTGTTCTTGCCACAGTAGCCTACGCTAACCCCAAGGCCGACCGCCTCCCCGCCTACACCGGGCAGGACGGAGTCCCTGCTCAGTGATGCGACTTGGGCCGGGCCTACATAACCTTCGCGCGCTTCGATGTATTTAGATTCTGCCGGGAACATCTCAATAAATTGCTCATCTACCTTTTTCTGCAGTGCCCTTATCGATTTATCTTTCGGATCCGGCGAGCACCACGTGCCCACCAGCAACATCTGTTTGCCTTTGGGCGCCATCTCGGGATCGAAGTGCGCTGGGTTCACCGCGTAAAAAGATACGACATCGGGTATTTTTCCGCTCTTCACTTCCTCAAGGCGGGCGGTATCCAGATAGCTTCTCTCCGACGTGCCGAGGTACACACCGTGCTCCATAACCGGTTCCTTAAATATATATCGTTGGCAGCAGAAACCCAGGCTGGGGACTATGTCTTTAACGTAATTCACATACGACTTATCGAAATATTGTTCTCCGACCAGCTTGAGCACTGTTGGCTGGATGCCCGCGTTGCTGACAACGATTGGAGCCCTGTACACCTTGTCCCTGGTAGCGACACCGGCTACCTGCCCGTCTTCGACAAGGATGCGCTCGACCCGCGTCCTGAGCTTCAACTCGCCGCCATTCGCCTTAAACACGTCGATAATGTCTTCGACCAGTTTGGAGTAGCCACCCCTGGGAAAGCACGGCGTTGTTCCCGCAAAAATCTGCATGATCTTGGCTAGTTCCCATATGGCTACGAGCTCGTAAAGGCCGGTGGCCATCACATTGGATTGCACGGCGAGGAAGCTGAAAAGGGGCTTAGGCAGGTCGCCTTTCTGGGCCACCCACTGCTGCACGCTGACATCGTTCAGGGCGTCCAGCTGCTCTGGTGTCATCAGTGCCATCTCAGCCAGGATGTTCAAGGCCATCTGAGAATCTTTCTCGCTGAGTTGCCATGCATTGAACATATTCAATGTCGAGTCCAGACCCTGTGGCCCAGCCGCATTTATTGAAGGAATCCACTTGCCTTTCGGCTGCCGGTACATCAGACAGTTGGAACCGGGGATAATGTCCAGCTTCTGCTCTATGCCCAGTTGCTTGAAGGCATCCACGAACGGTCCTGATTCCCTGGGTATGCCGAATGTTGGCCACATCTCGCTCTTGAAGCCGCGTGCTGAGATACCCATTTGCTTGCCGCCGACGCGGTTGTTCTTATCCAGTAAAAGTACCTTGAGTCCCCATTTTGTCAGTAGTGCACCGCATACCGCACCCCCTAACCCCGCTCCCACAATTATCGCATCATAGTTCTTATTCATAGTTTCTCCTAAAGCCCTTTTATTACTAAAGCTTATCGACGTGGCCTTTCACCTCGTTCGGGAGTGTGACCTGCTGTGTTCTCCTGACCAGCTTGATGGCTTTAGGATCGCAGTGGGTGACACACACGCCGCATCCGATACAGGTGTCGATATCCACTTTTGCCGTATCCTCAAGTTTCAGTGCCTTGACCGGGCACATATCGATGCATGAGCCGCAGGCGGTGCATTCACCCTCATCGATGACGGGGATGAACGGGGAGGGGATCATGGTCTTGGTCTTCATCTTGAAGTAGCCCATGAAGAGCGGGCAGCAGTCGGTACAGCAGTTGCAGATGAAGCCCTGGATGTTAATGGTGTGCACCAAGCCCTCCGCGTTGGCCTTGCGCAGCAGCTCCAGCGCCTCGTCCAGGGTGACCTCCTTGCCCAGGCCGTGCTCCGCGCACCATCTGCCGGTGTCCCCGGAGTGAAGGCAGGTCTGCAGCATGTGCCCGCAGTGGTCGTCGGGGTTGCTGATCCAGTTGGAGAGCCGGCAGGGGCAGGTAGAGACACAGTAGAAGTTCTGGCTCTTGAGGAAATCGACGAGGTTCTCCTCGGGCTTGGCGTCCTTGGGCAGCGCCCAGGGGTGGGCCCACACCGGCGCGAAGGGGAATCCCAGCTTGCACAGCTTGTCCCTGGCCCACTCATACATGACCTGGTGCAGCACCTTGGCCAGCTCGAGGTCGTAGGGATGCCGTATGTTGCCGAAGAGCCCGGTCTCGGTGAAGCCCGGCGCGCAGCTGCCCAGGACGCGGTACTTTGGGTCCGCCTTGCCGCCGGGATCGATCCACATGGTGCCCTTGTCCGCCATGGTATTAAGCGTCTTCTTGAGAGAATCTTTCTTCATGCCGGTCTTGGCCGCTATCTCGTCCAGGGTCATCCCCTTGAGCCCGACCTGCAGCGCCAGCCGCGCCTCGTCGGGTGTCATTTGCAGACTCAGTAATTTTAAGAATGCCGGGGTGATCGATACGCCTACTATTAGCGGGTCGTCCCTGTTGATCATCTCTGCGACTTCCTGGTACAGCTTTTCGTTTTCCATGTCGGGCCCTCCTTTAACTGTCTTTGACAATTGTCGATTTTCTATTTAGATTTTAATTCTATATATTAGTTTATTCTAGATTAACAGGATGCGTTTGCAGGTACGGATATTATTTTACGGATTAATACTTAGTCTATGATACGAGTATGCTTGGTTTAATAGATAATTGCAACTGTGCCAATGCTGTAATTATTATTACAGAATACTTACAATCATCTAAGTATTATTCCAGCGAGAGAAGATATGTCCTGAGATTAAGCTTCTTGCTTTTCAGTCCCAGCTTGCTTCTGATGTTGTACCTGTGCGTTTCTATGGTTCGCGGCGACATGAAAAGCGTGTCCGCGATTTCCTTGTTGGTTTTACCCTGTTTGACCATGTTGGCTACCTGGATTTCTGTAGGTGTCAGCTTGATGTACTTTGCGGAAAGGCCGTGCAGGAATGGCGAAACGATATCTTTAAGGTTTTCCTCCAGGTTATTCAGATAGATCTGCTGGATATCCTCCAGCCTGGTTTTCTTCAGTTTTTCCAGATAAGGCATGACGAATTCGGTGATATTGAACGTGATCTTGTCCTGTATCTCGGCCTTGACCTCTTCCACCTGTTTCAGCATGACCTTCAATGCGGCATTCAGCTCCTCAAGGTTCAATGTGCGCTCCTTGAGCAGCTTGTCGAGCTGTTCGGTGTGCCTGCGGAGGAGCTCCTCTTCCCGCTTGCGGGTACTGATATCCCTGATGATAGCGAGTATGCCTATGTTCCGTCCATCCCTCTTTATCAGTCTCGGATTGACCTCCAGATAGACCTTCTCCCCACCTTTGCGCCTGGCCTCGAATTGGAGAACCTGTGTCTGCGAGGTCTTGCCCGAGAGCAGGTCCTGTGTCAGGCCGATGAGCCGCTGCCACTCCTCCGGGCTCAGCACTTCAAATTCGTAGAACTTCTTGCCGATAGCCTCCTCGCGCTTATATCCGAAGATATCCTCTACCTTGTGATTGATATCGACTATCGTGCCGTCTGCCCCGACGTAGATTATCTCGTCGTTGGCGTTCTGGAAGATCGTGGTGAACTTTTCTTCGCTCTCCCGCAAGTGTTCAATCGATCTGGTAAGCAAGGCGTTTTCCCGCTCCAGCGCCTTGATGCGGTTCTGCGTCTCCTTGTCGCTAGATTTCTCAGCCATGCAAAAGTGGTCTCCTTGAATGGTGGTCGGGGGATCGCTGCTGTCTACAGGGTGACAAAAGTATCGTGTAAAAAGAGGCTGTTGTCAACATGTTGTGATTCCCTGCTGATTACTCATACGTTTCCTTTCATGACAGGTGCTATATGGAAGAATTTATTGAAATCACTCTCCCTCTTACTCCCTCTCCTCAAGGGAGGGAGAACTTTATTCCCACTCTTTTTCAATTTGGAGGGCTGAAGCAATTATACGTGTTACATCATTTAGCGACTTTTAATGTATGTGCACGGACGGAGTAACGTGCACATACGAATATTTTCGTGCGCCGCAGCTTAAGACGGTCGGGGTGAAGGCTCCGATGCTTGACGGCAGGCAGGCGGTGAGGTTATTATCCCCAGAGACGCTATGAATTTTAACGATAAACTGCTGAAAGCAGCCCGAAGCAATGAGAGCCTGCTGTGCGTAGGGCTGGACCCGGACCCGGAGCTGATGCCGCCCGGCGTCAGCGTATTAGAGTTCAATCAGGCTATTATCGAAGCCACCTACGATCTCGTCTGCGCCTACAAGCCCAATCTGGCCTTCTACGAGGCTATGGGAGTCGAAGGCCTGAGGGCGCTGGCGGCTACCGTGGGCTGCATCCCGGATACGGTGCCGGTCATAGGCGATGCCAAGCGCGGCGATATCGGCAACACGGTGAAGGCTTACGCCAGGGCACTTTTTGAAGGCTACGGCTTCGATGCGGTCACGGTTAACCCGTATCTGGGCGGTGATTCACTAGAGCCGTTCCTTGAATACGAGGATAAAGGTATCTTTGTCCTGTGCCGCACCTCGAATCCTGGCTCCGCTGATTTCCAGGATTTGAAGATCGATAAACAGCCTTTGTATGAGGTTGTGGCCAGGAAAGCCCTTGAGTGGAACAAGTACGGAAACATCGGTCTTGTGGTCGGCGCGACGTATCCTGAGGACATCAGGCGTCTGCGCAGGATATGCCCGGATATGCTGATATTGATACCGGGTATCGGCAAGCAGGGCGGCGACCTGTCGGCGGCGGTGCGCAACGGCGTCGATTCAGATAAAGAAAAAGCCATCATCAACTCCTCGCGCGGCATAATCTATGCATCGAAAGGCAAAAATTTTGCCGAGGCGGCGCGCAAGGCGGCTATCAAGATGCGGGATGAAATCAACAGTTATCTGAAGGGTGACTAGCGGTGGAGATAAACTTGGGGGACGAGGTGCGCTTTAACAAGGCGCATCCGTGCGGCGGGGACAGGTGGCTGGTGGTGCGTACGGGCATCGACATCGGCATTAAGTGCACAAAGTGCGGGCATCGCATAATGCTGGAACGGCCTGCGTTCGAGCGGCGCGTGAAGGAAATCGTCTCGCGGGGACGCGTCGATAGTAAATAGGTTATGCAAGTTATTGACATAATACACACAGATAGTGTGTAAGTCTATAAAGTAAGAAATAATAAGTGTGTTTTGAGAGCCTTTGAAGGAGCATCGCGAAATGGCTGAAAACGTGCTTGAAACTATAGGCAATACGCCCATCGTCAAGATAAACCGCCTCAACCCCAACAAAAATGTCATCATTTACGCAAAACTGGAGGGACTTAATCCCACCGGCAGCATCAAGGACCGCATCGCCCTGCGTATGATCGAGCAGGCTGAAATCGAGGGCACACTGACCAAAGGCAAGACGATTATAGAACCCACCTCCGGCAATACGGGCGTAGCACTCGCCATGATCGGTGTGGTAAAAGGCTATCAGGTTGAAATCGTCATGAGCGACGCTGTCTCCGTCGAGAGAAGACAGATGATCAAGGCCTTCGGCGGGAAAGTGACGCTAACCGACGGTAAGCTGGGCACAGATGGAGCTATCCTGAAAGCACGCGAACTGGTCAGGGAGCATCCGGAGAGCTATTTCATGCCGGATCAGTTTTCCAACAAATATAACAAGATCGCACACTACAGCACCACCGGCGAGGAGATCTGGAAACAGACAAATGGCAAGGTGGACTATTTCGTTTCGTCGCTGGGTACGTCCGGCACCATCATGGGGGTGGGCAAGGTCTTGAAAGAGCACAATCCTAAAATCAAAGTAGTGTCCGCGCACCCCGTTAAAGGACACTACATCCAGGGGCTCAAAAACATGGAAGAGGCCATCGTGCCTTCGATTTACGACCCTTCGCAGATCGACATAACCATTATGGTGGAGACGGAAGCTGCCTACGAGATGACGCGGCAAATCGTGGCCAAAGAGGGCATTTTCGTCGGTATGAGCAGCGGCGCCGCCATGTACGCAGCGCTCGAAACCGCCAAGCAAGTAGATTCTGGAACCATTGTGGTTATATTCCCCGACAGGGGCGAGAAATACCTGAGCGCCAAATTGTTCAAGTATTAAATCGATTTAAGATTCAACCCCCTCGATCCGCGATTCAATTCTGAGATAGGGCGAACACAGGGGTTCGCCCCTACATTTAGATGGCGAATAGGAGGCTCGACATGGCACAATCACAGGAGTATTCGATAGACGTGCTGGTGGTCGGGTCCGGCGGCGGAGGTATGGCGGCGGCGCTGGCCGCCGTTGACGCGGGGGCGAGCGCCCTCATTATCGAAAAAAGCTCCGTTTACGGCGGTTCCACGGCCATGTCCGGCGGCGCCATCTGGATACCCAACAACCACCTCATGAAAAAAGCCGGGCTTAACGATTCTGTCGAAGAAGGGCTCGTTTATCTCAAGGCGATCACTAAAGGGATTGTATCGGAAGCTAGGCTGCGCGCCTATGTCGAATCCGGCTCTGAAATGGTGAAATATCTCGAAGAGCACAGCCGCGTGCGTTTTCAGGTTGTCCCCGGCTATTCCGATTACTACCCCGGCGTCGCCGGCAGCAAAGCGGAGGGCGGCCGCACCATAGAGCCGGCGCCTTTCAGCGCGTGGAAGCTGGGCTCGGAGCGCAAGCTGATGCGCCCGCTGCACCCCCAGGCGCGGCTGATGGGCCGCATCATGGCTACGGCCTATGACGCCCACCGCATGATGGATACCTCGATCAGAGGCCGCATGGTAACGGCCTCCATATTCGCACCGTATTTCATCAATCCTGCACGCTTTATAACGTCGACCGATGGGCGATTGACGCTGGGCAACGCCACCATCGGCCGTCTGAGGATGGCATTAGTCGACAGGAAGATTCCTTTATGGCTCAACACCTCGGCGCGGCATCTGCGTATCGAGGGCGGCCGCGTCACCGGCGTCGAGGCGGATAAAGCAGGACAGTCGATTCATATCAAGGTTAACAAAGGTGTAATACTGGCAGCGGGCGGCTTCGCGCGGAACAAGGCTATGCGCGAGAAGTACCAGCGGCCTCCCGTGTCGGACCAGTGGACGGTGGCCTCGTTCGATGACGGCGGCGATGCCATCCATCTGGGGATCGAGGCCGGCGCCGCGCTTGATCTGATGGATGACGCCTGGTGGATGCCGACCACGCTCGTGCCAGGCGAGGACATGGCGCAGATGATCATCGTTGAGCGCTCCCTGCCGCGCTCCATAATCGTGAATAAGAAAGGGCGGCGCTTCACCGACGAGGCCGGCCCGTATATCGATGTGACTAACGATCAGCTCAAGAATCATCGCGAGACCGGCGGCGCCATCCCCGCGTACATGATCGTGGACGCCCGCTACCGCAGGAAGTATCCGCTGAGCCCGATGCTGCCCTTCGTCACCCCGAAGAAATATATCGAAAACGGCTATCTCAAGATGTCTGATACCATCGAGGGGCTCGCGGGCAAGTGCGACATCGACGCGGCGGGGCTGACGGATGAGGTAGCTAAATGCAACCGCTGCGCCGCTGCGGGCAAAGACGAAGACTTCCACAGCGGCGAAAACTCTTGCGACAGGTACTACGGCGACCCCGCGTCGCGGCCGAATCCGTGCCTCGGTCCCATAGACACGCCGCCGTTCTACGCGGTCGAGATATGGCCCGGCGATCTGGGGACCAAGGGCGGCATGGTCACCGATGAGCACGCTCGTGTGTTGCGTGAAGGCGGCACTCCGATCGATGGCCTGTACGCGACGGGCAACTGCGCCGCCTCCGTCATGGGCCGCTCTTACGGCGGCGCCGGCGCCACGATAGGGCCGTCCATGGTCTTCGGCTGGATTGCGGCCCGGCACGCGGCTGGGATTAGTAAGTAGAGGCAAGATTGAACTCCCTCTAGCCCCCTATTTCACAAAGAGAGGAAGTCGCTCTTTGGTTTTTATATCATCTCTAGCCTCTCCTTGTTAAAGGGAAGTTAGCTAATAAAAAGAGAGGTGCAGGAGAGAAGTTCTCCTGCCAGGGTTATAGGGGTGTCCCCTAACTATTTTACGTCCCCCAACGTATGGGGGACTAACGGGGGGTTCGGTTATTGTTTCCCCCTTGAAAGGGGGACAGCTGGGGGGCATCTTCTTGTATCATCACCTGCATTATCAGGTATAATGAACGATGGAAAATCTATCGAGGAACGGAAGAATGAAAGACGAGAAATCACAGAGCAACGAACTCAAGGGCATAGCCCTTGTCACCAGGGATCATCCCTTCCACAGGCTCGTCGGCTTTACGCTTGAGCCCACGGAGGATGACAGCATACGCGTAAGATTCCCAATGCGCCCCGAGCTGTGCGGGCATCCGGGCATCCTGTATGGGGGGATAATCTCCTGCGCGATCGATATCGTTGGCGGGGCCATAGTTACCTGGAATCAGATTAAGGATATCAGGGATCATTCCATGGAGGAGCAGATCAAGAAGCTGAGTGGTATCAGGACCGTCGACCTGCGCATCGATTACCTGCGGCCTGGCAAGGGCAAGGAGTTCACCGTGACCGGCTCTATCCTGCGTGACGGCAAGAAGGTGATAGTCATTCGCATGGAGCTGAAGAACGAGGAACAGAGCATCATTGCCACGGGGATAGGGACGTTCATCGTGGGGTAGTGTGTATGGAATATTGTTTGTGTTTTGCTATCGCATAGCTGGAGGAAAGTCATGAAAAGGTTGTGGTTAGTAGTTATTCCACTGCTGGTATTGTCGCTAGTGGCGGGCGCAATAGGTTGTGGTAACAAGGGGCGGTCGACGCCGACGCCGACCGCTACGTCGATGCAAACCGCTGCGGTTACAGTAACGTCGACCCCTACAGCTACTTCCAGAGGCATATCGACAACGCACCTTACGTTTACAACGCGCGGCATGCCCACGCCTACGCCTTCGTATCGCGGCGTATTGCCGAGCACAAACGACACTATTTCTTTTTCATCACTGATCAGAACGACTGCGGCGAGACAAAACCTTTCCGGCTATGCGTTAGTGGATGCTCTGAGGGCTGTACCCAGGGTATCAGCCTTTAGCGAAGAAGATGGTTATCAGGATATTAACGATATCTCAGTGCTGGAACTTTCTTTAAGTGAGGACGAGAAGAACCAGTACGATTTGAGCATGCCGTATGAGGGGCGCTACGTACCCACTGCTTTTATCACCTTCCCTGCGGAAGCTCCCGAGCCTTACTATTACATCAATGTCCGTGTTATCCTTTGCGCCAATGATGACGGCTCGGGCGGTGCTGCTGATGCCAACGCAGTGACGGCGGAGTATTTCAAGCAGGTCATCGATGCCGCCAACGGTATTTATGATGATGCCGGCATCTGGCTCATGTATGATCCGTCGACAGACTTTACGAAAGTGAATAGCACACTGGTGAATCTGGACTTTACGGTGCCATCGGGCATCATTTGGGAGAGTCCTTCGAACGTAACACCTCTCAGTAAGTCATATATAGAAGCGCTGGCGCAGCCGCATGAAGACGCGCGTCAGAGCTTGGCACGCCAGTATCGCGGTGAAATGGTAATCCTGCTCTGCGATGGCAATGAGCTGGTTTATGATTCAGATCTTTCGCGCTGGAAGATAAGCCCTAGAGGATATGCCTTCTCCTGCGAGGAGTGTGAATTCGTGGCGATGCCTACACATCAGGGCGATATTCAGGACTGGGCCAGATTGCTGGCACATGAGGGTGGACACTACTATCATCAGAGTCACACGTTTGTGGAGGTGATGCTCACACCTGAAGAGAATGCTGACGGCAACCTAAGTTTCGGTGAGAGGGCAGATATACTCAGTGACCGGGCGGCGGAATACATCGAATGGTATGTCAACAACCAGGGGCACAGCGCGTCCGACGGCCTTGATGTGTTTGATGGCGATCTTGCATGGGTGAGCGATACGCCGCCGGATCCGGGGCCGCAGTTCTTCTATTATCTGACGGGGGATGCGTGTGATAATGCGGATACAGTGGATGTAACGGCGCACGTTGGATCTTCTTATCAGACTTATACGCTAGCGCCTGACCGAGGGGATGTTGTGAGCTATTTCTTTAGATGCTGGAATATCTCGCAGCACTACTCGCCGGAGCAGATCACGGACATGCGCAAGTCTCTGGAGCAGGAGAACCGGTGGCATCTCATCGGGACGCAGATGCGGCTGAAGGCGTTGGATGCGCATGTATTGAATGATCAGGTCTACTACAACGCGGTATGGCAGCCCGGCACATCTAACGATGTTGCGGTATTCGGGTGGGCTTATGATGACTTCGTGACCAAGGCTAACGATATGTTGAACAGCGGCTGGATTATGACGCAGATGAACAGCTTTGTGCTGAACGGCGAGGCGTATTACGACGCCGTATGGCAGCCCGGCACAGCTAATGATTACGTGGTGCTTGGATGGATCTTTACGGACTTTAACAACGAATGCAACAATCAGTATGCCGCAGGTATGCGGCTGAAGCTGATCGATACGTATGTGATCGATAATCAGGTTTACTACAACGCCGTATGGCAGCTCGGCACGGCGGATGAGCCTGGGGTATTAGGATGGGCTTACGCTGACTTCTTCAATGAGGATACCAATATGCGGAATAGCGGCCGGCATCTGAAGCTATTGAACAGCTATGTGCTGAACGGGCAGGTGCTGTATGATGCCGTATGGCAGTCCGGCGCGCCGAATGATGTTTGTGTCTATGGGTGGGCTTATGCCGACTTTGTAACCAAGGCTAACGATATGCACAATACCGGCTGGCGTCTTACGCTGCTGAACAGCTATATACTGAACGGCCAGATACTCTACAACGCTGTATGGCAGCCCGGCACGGCGAATGATATATCGATCTACGGCTGGACATTTACAGACTTCATGACCAAGTACGACAATTTATGGTAGATAGGTACTAGGTTACTTTTGTAGATGCGGACTGGCCACGGGCTTCAACTCGTGACCAGTGGTTTATATCGATAGCGCAAAGGAGGTACATAATGCTGAATCGTTCCATAGCGCATAAATGCGGGCATATAGAAGCACATTCGTTTGAATCGGGTCAGTTCGGGCGTGTTTCCAAAGAGGAGATAGAACGCCGCATCAATGACTTGGCGCAGCAACCCTGCAGAAATTGCAGAGAGAAAGGGCTGAGTGATGTTCTCCCTGGTGACAATCTGATGTCCGACGAGAAAACCACCCTGATAGACCTCAGGGATATGGTGAAGAAATTTGTGAACGACAGGGAGTGGAATCAATATCATAATCCCAAGGATGTGGCAATAGCCATCTCTCTGGAGTCTTCGGAACTTCTGGAGCACTTCCTCTGGGTTCCGGACAGGGAATCCGGCGCGATAGCCAAGGAGACGGAAAAGCTTGTGAAATTAGAGGAGGAACTGGCTGATATAATAATCTACTGCTTGAGCTTTGCCAACGTTCTCAAGATAGATGTGGCAAAAGCTGTAGAGGATAAGGTCAGGCTGAATGCGATAAGGTATCCAGTCACCCTGGAAAAAAGTGATGATACAAAGCCGTCTGATTTTGATAGTGATTTGTGATAGAGAGACACAGCTAAAAGGGCCTTTTCAAAATTTTCAATATGTATTATCCTGTTCTAATATTTTGAAATCATAAAGGTAAGAGTAATGTTGCTGCTTGATACTTTGGTAAACCCCAAAAGGCTTGTGCTGGAAGAGATAAACGACAGGCGTGATGAAAATAATGTACACCCTTTATATCGAATAGACCTGCTGGATAAGATCGCCTGTCATCATGTGAATTACATGGCGGAGAAGAATACTATCACTCATTTCGGTTTTAAGCACAGGGGGCGTTTCATAAAAAAGATGCTTGGCAACTCATATGTCGGCGAGAACGTCTGCAAGTATCCCGGCAAGGTTTACAGCAAACGCGTCATCAAGAACATATTTGACGGGTGGATGAGGTCTGATGGACACAGAAAGAATATCCTTAATCCGGTTTACACCAACACCGGTATCGGCTGCGTAGTCAAAGACGGCTGTATCTACATCGTTCAGATTTTCATGGGATAGTTCAAAATACCTCTCACGAGAAACGGGGGATTAATCTCAAATGCCCAAAAAAATCGCGCTCCTCGGCAAGTATTATCCTTTGGAAGGCGGCAATGCGGCCAGGACTTACTGGCTTGGTCGCGGATTAGCCAAGAGGGGACATGAGGTTCATATCATCGCAGACAGGCCGGAGGCCGGTGGCGAATATCGAAGCCAGGGCGAGGGCAAGCCTTCCGAGAAACTGCCGAACTTCTTTGTGCACCGCCCCGCGTATGAAATACCGTGGCACATACCGGAGTCCGATGATCAGTCGCTGGCTCTCCTGGATTTAACGCTCGATGTGATTAAAAAGCACAATATAGAGATACTGGACACGGGGTATCTCACGCCTTACGGTATAGTAGGCCATATCGCCGCGCGTATCACCGGAGTGAAACATGTTGTGCGCCACGGCGTGTCGGATGTGGAGGGCTTCTTTAAAAAGGGCGCTCTCAATTCCCTATTGCAGGGAACTATCAAGTCTGCCGATGCGGTTATAACGGATGAGCGCTATGCCGATACCTTCAAGCCGCTCAACGGCAATACCTATATTCAGCATCAGTACATCGTCGACACTGATTCATTTGCCATACCTTATGCCGGCGGAGAGAAAAAGCATCTGGCGTATGTGGGCAAGATAAACTACTACTGGGACCGCAAGGACCTTCGGCAGATATCCGACCACATGCATAACCTTGTCGACAGGTACGAATGCACGTGTGTGTGTCAGGGCATCGGATTGCAGGAGATACAGAAAGCGCTGGGCAAGAATACCATCAGCGAATACGCCTGGCCCGGATTCATGGCTCCGTGGGAGATGCCGCGTTTCCTGAGCAGGGTCGATGCGTTGTTCATATTTGAAAAACCTGCGCCTCATTCGCCCGTGTCCAATCTGGCCATGGAGGCGCTTTGCGCCGGCGCAGGCATCATCACGAATTATGCCGGTTTTCAAAAAGACTATGAGGAGATCATCTCCATCAACAATAACCAGGTGCTGCTTATCAATCCCGCGGAGCTGTTTGCAACGTCCAGCGCTATCACTAACTGGCTCAGCAAGAAGTGGGTCAGAAAGCCCGCGATTCAGAAGACATCCTTCTCAGACTATATGGCTGCGAACGGGAAGATTTATGAAGACCTCGGAGACACACACCTTTTGAATATGGATGTGTATAAATAGCCCGTTCGATCGCAATACTCTCTGTTTGGCTAATTCCAGAAGAACCGCGTGTTTAAAGCTGTTTTATACTTGGCATTGGTGACTGCTATGGCGCAGGTGTAGGCGTTGGAGTAATTAAATAGGAATAAAGTTCGCTGGTCTGCGCGTTAGCGAAGTTGACACTATCCACAATTTTAACAGGAGCATAGGGGAAAGCACTGCCGGCATCCCAATACTCGACGGTCGTATTGCCGCCCCGAGTGATCGTGTTCACGTAGCAGGTAAAGTTCCCCGCCGGTACGGTAACCGGCTCCGTTGCGGCGGCGACCGCCGCCGTGCCGTTGGTGATATGTTCACCCATGGAAAGGTCCCAGATTACCTCGGTGAACGTCCAGCTTTCGTTTATTGTCCACGGCGCTCCGAAAGTATCAGGGGTGTAAAGCCGGTAGTAAATCGTATTGTTGACGGTGCCGAGGAAGCTACCCGCCGAGGTGGTACTCTTCATAAATACACGCTTTTCAGCATGCCGCCAGTCATAACCGGGGGACAATATCTGTATGCTAACAGTGGCCGTACGTGTTGGCGTCATTGTAGTCGTGCACGCTGCATCGGAAAATATGTCGATCTGATACTTATCGCAGGGGCCGCCGTAAGTTTGTTCGTATCCGTCGCCCGAGGGCAGGGTTTCCTGGAGTAACCAAGAGTATTTCCAGTATGAAACGGGCTGTCCGGAGTATGTTGTCTCATATATCCACGCCAGCGGAGGTGTAGGTGTTGGTGTAGGAGTAGGAGTGGGTGTGGGTGTAGGTGTCGGCGTAGGAGTAGGAATTGGAACTGGTGTTGATGTCGGTGTAGAGCCGCCCCCACCCCCGCCTCCTCCGCCACCGCCGCGGGGTGAAGATGATTTACTAAAGAACGAGCTAAGCAGAGCAGAAGAATCGAGATTGTTCAGCACGCCGTTACCATCGATATCGCTGTTGCTGTTGGGCTGTATCTTGCCCAGGATTATGAGCCTTAACATTGTGAAATCCAGTATATTTACGACACCGTCGCAGTTTATGTCGCCGGGGAGTTTACTTCCATTGTCTGCGGGGTTGTCAGCGTAGGTAGAGGGAAGGCTTATCACTGAAGCAGAAAGCGAAGTAAGTAACAAAGAGGCGATGACCAGTATTACAGTTATTCGTTCTAACTTCATCGCATTACCACTCCCCCCTAAAAAATTTATAAATTCTATACCTGTAAGAGTTTTATTCTATATAAACTGTGGCAGAATTATACTACCAAAAGGGTATGTAATCAATATAAAAAATATAAAATAACTAAAGCCGTTTTACTTAATGGCGAACTGCGATGCATTTGGAAAGACCATGAGCGAGCTAAATCATCTCGCTCATGGTCTTTCCAGCTAATTCCAGAAGAACCGCGCGTTGATTATCTTCTTTGTCTTTGGGCTGAACTCAAAGAACACCACCCCGTGCTTCGAGCTGCCGCCCATGGTTACATCGGCTGCACCCGATGTGAACCAGCCGCCGGAGCGCAGGTTCTTGATCTCCACCTTGACGTCCTTGCCGGCCCCCTTGAGGAAATCGCCCGCGGTGATGGCCTTGCTGCCCGCGGGGAACTCGATGGCGGCGCCTGTGTCGAACAATTTAGTGAATGAGGCCTCGTCCCTGGCGTTGACGGCGGCGGCGAAGGCGTTGGCGGCCTTGATGCCCTTTTTGAGTATGCCCTTGTACATGGCTCCCATGTACTCCATGATGCGCTTCATGCCCTGCACCTTGATCATGGTGCTGAACTGGACGGTGGAGCCGGTCATGCCCTTGACCCCGTTGTTCTTCATCAGGGCCATGGCGTTCTTGCCGAAGTTCCAGTGGGCGCGCAGTGCCTCTATCTTGAGCTGGCCTCCTTCCTCGACGACTTTGTAGAGGAGGAAGCAGTGCACTATGGTGATGGCGCCGTTGGGCAGTGTGGTATGTATGGAAACCTCGCGCACCATCTCGTTGCCGACGACGATGTCCTGGTGCACATCGAACTTTATGGTGTTTGGTCCGATGAAGATATCGTAGAAGCGGCCCAGGGCGTCCTTGCCCTTGCGCATGTCCTTGCCCTTGCAGTTGGGTCCTGCCCCGACAGGATCCTGCACAATTGCATTAGTTGAAAAAAGATTAAGCCAGCCTTGGCGGTCATGCTTGCCCACGAGCTCCGGCGACGTGTCTACCAGCGCGATGATCTTGTTCTTGTCCATGCACACCCTCCTCAATTTTTTAATTATATATGGGAATCAATCCCAGTCGTCCCTCCAAGGGTAGAATTGTGAACGCTTTGGGCCCCTTGACTATAGAACGGCGACCGTCCAAAATATAACGGTCATCTCTGTTCGTTCAATGTCGATGTACATTATTCTCCAGTTTGAAGATAATAGTCAATGGTTTAAGGAGGGATAAAATGGTTGAATTTTTATCAGACGAGTGGTTCAGCAAGGTAACCGAGATGTACAAGACTGCCGGAGATCTTAAAATGCCTGACTCCCTGACCAGCGTGACGGTGAACCTTACCGTGAAGACGGCCAAGGCCGAGGTCAAGATGGCGATGAACAAGGGAATCATTCAGAACGGATTCGTCGACGGCGCCGACGTGGATATGTCCATGCCCGCCGAATATGCCTACAAGATACTGGTACTGAACGACTGGTCCGTGGGCATGCGCGGCTATATCAAACGCCACATAAAGCTCACCGGAAACTTGAAGAAGCTGATCCCGCTGCAGGTCTACAAACCCAGCCAACCGACGACCGAATTCTGCAAGAAGATAGCCGAATTCACCGATTTCAAAGTATAATCGTCTCATTTTGCCGGAAGGAAGGTGCGCGAAATGCCTAAGTTAAGCATGTTGATGTCGCCGTGGAAACTCGGCACTCTTGAGATTAAGAACCGACTTGTCATGTCGCCCATGACGCTGGTCTGGGCCAACCCGGACGAGACGCCTTCTGACAGACAGATATCGTACTGGGTAGAACGCGCCAAGAACGGCGTGGGACTGATCATCACCGAGATGAACTCGGTGGACGCGCTGCACAGGTACCAGCCTCTATCGGTCGGTCTGCACAGCGATTCCCAGATAGAGAACCACAAGCGACTCACCGATGCCGTGCACAAGTACGGCGCTAAGATAATCCCTCAGCTAACCCACCCCGGGCCTGAATCGCTGGCCCCCTTCTTCGAGCAGATGCCCTGCATCGGCCCGTCGGTGAACCGCTCCGAGTCCACGCAGCAGGTGTGCCGCGAGCTTAAGGACGACGAGCTGCCCGAACTGGTTGAGATGTTCGCCCAGGCGGCGCGCCGGGCGCGCGAGGCCGGCTATGACGGCATAGAGCTGCATATGGCCCATAATTATTGTTTACTGGGTTCCTTCCTCTCTCCGCTGCGTAACAAGCGCGAGGAAGGGCCTTATGTTGGATTCACCGTCGAGGGACGGGTAAAGCTGTCGCTCGATACCATCAAGCGGATCAGGGAAGTGGTCGGACGGGACTTCCCCATGACGGTGCGTATCTCAGGCGACGAGACCATCGGCGGCGCTACCACCGGCCGTGACATGACGGACACGCAGCGCATCGCTCCCATGATCGAGGCTGCTGGTGTTGATTGTTTCCACGTATCGGGCGGCGTCATCTCATCTCTGGTCGATCAGATCATAGCCGGCGCCAACTATAAGTGCGGCTTCAACGCGCCGGCGGCGCATGCCATAAAAGAAGTCGTGAGCGTGCCCGTGATGCCTGTCGGCTGCATCCACGATCCCGTATATGCCGAGGAGCTGCTGCGGGCTGGGTGGTGCGACGCCGTGGTCATGGGACGGCCGTTCCTGGCCGACCCCGAGCTGACCAAGAAGATCATGGAGGACAGGCTGGATGACATACGCCACTGCGTGCGCTGCCTCACCTGTGTGGACTCGCTGATGAAGCTGGAGGACGTGCACTGCGCCGTCAACGCGCGTATGGGCAAGGAGGAGGAGTGGCCGATCGACGGCAAGACGGCCAATCCTAAGAAGATAATGATCGTGGGCGCGGGCCCCGGCGGCATGG